>Ga0265293_10010480_pt1 | contig 12948 bp, 14 predicted proteins | sample Munlanlewell138R_FD_192505 | JGI IMG/M metagenome (GOLD analysis project Ga0265293, IMG submission 192505) | Leachate microbial communities from a municipal landfill in Southern Ontario, Canada - Leachate well 138R | ecosystem: Engineered > Solid waste > Landfill > Unclassified | place: Canada... | reverse complement strand
CCCCTCCCAACCTCGGCGACCTCCGCGTCCTCGACATCGAGCGCGACTATGAGGGGGAGACGGCGGACGTCTTCCTGCTCGTGTTTCGCGCCGACGGGGCACTGGTCGGTAATCCGAACAACGTGGAGGCAGAGGAGTTCGTCGAGGAAGGGTTCGTACGGTCGGCTCTGCAAGGGGAACCGGTTTGGGCCACGGTAAAGGAGCACGGCAACCGCATGCGCATCCTCGCGACGCCCGTCGTGACGGACGGGCGAGTCGAAGGCGTCGTCCTCGGTGGGCGCAGTCTGGAGGCGCACGACCGACAGCTGTCGCTGCTGCTCTGGGTGCTCGGCGGGACGGGTGCGGTCGGACTCATCCTCGCGGGCGTCGGCGGCTACTTCGTCGCCGGGCGCGCCTTACGCCCGATCACCAGCGCCTACGAGCGCCAGCGGACGTTTGTCGGGGACGCCTCCCATGAGCTGCGGTCGCCCCTCGCGGTGATCCGCGCCTCCTCCGAACTGTTGCTGCGCGAGCCGCTCACCGAGTCACAGCGGGAGTCCGTCAGCGACATCAACGAGACCTCGATTGAGGCCGCTGAACTGGTCGAGGACTTGCTGCTGCTGGCGCGTCTCGATCGCGGCGGCGCCCCGGCGACGGATGCGGTGTGTGATGCCGCCGAGGTCGTCGAGGAGGTGCTCAGGCAACTCGCTCCGTTGATCGAACGGCACGGATCCGAGGTGCGCCGGAGCGGAGGGAGTGTCCCCGTGCGCTGCGGGGAAAGTGCCCTGCGGCGCGTCCTGCGGGCCCTGGTCGAGAACGTCTTGGCGCACACGCCGCGTGGGACCCCGTTTGAGATCTCGACGCGCCTCGACGGCGACGACGCAGTCATCGTGGTGCGGGATCATGGCCCCGGCGTCCCGCCCGCAGCACTGCCCACGCTGTTCGATCCTTTCACACGCGTGAGTGAGGCGCGGACCCCGACGGAGGGACACTCGGGCCTCGGGCTCACCATCGCGCTCCGGCTGCTCGAACGCTGCGGTGGAACGCTCGGGGCGCGCAATCATCCGGCGGGAGGACTGGAGATCAGCGTGCGTCTGAGACACGCCCGCGAGTAATCAGGGAGGGCAGCGATGGCGACCGAGGCCGAGATCAAGCGCTACCGGGAGTTCCTCGCCGACGAGGCGGACGGTGTCTACATGTACGGACAGCTTGCGGAGATCGAGCAGGACCAGGACCTGCGCGAGATCTACCGTCAGCTCGCTGCGGCCGAACAGCGGCATTTGGAACTCTGGCGCGCGCAGCTGCACGAGGCCGGCGTCGATGACCAACCGCCCTCGCCATCGCGGCGGGTCCGCCTTCTCATGTGGCTCGCGCGGCGCTTCGGTGTGGAAGCGGTCCTGCCCGTTATCAAGACCATGGAGAGCGACGCGACGACGATGTATGCGGGGGTGGCAGTCGCCGAAGCGGCCGGCCTTCCCGCTGACGAGACCGCGCACTATCGGATCTTCGACGCGCTCTCGCGTCGCCAGCGCGGCGAGGGTGTGCCCGGCTCGGTCATCGGACGCATCGAGTCGCGCCATCGCGCGCTCGGGGGCGGCAACGCGCTCCGCGCGGCCGTCCTGGGTGCCAACGACGGGCTCGTCTCCAACCTCGCACTGGTAGCCGGCTTCGCGGGGGCCGACCCGGGGCAGGGCGCCATCGTGCTCGCCGGCATCGCCGGGCTGGTCGCCGGCGCCTCGTCGATGGCGCTCGGGGAGTGGATCTCCGTGACCTCCTCCCGTGAGGCCGCGGAGGCCCAGATCCGGGTGGAGCGTGAGGAACTGCTTGTAGCGCCGGAGGAGGAGGCTGAGGAACTTGCGCTGATCTACCAGGCGCGCGGGATCCCGCGTGCGGCCGCTGAGGAACTGGCGCAGTCAATCATCCGGGATCCGGAGCACGCGCTCGCCACGCTCGCCCGCGAGGAACTCGGGATCGTGCCGGAGGACCTCGGCTCACCGTGGACGGCCGCCGTCGCCTCGTTCTTCCTCTTCGCGCTCGGCGCGGTCATCCCGGTGATCCCGTTCTTCTTCGGCAGTGGCCTCACCTATGTCGTGGCGGGCGCCGCCGCGTCCGGCGCCGGACTGTTCCTGCTCGGTGCGGCAATCACGCTGCTGACCGGGCGTCACTGGCTCTTCGGCGGTACGCGGCAGCTCGCGCTGGGCCTCGCCGCGGCAGTGCTCACCTACGTCGTGGGCGGCGTCGTCGGCGGTGTTGCCGGAGTCTGAGGGGGAGGGAGCGCTCTTCGCCTGTCTCAGGGTCGTTATCGTGCATTTCACGGGTAAGTGGCGCGCCCCAAACGAGCGCCAAACGGAGTCCCGCTCGGGGAATTGGAGAGCCAGGCATGTCGTCAGACGATCCTGCGGAGGTGAATCCGGACCTCTATCGAGTCGTGTTCGAGAACGAGCGCGTGCGGGTACTGGAGTACCTAGACCACCCGGGAGACATGACGCGGCCTCACATACACCCCGACAGCGTGATGATCACCGCCTCGGCATTCGATCGTCGACTGGTGCACGGGGATCAGGAGGTGACCGTCCATCTCGAAGCCGGCGAGGTCCGCTGGTTAGACGCACAGACGCACAGCGGCCACAACATCGGGGCGAACGACACGCACACGTTCTTCGTCGAACTCAAGGAGCCCCGTCTCTCCGGTTCGACTACCGAACGGACGCTGGGGCCCTCGGCGCCGTGACTACATTCCCGGCAGGAACCGACGCGCAGTCTCGTCGCGGTGAGGTGCCCGCAGAGTTCTGGGCGTCCCCCGTCTCCAGGGCGCTGGGCGTGCCAGCAGGGCTGGAGCCACCGGGTCACGCGGGGCGCCTCATGGGGTACGGAACCGAACGTTGTCTGGGCTAGCTATGCCCCCGTCACTCGTGCTGAGGCGGACTAGGTCGATCCGTCGTTGAGCAGACGGCCGTCGCGGAACTCGATCAGGCGGTCGGCTCGCGCGGCCATCCGATCGTCGTGGGTGACCATAATGCAGGCTTTGTTCCGGTCGTGTACTTCGGCGGCGAGGGAATCGACCACGCGCTCGCCGAGCTCGGTGTTCAGGCTCGCGGTGGGTTCGTCCACAAGGATCAGCATTGGATCCCGCATCAGCGCACGAGCGATCGCGACCCGCTGACGCTCGCCTCCGGACAGCCGAGTGGACAGTTGGTCGGCCACGGACGTGAGCTCGAGCTCATTGAGCAGCTCGTCCGCCCGCCGCCGCAGCGCGGACTTGTCAGCCCCGCCGAACTGCGCCACGAGTAGCAGGTTCTCGCGTGCCGTCAGAAAGGGCACCATGTTGCTGCCCTGAAAGACGAAGCCCACCTTGTCGCGACGGTAGCGAGTCCGGTCGCCCCGACCGAACTGCACGATGTCCACCTCGTCCATCAGGATCTGCCCCGCCGTCGGCGTCAGGAGCCCGCCCACCATCGCGAGGAGTGTCGACTTGCCGGAACCGGAGGGCCCGACAAGTGACACCATCTCGCCCCGTTCGATGTCCAGGCTGACGCCGCTTACCGCATCGACGCGCTGCGCGCCCTCGCCGAACGACTTAGTGACACCCCGGAGCGAAAGGATGGCCATCGTCGGCCTTACTGCTGCTGCATGGCGATGATCGGATCGATGGCGGCTACCTGACGCACCGAAAGCGCCGCGCCGACCAGGCCGCCAGCCACCACGGACAACGCTGAGGTCAGGAGCGCGTCCGTGGTGAACATGATGGGTACCGTGTCGGACGAGAGCAGCGTTGCCTCCGTCAGGAGCGCGAGCCCGACGGAAATTAGCGCGCCCCCGAGCGTCACGAGGAAGACCTGCAGCAACCCCTGGGTGGCCAGGAACGTCCCTGACGCGCCGATCGCCTTGAGGATGCCCAGCAGGGACACCTTCTGGAGGGTGATCACATAGAAGAAGACGCCGATCACCAGCGTGCCGATGAGCAGCCCCATGTAGCGCAGGGCGTTCACCGTCGCCTGCTGGGCCTGCACGCCCTCGATGTTCCGGAAGCCCTCCTGCTTCGTCACGATCTGCCAGGCATCGCCCCGGGTACCGTCGAGGTCTTCGCCCTGGATGAGCACGATGCTGGCGGCCGGACGCGAACTCGGGTCGCCCTGATAGGCCAGGGCCTGCCAGTCTTCGAGGGGCACGTAGACCGTGGGCTGGAAGAAGAACGATCCCTGATCCACGATGCCTACGACCGTGAAGTCCTGGGCTTCGAAGCCGATAGGGAGAGGCAGCATGTCGCCGATTGCTGTGCCGGCCAGGCGGACCCACGCCCGGTCGACCAGCACCTCGCCAGGCCCGCTCAGCTGCTCGCCCTCGACAACGTTCGGTTCGGCAAACGATCCTGGAACGACGCCGAGCGTCGCCGCCGTATCGCTTTCACCAGGGCCATGTGCCACGACCGCGGCGATGTATCCGATCGGTGACGCCTGCTCCACTCCCGGCGCGGCCGCGATCTCAGCGACGTGTTCCTCGGTCAGGCGTGAACGAATCACTGACAGGTTGGCGTTCGAGGCGTAGGCAAGGTGGTCGCCGTTGAGGGCGAGCAGGCCGGTGCCCGCCTGTTCGTTCAGGCCGAGACCCAGCCCGGTCACCATGATGATGAGGTAGGAGATCAGCGCGACCACCCCGGTGACGAGTCCGAACTGCAACTTCCGGCGCTTGAGTTCGATGAGAGCGAGCAAGTCAGCTCCGGTCGGAGGATCGCGGATTGGGGGGACGTGAGCAGTGCGTCATTGTAGCCCCAGGGCTTCGAAGCCTCGGCGCCGCTCTCCTCGTTGATGGCCACCACTCATGGATGCGGCCAACGCAACACCCGAACCGCTGCCGAAGAAGGAGGGCAAGATCTCGGTCACGGTGTCCGTGCCAAGCAGGTCGAACATACGCATAGACTGGTCGGCCAGGGACTGGTCGCCCGCGCTAGGAGGCTGAAATGCCGGGTTACATCACGAACATCGAAACAAAGACGCTGGAGAATGACCGGTTCCGCGAAGTGCTCTTCACGGCGGAGCGCATGCAGCTGGTCGTGATGGCGCTGCAGCCCGGCGAGGACATTGGGGCAGAGACACACGACGACGTCGACCAATTCATCCGCGTCGAGGCCGGGCATCGGAAACGCGCTCCAATGGGAAGTCGGTCGCATCCAACTTGCCGCCTTGGTAGATACGGGTACGGACCACCCCCATGCTGTCCCGCCTCTCCCGAAGCCCCCGACGGCGGAGCCGAGTCCGCCTGTCTCCGCCGACTTCCGCCGGGGAAGGTTCGGTGAGCCGTAAGGGTGGGCGATCAGTCTACGATTCCGGTGACAGCAGCGGAGGGGTTAGGCGGGAGGTGTGGCGATGGCGCTTTCTACGATCGAACTCCGGGAGGAGTCGGCGCAGCACACGGCCGTCGTCCGCCGGCGCATATCGATGGCGGAGACGGATCGCATCCCCGGATGGATCGGTGCGGCGTTTGAGGCGATACAGCGGACTGGCCAGCAACCGACGGGACTGCCGTTCCTCCGCATCCTGGCGATGGATGCCGACGGCATGGAGATCGAGGTGGGGTGGCCGGTGCCGGCGCCGCTCCGCGACGACGGCGACGTCCAGGCGGGCACACTTCCCGGAGGTCTCTGCGCCGTCGTGAGCTACCTAGGGCCCTACGAGGGAATCGCACCGGCGTACGAGGCCGTCCAGGCCTGGTGCGCGGACCATGGGCACGAGCTCGCAGGTCCGCCCTGGGAGTCGTACGTCACCGATCCCACGCAGGAACCGGATCCTGCGAAGTGGCGGACGGACGTCTACTTCCCGGTCCGCGGATGAACGCGACGACAGAGGAGGCCGACGTGCAGTCTTTGGCCTTGCCCGCTCCGACGCGTGACCTCGGCGATTGGCTACTGCTGATCCTCAGCGCGGAGAAGGCGGTCCAGCATCTCTTCGGAACCTGGCCTTCGCAACGGACCGCTTCGACCTGCGCACGCAGGTGATCCCGCCCTACGAGATCCTGCTCGTCGTCGGCGGGATCGCGGACATCCTGTTCGGGGTGGCGGCCGTCGGCGTCTGGGGGCAGCAGCGGTGGGCGGCGTACCTGCTCATCGCCCTCGCGCTCGTCGACATCTTCGGCGAGTTCATCGCGCAGGGGACGGTCATGATCCACATCGTGGTCTCGTTCATCGTTGCGTGGGCGGTGCTCTTGCTGGCATGGCGTGCTCGGCGGCGTTACGGAAACGCAGTGCCCTCGAGCGTCTGACTGCTCTGGGCCGTGTTCCCCTCCCTGCGGCGTGTCGCCGACGGACGCGTCGAGGAGGCGTCACGGAGCGGCCGCAGTTCGCGGCGGGAAGCGGGTACTGGACATGCATCCGTCGAGCACCGAGAGGGAGATCAAGGCGTTCTTCGCGGGTCGCCCGGAGGCGGCGGCAGTCTTTGATGTCCTCCGCCTGATCATCGACGAGCTCGGCCCCGCGACGATCCGGGTCAGCAAGAGCCAGGTTGCGTTCAGCCGGTCCACCCGCACGTTCGCTTGGGCATGGACGCCGGGCCACTGGCTCCGCGGTACGCACGCTCCGCTGGTGCTCTCCATAGCGTTCGATCACGAGGTCGCGTCCCCGCGGTGGAAGGAAGTGGTGCAGCCAAGTCCTGGTCGCTGGATGCACCACCTCGAGATCTGGTCCCGCGACGACCTGGACGATGAGGTGCGCGGCTGGCTGCGTGATGCCGTGGCCGCGACGGACTGAGTCACAGAGGGGTGCGGGAGACCGCTGCGTCCCTGCGACTGAGGAGCAGGATCAAGGCGAGACCGGTCACCGCTGCCACGACCGCCGCCATGATCGCGCCCGCGGCGAGCCAGGCTCCGACGTGCACTGCGAGAGGTGCACCAGGGGGAACGAGCGCGGGTGCGACGAAGGTGGGTGGCAGCGCCAGCAGCCACGCGACCGCGTTGGCAGGGATCCAGAGCCCGGCATCGGGAAGCAGGTCGCGCAGTACGGACCATTGTGCGATGCCGATCGAGAGCAGTAAGAGCGGGGCCAGTGGGACGGTCGCGAGCACCGTCAGCCACACCGGAACCGACAGGTCGATCAGCGTGCTCGGCAGCATGCCGATACTCCACGCTCCTGCGGCAGCCAGAGAGGTCCGGGTCACCCAGCGCCGACCGACCGGGAGCACGGGACGCAGTGCGAGACGCTGGCCGCCGCCGAGCAGCGCACCCTCGCCGGCACCGGCAACGACCATCGCGATGTAGAACGGGATGGGGGCCCATCCGAGTCGCCAGGCGGCGAGGCCTGTGAGCGCCGGCAGCGCGAAACCCACGATTTCCGCGGCCGTGGTGTACCACCACCAGCGTTGCCAGCACCACGCCCAGCCCGTCCAAGCGTGGGACAGCCGACATCGAGAGGCCGCGCCCCACCCCTCGGTCACGCGTCGGGCCCTTCGCTCATCATGGGTCTGCCTGCGCATCCGGCCCAGCGACGGTTCGTTCCGAGTCAACAGCAATGCGGCGCACGGCGAGCGCTTGGAGACTGCAAGAATCGCCTACTCGGCCACCTACTCCTCGGGGTGGAACAGCAACACCGGGACTCCGTGCAGGTGCCGTACGACGTACTCGGCCACCGATCCCAGGAGCGTTCGGGCGAGTCCAGAACGCCCATGGGTCCCCAGCACTACCAGGTCGAATCCGCCCTGCTGGGCGTAGTTCACGAGGGCCTCGCCAGCGCGTCCTTCGAGCACGATCGCCTCTAGACCGCTCTGCGAGATCCACTTGGGCGGACATCACCACGGCGCCGCTCTCCCGATGTACGACGCCCCGGGTAAGGGCTGGTCGAGGACAAACGCACGGATGAGGTCACGATAGAGTTCTGGCTGGTCTTGCTGGATGACATGCCCCGCAGCATCCACGGGGATGAGGATGGCGTTTGGGAGGAGATCGCGATACTCACGCGCGACTTCCCACGCGAGGTAGTCACACTCCCCTCGCAGGACGAGGAGCGGCACGGCGACCTCCGCCAACTGTGGCCGAGGGTCGGGTACGTCCCTCGCATCACGAGTGGTGGCGGCATTGACCCAGAATCCCAGGCCCCCAGCCGACGTCCGGTTCGTCACGGAGCTGACATCTCCGCACCCCGCCCACATATCCAGCTCACCGACCATCGCCTCGAACACGCCGTCCACCTGGCTGTCAGGAAATAGAGCCTGAGCGGGCCCGGCCCCGATGATGTTCATCAGGATGTGCGCGGTCTGGAACCTCGGCAGGTCACCGACGGCGTCCTGCTGGTCTCGGCGCCCGCCGGTGGTCAGGTGTGCGTCCTCATCGAATGCAGGCGCCCAGATGCTGCCTGGCGACGAGACAACGGCACGCTCGACGCGTTCGGGGTATGCCGCCATGTATTCCGCGATCAGCTGTCCGCCCCACGATGCCCCAATCAGGATGAGGTGGTCGGCCTTCAGCTCGATCCGAATCGCTTCGAGATCCGCGACATGGCGTGAGACGGTGTAGTCGTCCGCGTCCAGCCTGGAGGACAGGCCGGCCCCTACCTGGTGGTAGTTGTAGACATCGAACCCTGCGGTGGCGAGCATCGGGCCGATCTCGGCCGTATCGCGCCCGGGGGAGCCGGGCCCACCATGGACAAGGATGACTGGCGTGGGGAGCCCTCCTCCATCGGCATAGACCGCTTCGTAGGCGATGCGCGATCCCGTCGGCAGGTCCCAGAACTCGGGCTGGGCGATCGAGGGAGGTGTTGTCTCCGGACCTGGCTGCAATACGAGCCACCAAAGAGGGACAGCGAAGAGGACGGTCGTCACGCAAGTCACTGCTGCGACAATGACGCGCTGGGGCTCACGGCGCCGGACGAGCAGTCGCGCGGAGCGCAGTGCGACCAGACCGGTCACACCGGCAAGCACCAGTACTCCTGAGGCGATACTCACCGCGCGGCTCTGTGTCACAGCGAGCATGGCGATCAACACGGGGGCTGCGCTGACGAGTCCGAAGACCATCGAGAGCAGCAGCAGAACGCATCCGACGGTCCGGTGCACCAGGCCCTCCTTCCGGCGTCCAGCATCCATCGCGCGGCACCTCATCGACTACCGGCCCCCACACCCTTGAGGTGAGCATCAAGGAACTCGAGGGTCGCCTCGTTCAAGCTGGCGAGGGCGCCTCGGGCATCGCGTGCTCGCTGGCCATCCAGCAGCCAGGTCAGAACCGGGCTGGCGAGCGCCAGATCCGTCAGGCCCAGGTGGCCCACGCCAGCAATGTGCAGGTTGACGACCGTTGCCGACTCGGCGCTGAGCAGCTCATGATTCTTCGCATACTGTGGCCACTCCCCGAGATGACTCCACGCACTGTCCGAATAGACCAGCAGGACTGGGCGCGGATAGTCCGCCTCCTCCCAGATGAACCTTCCATCGCGTACCCCGCGGATGTCAGCCATGAACGGGGACTCCAGGGCAATGACGGCGCGGACATCGTCGCGAGCCCTGCCAGTGCCCAGCGCGGCCGAGCCACCGAGCGAGTGTCCGCCGACACTGATGCGTTCCGTGTCGATGAGGCGGTACACCTCAGCTGACGCCTCCCGACCGGCTTCGGCGAGCAGATGGTCGAGCACGAAGCTGACGTCGCCCATCCGGATGGCCATCCACTCTTCGTAGTAGACGTGGCTTTGCTGCGGGTCCGCCCGTGCGTTCTCCCTGCGGAGGTCGCCGAAGTAGCCCCAGTCGATCCAGGTCCGGCTACCACTGTCATCAGTGGTGAAGAGGCTGTGGTGCGGGTGGTCAATCGAGGCGACCACGTAACCGTGCGAGGCAAGCTCGAGGAACAACGACTCGTTCCCGGTCCGTATCCCTGTCCCCCCGTGCGAGAAGACCACCAGCGGGAAGGTTCGGTCGGACGCTTCGTCGGCGAGGTCGGGGTACCAGTAGCCCACGTTGACGCTGCGCAACTCGCCGGAGTCCGCGTAGGGCTCCACGCGGCTCGGATCCGTGAGGGTGTCCGCCGACGTCGCTACCGCGAAGCCGCCGGTGGGCTCCAGGGGCGAGTACTCCGGAAACACCAGGGCAGGTGACATGGCGAAGAACGTGACACCGCTCACCGCCAGGGCGTTCAGGACGACCCGGCGATCCCGAGGCCTGCGTCCCGAGCTCCCGTCGAGACGCGTGTTAGCGATCGCAATGGCTAGCAGGAGGAACAACCACAGCGCCAGGGCGTAGTAGCGAAGGCCCCACTCGATGCCCCCAACGATGGCAAGCACCACCAGGACGCCAAATGCCGCGGCCCTGACCGCGAGCCTCCGTCGAGTCTGTTGGGACCGGGAACGGATGCTTAGGGTTGCGAGCCCTGCTTCACCAAGGACGAGGCCAAGTAGCAACGGAACGGCCATGAGCCTCCAGCGTGATCGGGAATAAATGGCGCATTCAGGGACAATGACGACGAATGCGCGGAGCACAGTGGTCGCATCATGTTCGCAAGACGTAACAGGATCGGCACCCTCAGTGCCCGCAGTAGTTTCGTCGCACCTGCGCAGGCGGGTCTTGCGGGGTCTTGCAAGGTGACGGCCCTCACGCGCGGGAGGGGGACCGAAGTCAGCGGATCCATGTGCTGGTATCCTGCGCGCTCTTCACGAGGGGACGCATGGTGGGAACAGCGGACTGCGTCGACTGATCTCAAGCGCGTCGCGCGCCGCGTCCACGATGCAGCGGACCGGCTCCGACCGCTTGATCTCGCGCCGCCTCGCGCGCAGCTCCAGCGCGAGCCGGCGGCCCTCGCCGGCGGTGACGAGGTAGTAACCCGTCGGCGCGCCATCGGCCTTCACCTCCGGCTGGACGACGAGGTTCTGCAGGAGCCCCTTGTGCGCGATGCTCGCGGCGAGTGCCGCGATCGCCGCCTCCCCATGCGGTGTCCTGCGGGCGTTGTGCGGGGACTTCTTGAGCTTGTTCAGCGGGATGAGCACCTCGCCGCCCGGTTCGGCGGCGGATGCGGTCTGAGTCGTCATGCTGTCTCTCCTAGTTGGCCTATTTGGACTGAGTGTTTGGGCAGTGCGCCCAGCTGAGTGATCGCGGGCGCGGGCCGCATGGAGGCAGCCCGCGCCGCGTGGTCGTGCGTCAGAGGAGACGCATCTGTTCGCCGTCGTCGGAGCCGAATCGGTCCGCGACGGGAGTCCAGCCGTGCTGCAGCGCGGGACGAGCGCCCGCACCCACAAGGTCAGGGAGGGCTTCGGGCGCGAAGTCCCGAGCGTCGAGAGCTTCCTGCGCGGAGTCGACGACGAGACGCGCCTCGGCGAACAGCGCCTCGAGCGACTCCTCGTCGACCTCGCCGCCACCCGCGAGTGACCGCGCGAGTTCGAGCGTGAGGTTGTCGCCCTCCGCCCCGTGTGCCGCCAGTCCGCCGTCGCCGATCTCGCCCTCGACGATCAGCGACGCCTGGAGCTTGCGAGCGACCAGCAGGAGCGCCTGTGCCTGCAGCGTGGCGCGGTACGCGAAGTAGATCACGCGCACCGGCCGGCGCTGGCCGATGCGCCACGACCGCCGGCTCGCCTGCCTCATCGTGTAGACGGAGTATTCGACCTCGTACCAGGCGATCGTGGGGAAGTCGATCAGGTCGAGGCCGGTCTGGACGAGGCGTGGATGGACGAGGAGGACATCGACGCCGGTACGGACGCGCCGCGCGACCCACTCCTCGCGCCGGTCGGGCGGGACGGTGTCCGCCTTCAGGATCGCGACGCGCAGTCCCGCCTCGCGGAGCACCCGTTCCAGCCGGGGCGTGAGGTCGCGCGTCTCCGTGTGCGTGACGTACACGAGCACGCGCCGGCCCTGTTGCCGTTCCTCCACGGCGAGGTCGACGAGCTGCTGTTCCTTCGGGTAGAGGCGGTCGTCCGGCAGGGCCGGAGCGGAACCGATCACCGCCCCGGTGGAGCGGTCGATGACCTCTTCACCGAGCGTGCAGGCGTCGGGGTAGGCGAGCAGCGCCTGGAGGTACGCGCCGAGCAGACGGCGGGAACCCCCGGCGAGCGCCGCCATCACCGCCGCGTGCAGCGCATCCGCGAGGTCGCGATAGGCCGATGCCTGCGACGGACCGTCGCCGTCACTGCGGGCCATGCTGACCAGCCGGACCTCTTCCCGGTACTCGGGGAGGTCCGTGGCGACATCCGTCAGGCGGATGAACACCGTGTTCCCGATCAGGTGGAACAGGATCGCGGGGGAGACGCCGGGCTTCTCCACCGTCCGCGTGCGATAGCCGCGCCGCCGGCTCGATCGACCCTCCTCGATCACGTCGTCGTCACCGGTCTTGCGCGTGATGCGTTCGACGATCCCGTAGCGCGAGACCCAGCGGGCCTCCTCGCCGTAGGCAAACTCTCCGCGTACCTCCGGCGAGAACCGCCAGAGCAGGTGGAAGAGCGTCGAGGCGTACCCGCCCATCAGCGTGCCGGTGAGGGTGAGCGTCCGGCCACAGGTCTCCGCCAGCGTCCCCGCCGCGATCCCCTGCGCCGAGCCGCGCGCCTTGTACTCATGACTCTCGTCGGTGATCAGGAGATCGAACGCGTCCGGCATGTGCCGGCTGATGAAGTCCGCGAGCGGGACGCGTGCTGGCCCGCTGCGGTCGGCCTGCCAGAGCGGCGTCCTACAGTTCGCGCAGACGTGTCTTCGTCGTGCGAGCTCGGCGAGGTCGAGCGGGAGCCCTTCCTCGTCGAGCACCGTCTGCCAGCAGCCCGGACAGCAGGAGCGCCGCGCCACGTTGCCGTGCTCGTCACGGACGACCCGCCCACCGGCCGCGTCTGGACGGTTCAGCACCGCGGGCGTCCAGCGATACGAGAGCTTCGCCTTCTCGCGGGAGAGGATCACGAACAGCGGCCTGTGGCGGTCGAAGCGGAGCCGTCTGAGGTCGCTGATCGTGCTGACGATCACCGCTTCGGCAAGCGGCACCGTGTCTTCCACCTCGCGTTTCCACTTGCGGGTCAGGTGAGGCGGGCACAGGACAAGC
>Ga0265293_10010478_pt1 | contig 12953 bp, 10 predicted proteins | sample Munlanlewell138R_FD_192505 | JGI IMG/M metagenome (GOLD analysis project Ga0265293, IMG submission 192505) | Leachate microbial communities from a municipal landfill in Southern Ontario, Canada - Leachate well 138R | ecosystem: Engineered > Solid waste > Landfill > Unclassified | place: Canada... | reverse complement strand
TATAATTATGCTTACTGGCAGAATCTAAAACAGGCTGACCCGCGAAAATACAAGGCTGAGAAAAATTATATCGCCGAAGAAATTGTGAATGTTATTGAAAAAAGATTCGGTCAAATACGCGCCAATCTCGAAGTGATCGATGTCAGTACGCCGGCGACAGTCATCCACTACACCAACAATTGGCGTGGAAGTATGGAAGGGTGGCTGTTGAATAAAAAGACCGGTTTTCAATCGATGCGGAAGATTCTGCCTGGACTGGATAATTTTTTCCAGATTGGGCAATGGGTCGAGCCGGGCGGCGGCGTGCCAACCTCTTTGCTGAGCGGAAGAAACGTCGCCCAGATAATCTGTCACAAGGATGACCGGGAATTTACGGCGACCAGGGCGCAGAGCGCGTAAAGTGTAAAACGTAAAGCGCAATGAAATTCCGATACAGATCATCACGCCTTACGAATTACGATTTCGAAAAAATCACTTCATCAACAAACATTTTTTAACGACTTTCTGGTCGCCGGCTTGCAGGCTGATTAAATACACTCCCGATGGCAGATTCCCACCCGACCAGAGATAATGATAATCGCCGGCCGACTGCCGCCCGGAAAACAATTCTTCCACCAATCGGCCGCTCAGGTCGAAAACACTCAGCCGGACATCGCCGGTCTCGGGAAGGTGATATTTCAGAGTCGTTGAGGAGTTGAAAGGATTGGGATAATTATTCAATATCAGGGCGTATTTTTCCGGTTGACTGGGATGAGGATTAATAATGGAAGTAGGATATTCTGTTCCGTTGACTTTGGCGTAGACTAAACTGCTTTGCTGAGGTGCGAACCAGGCATAATAGGTCTTTACCAAACCGATATATTTAGAATAGGTATAGAATGATGTTGCATCAATTGCTTCGTCCCACATTACTGTTAAAAGATTATCGAAAGCCCCGGCCGGAACTTCAACCAAATCCGAATCGCGGTTAACACAAACCATAATCGGGGTTCCGACACTATCCAATACGATGGTATTAGTATCCGGGAAAGCCAGAGGAAAGAACATGACATCGTTTCCGTTATGATATTTAACCAGATTTCCCAATGAATCGTATCTGACGTAAGAATCGTTAACCGTAAAATATTTTTTACCATCTATTCTGGTCGTGTCCAGGATTTCAACAGTATCGCGGGAAGCGAAAGGATGAATAAAATTGTCGTAGATCCAGATATTCCCAACCTGTAGCGGGAAATAACTCTGATAATATTCCGGCTCCGGTTGCATGACGATATTGAGTTCGAGGGTGCTGTCCGGCCAGATTTGAACCGGGACACTTAAAAATTCATAATCATTATGTCTAAAGGTGAAATACAATTTGCCAGTTGGACATTCGCATTCAAACTGGCCACTTTCGTCGGTGCTAATCGTAATGCTTACGTTAACGAAAGAATATTTGACGGTTACTCCCGGGATAGGGACTCCACTGCTATCGGTGACGATTCCCCGGATTGTACCTTTTGAATTTTCATAGTCGTTGTAGGCGCCGAGCGTGGGCGTGTCATCCAAATAGTATTCGTACTCTGAAGCCTCAATAGCGCCACCGAAAGCAATCGATTCTCCCGAGCGCGGCGCGGCGATAACGCCATTTTCACCGAAAATAAAATCGTTATAGCAATACCATCCATATTCACTGCGAATTCCGATCCAGATGTGATCGCCGTTTGGATTGATATAGAGAGTCGTTTCCATGTCGGTAGATGTTATAACCGGAAAATCTCCCAAATAGTGAAAGGATGTATCCGTTTCAGCCGAATCTGTGGAGGATATTATTACTATTCGATTGTCATTTTCACTGGCCCAGCCTCCCATGACTTCAATTTTCCAGCCGGTCGAGTCAAAATACAATTCAGAGAACAACTGAGGGGCGATCGGATTCGCCAATCCCGTTACCGACCAAACCACAAGTAAAAGAACTATAGCAACTTTTTTCATGGTTCTTCCCTCCATAAAAATTGAATGAAAATTCTTTGTGTCTTTGTGCCATAGTGGTAAAAACATCTTATAACCTACCAACTGAAAATGAGATTCTTCTCCGGGTAAAAGTTCTCAAAATGCAAACGATAAACCTGAATATCGCCAGTCGTATCGATGCGCTCATACGGGAACGATAACTTAGTCAGCGCCTGAGACAGAGGAACCTGGATCGCAAAATCGGCGGATTCCAACGGTTTTTGCCAACTGCGGGTCGAGGTCAGAATATATTCGAATTGCGGCTGACTGACTGGTTGGCGAAAGTAAAACACGATTTCGGTCCGATCCGGATTCTTCAAAGGAACTGTGAAAAAGATGCTTTCATCGCGCCGCTGGAAATTTAGCGATTTGCCATCCGCCAGACCGACATGAATTGAATCCGGAAAAGTCTGCCGGTCATTGACGCGGAACGGATAAACGATCGGTAAACTAATTGCCTTGCCGGTGCGGTTGCTGAAGAAATAACTGCCGGTCATTTCGACGTAATTTGCGTTCACGGTAAAGATCAGATACTCGGCGCTGAAATCAGCCATCTGAGCCTGCAGACCACCCAGCAGAAACAAGACTGCACCCAAACTTTTCAACAGAAATTTTTTACGATAAAAATCCGACAGGTCTGTCATGACTTTTTCCCTTTTCCTGAATAAATATATAGGTAATTTTATTCATTGTCAAATATTGGCAGGAAAATTTTACTGAAATTATAGAATTGATTGATTAAATTACGCGCCGATTGAAGGTATGTGAAATTAACTGAATGAAAAACCTGGAAAGTCAAGTATCTCAATGAATAAACGCACGGCGCTTTTAACCCTCGAGGACGGTCACGTTTTCGAGGGTTTTTCTTTTGGCTGGGAAGGCGCGACTGCCGGTGAAGTGGTTTTCAATACCGGCATGGTCGGCTATCCCGAAAGCCTGACCGATCCTTCCTATTGCGGCCAGATCCTGGTATTGACCTATCCGCTTATCGGCAATTACGGCGTGCCGGAATTTTTACCCGAAAGTCCGGCTTTCGAATCCGACCGCATCCAGATTCGCGGCCTGGTAGTCGCCGATTATTCGACCGAAAGCGAACACTGGAATCGTAAGCAGTCGCTGGCGGAATGGCTGAAAGCATTCCAAATACCGGCGATTACCGGTATCGATACCCGGACTCTTACCCAGATTTTGCGGGAAGAAGGTACGATGCTGGGGAAAATCACTTTCGATACAGATATCGATTACTTCGATCCCAATCACCAGCATGTGGTGGCGAAGGTGAGTTGCACCGAACCGCGCCTTTATGGAAAAGGCGCCAAACGGATTGCCTTTCTCGATTGTGGTTGTAAACGCAGTATCATTAGACATTTATCTCAATGTAATATCGAAATAATGCGTTTACCCTGGAACGCCGATTTGTCACAACATGACTTCAGCGGGCTGGTAATTTCCAACGGACCAGGCGATCCGCAAATGTGCACGACTACCATCGAATCCGCCCGCTATGCCATTAAAAATAACATTCCGACTCTGGGCATTTGCCTGGGCAACCAAATCCTGGCATTAGCGGCGGGCGCCAAGACCTATAAGTTAAAATTCGGTCATCGTGGCTTGAATCAGCCGGTCAAAAATCATGAAAACGAACGTTGTTACATCACTTCCCAGAATCATGGATTTGCGGTCGATGACAGCAATTTACCGAAAGAGTTTCAGATCTGGTTCAGCAACCTTAACGATCATACCAATGAGGGACTGAAGCATAAATCCGGGAGATTTATGGGTGTCCAATTTCACCCGGAAGTATCACCGGGTCCGATGGATACAACGTTTATCTTCGACCATTTTCTGGAACTTTTGTAATATTGAACCGCAGAGGTCATGGAGTACACGGAGAAATGTTATATAAATAGTAAACGTAAATACAGAATGGTAGTAGTGCATTACATGGACATAAACGCGAGATCAAGCCAGCCTAACGGACGAAAAATATTAACTAAAATTATAATAAATAAATTCTCTATGTTCTCTGAGTGCTCTGTGGTGAAAGGAAACAATGATTAAGAAAGTTCTCATCCTCGGCAGTGCCGCCCTAAAAATTGGTGAAGCCGGCGAATTCGATTACTCCGGTAGTCAGGCGATTAAAGCCCTGAAAGAAGAGGGCATATCCACAATTCTGGTCAATCCTAATATCGCCACCATCCAGACTTCCGAAAACCTGGCCGATGAAATTTACTTTCTGCCGGTCAATGCCGAGTTTGTCGAAAAGGTAATTCAGAAAACTCGCCCCGATGGTATCCTGCTGAGTTTCGGCGGGCAAACCGCGCTCAATACCGGTCTGGAACTCCAACGCCGCGGAATTCTTGAGAAATACAAGGTCGCCGTACTCGGCACTCCGATCCAGGCTATTATCAACACCGAGGATCGCCAATTTTTCATTACGCGTCTGAGTGAAATCAGCATCAAAACCGCTCGCAGTCAAATTGCCACTACGTTTGATGAAGCTCTGAATGTTATCGCGAATTTTGAATTTCCGGTGATTATCCGGATTGCCTACGCACTTGGCGGATTGGGTTCGGGCGTTTGTCGCAATTTGGAGGAATTTCGCGAGAAAGCCGAAAAAGCCCTGAATTATGCTCCCCAGATTCTGATCGAGGAATACCTGGAAGGGTGGAAAGAGATCGAATACGAAGTCATGTGCGATCGTTTTAATAATTGTATCACGATCTGCAATATGGAAAATGTCGACCCGATGGGTATTCATACCGGCGAGAGTATCGTCGTGGCGCCTTGTCAAACTCTTTCCAATCGGGAATGTCAGACCTTGCGCTCGATTGCCATAAAGGTCATTCGCCATCTGGGAATTGTCGGCGAATGTAACATCCAGTTTGCCCTGGATCCCTATTCCGAGGATTACCGGGTTATCGAAGTTAATGCCCGTCTGTCGCGCAGTTCAGCCCTGGCTTCCAAGGCCACCGGCTATCCGATCGCCTTCGTGGCCGCCAAGTTAGCGCTGGGGCATGGTCTTCATCAACTTCCCAATAAAGTCACCCGCGTCACAACCGCTTTTTTCGAACCGGCTCTGGATTACGTCGTCGTCAAGATTCCACGTTGGGATTTGAAAAAATTCCGGAAAGTCAGTCATCAGATCGGCTCCGGGATGAAATCAGTTGGCGAAGTCATGGCTATCGGGCGCACCTTTGAAGAAGCTCTTCAAAAAGGTCTGCGTATGCTCGAAACCGGCGCCAACGGCATTGTTGGCAATATCGGTTTCAAATCCGAGAATCTGGAGCGTGATCTGCACGAACCGACCGATGAGCGCATCTTTGCCATTGCTTTCGCCCTAGAGCAGGGATTTTCGGTGGAGAAAATCGCCGCATTGACGAACATTAATCCCTGGTTTATTCATAAAATCAAGAATATTGTCGAGATGAATTTACGTCTGAATAATTTTCAGGAGAAAACCCTGGCTTTGGATATTCTACTGGCGGCTAAGAAAATCGGCTTTTCCGATAAACAGGTTGCCATCGCGATCAGCCGTTCCGAAGACGAGGTGCGCCAGTTGCGGATTAAGGCCAATATCAAGCCTTATATCCGGCAGATCGATACACTGGCGGCCGAATTTCCAGCCTATACCAATTATCTTTACCTGACTTACAATGCCATCCGTGATGACATTAACCTGGCCGACCACAACGCTGTCATCGTCCTTGGTTCGGGTGCGTATCGCATCGGCAGTTCGGTCGAGTTCGACTGGAGTTGTGTCAATTGCGGACAGACTCTGCGCCGGCTCGGATATAATACCATAATGCTGAATTACAACCCGGAAACGGTCAGCACCGATTATGATGAATCCGACTTTCTGATCTTCGATGAGATTAGCTTTGAAAATGTTGTGGAAATATATAACAAGTTCCGCGCCCTGGGTGTGATCGTTTCAATGGGCGGCCAGATTCCCAATAACCTTGCGTTAAAACTGCACCAGGCTGATATCCGGGTTCTGGGAACTTCGCCGGAAAGTATCGATCGGGCTGAAAACCGCCGCAAATTTTCAGATCTGTTGGATAAACTGAATATTGACCAGCCGATCTGGAAGGAAATCACCTCAATCGACCTGGCCAGGGAATTTGCACGGGAACATGATTATCCGGTATTGATCCGACCCTCGTATGTGCTGAGCGGCGCGGCGATGGCGGTGGCTTCCAACGACGAAGAACTTGTGCAGTACCTGCAACGCGCCGTAACGATTTCACCGGAATATCCGACCGTCATCAGTAAATTTCTCGAGAACGCCAAGGAAATTGAATACGACGCCGTCGCGCGCAATGGCGAGATCGTCATTTATGCCATTTCGGAACACGTTGAAAATGCGGGAGTACACTCCGGCGACGCTACTCTGGTTATACCACCCCAACGCACTTATCTGGAAACTGTCCGCCGGATTCGAATTATCGCGAGTAAGATCGCACGTAAGCTCAATATCAACGGTCCGTTCAATATCCAATTCATCGCCAAACAGAATGAAGTCAAGGTGATCGAATGCAATCTGCGCGCCTCACGCAGTTTTCCGTTCGTCTCGAAAGTCATCAAACGTAATTTCATCGACCTTGCGACGCAGGTCATCATGCGGGTGCCGGTTACACCAACGCCCTTTTCGACTTTTGAATTGAATCACGTCGGCGTCAAAGCCCCGCAGTTTTCGTTTACGCGTTTGCAGGGCGCCGATCCAACTCTGGGAGTCGAAATGGCTTCGACCGGTGAGGTCGCCTGTTTGGGCGATGATTTCGATGAAGCCTTTCTGAAAGCCCTTATCTCAGTCGGTTATCGTTTTCCGGTGCGCTCCGCCCTGATTTCCTCCGGCCCGATCGAATCCAAAGCCGAATTACTTGAATCGGTCAGAGCTCTGCACAAAATGAACGTTCGGCTCTATGCCACCGGCGGTACGGCTAAATTCCTGGAAGCTAATAATGTTCCGGTCGAGACACTTTTCTGGCCGCTCGAAAAAAAGGAACCTAATGTCCTCACCTATATTAAAAATGGCCAAATCGATCTGGTGATCAATATCCCGAAAAGCTATCAGGAACGCGAACTGACCAACGGCTATCTGATCCGCCGCACGGCGGCCGATTTCAATGTAATGCTGATCACCAATCGCCAGATTGCGATGCGCTTCGTCGAGGCTCTTGGACGGATCAAAATGGAAGATCTGAAAATCAGAGGCTGGGGCGAATACTGACAGGTTGGAAATATGCCCGAGCTCCCGGAAGTCCAAACTGTCATCAACGACCTGATCGCTGAAAATCTGATAGGACAGAACATTCTTGGTGTCGAAATCCGCTGGCCGAAAATAGTAGTCGTGCCGACTGCGGAAAAATTCCGGGAATTAATTAAAAACCGCCAAATCACTCACCTCTCGCGGCGCGGCAAATTTATCCAAATTGAACTAAAACCTAAAAAATTCCTGTTCGTGCACCTGCGCATGTCCGGGCGTTTATTCTTGTCTGTCGCCGATCTTCCCGTTAGCAAGCATGAATATATTATCCTCTCGCTCAGCGATGGTCGCCAGTTGCGTTATCATGATACACGCAAGTTTGGGCGCTTCTGGTTGGTAGGGCAACCTGAAGAGGTGATCGGTCGCCTGGGGATTGAACCGCTGAGCGCCGAATTTACGCTTGATGCTCTGACCCAAAAAATACGCAATCATCATCGCCAGCTCAAGCCGCTTCTGCTCGATCAAACAGTGATCGCCGGACTGGGTAATATCTACGTTGACGAGGCTCTTTGGAAGGCGCGCTTACATCCTCAGCGGTTAGCCGATTCGCTGAAAAAGCAAGAGATTTTGGCTTTACATGAGGCGATTCCGCAGGTTTTACGCCAGGGCTTGGACAATCAGGGCACGTCGCTGGGTAACGGCAAGGCTAATTTTAGATCGACCAATCAAAAGCCGGGTCGTAACCAGGAAGCGCTAAAAGTCTTTCGGCGTACCGGTCAGCATTGTTCGCGTTGTGGGGCAAAAATTACCCGCATTATCGTCGGGCAAAGAAGCACGCATCTTTGTCCGCATTGCCAACCAATTAAATCATAACGGAAAAAGTTCCACCCTTGATTCCGCAAATACTTCTATTTATCGCAACGCAGAAACCTTGTGGCAAGTATTTAAAAGTCCTACCTTTGATTCCGCGAAAATTTCATTAAATTTTCCGGCGTGGAAAATTCGATAGTAATTAACGTAATGGGCTAAATTGATTAAGACATACTTAAGAGTTTTTCAGATTGTTGTAGTTGTGCTGATAGGAGCTTTAGCAATCAGTACTCTGCTTGTGCCGGAGGATAGTGCGCTAATTCCGATTCTGCGGGTGTTGAGCCCGGATCGCTTTTATGCTTCTCCTCTTAATATAGCCCTGTGGCTGACATTATGTTTAGTAATGTTATTGGCAATCTTTTTAAAAGGGATGCCCGGCTTTGCCCAAAAATGCTTGCACTTCCTGCTGGTTATGATTTTTCTGTTGATTATCTATGACAAGACCGTCAATCAACGTTTTTATATTTCAATCAGGGAAGAACAGGAAGTTAATTTTACCAGTTTTCTCGAGAAGCCGGGTGCCGCGTACGACATTCCAATTAGGTTGTTGAAATTCGATATTCAATTCCATTCCGGTACTAACGCTCCGGCGGCATTCACCAGCCAGCTGTTGATCAACCAAACTGACACGGCGCTCCTGGCTGTCAACCAACCTCTGGATATTGGGCGTTATCGCCTGTACCAGAACGCTTATGATCGGGATTATTTTGTTAAGGCGATCAGCAATCAGGATACACTGATTACCCAATTCAATATGCCTTTTAATCTAAACCAGTGGGAAATTGTACTGCGCGAATTTAATGTTACCACCGGGAATTTTCTGGTTGAAGTTGATAAAGCCGAGTATCAGGTTGCGCCGGATGAAATCAGTAATCTGTCAGGTCTTAAAATTAAGTTCGACAGACCAAGTCCGAGATACACCTCGATAATCGAGGTGGTCGAAGTGACCGGCGTAAATATTCTGGCAATATTAGGTTTAATGTATCTGTTGGTACTGGCTTATCTTTTAGGATGGAAACAGTCTAATGTACAATAAGAAAGAACTGTAGTGGAGCAAGCGCTTTTACTTTTAACATTAATAATTTACCTGGCGGCTTTTGTCAGTTTAATAACCAGAGTAAGAGATAGGATTTGCCATGGTTTGATCTGGTTGGCGATTTTGTCGCATCTGTCAGCGCTGGCATTTCGTTCGATAGTAGCCGGCCATCCACCGTTCACTAATCTGTATGAGACCATCCTCTTGCTATCCTTCCTGCTGGCTTTGCGATTGGTACTCTGGCGTCGCCAAATCGAACGTCGATATAGTTGGATAATTCTACTTACAATCATGGGATTGATCGGAGCGGCTTTGGGAATGCCATCTTCTTATAAGACAATTCGTCCGCTTATGCCTGCTCTGAATAGTATTTGGATGTACCTGCATGTGCCTGCCTATTTTTTCGGATATATGGCGCTTGTATTGGCGTTTATTTATGCCCTGATTTTCCTTTTACGGGGAAAGAATGAGAGTTCCAGCGAGACGCTAAATTTAATAAGACGATTGGATAATGAAGTCAGGATTGCCTTCCTGTTTCTAAATATCGGATTGGTTACCGGCGCAATCTGGGCTTATCACAGCTGGGGCAATTACTGGGCCTGGGATGTGAAAGAGGTCTGGGCGCTGATTAATATTCTGACACTGGCGCTGTACTTTCACCTATTGAAACCCAAAGGAATTAAGAAGGTTTTCATTGTAATCCTGACTTTTCTAACGGTTGTTTTTACTTATCTCGGAGTCAGTTTTTTATTAAGAGGGATTCATAGTTATCTATGAAAGGTGCCATTACCCTATTTAAGACGGCACGCTGAATATTTTGGTGCTAATTTTTGATATTTGACTAAGCCAGAATTCTTGCGAGATAGCCTGAATAAGGCTAAATTGCGTTCGATTAGTTTATTGACTTAGAAAATTTGGGGAGAGATGATGAATCGCAACCAATTTGAAAATATATTGGATTTTGCTATTGAACGTGAATGGGAAGCCGTGCGTTTCTATCACCGAATGTTGCATGATGCTCCGACAATCGCCCTGATGGAGGCTATTCGCGAGATCGAATTGATGGAACGCCAACATGTTGAAATCCTGGAGCAATTTCGTAAAACCGGATTAACCGCAAAGACAATTCCGGAGGTGGAGAATCTGCAGATTGGTGAATATCTTGTGCCGTCAGCCGAGAATCAAAATTACCGCGAAATGTTGGTGACTGCCATGCAACGCGAAGATCTTTCGTATAAGTTATACAAGACGCTGGCGGAAGGCAGTCGCGACCGGAGTGTGGCGAATTTATTCGAAAAGCTAGCCGTGGAAGAGATCAAACATAAAAATTACTTTGAGAGATTATACGATACCGAAGTGCTACGGGAAAACTGATTTTACTGAAAGTGTCAAATATACAATTCACAAAGTTCAGTAACTCTTGTAGAGATAAAACACTGTGATACTGACTTTGCTTATCCCACTCAGCGTTTTTATGACAATAAAATTGAAGGTAAGCAAGCTAACTGATCGTAGTCCAGAATCGCTATGGGAAATTACTCGATGAATTTATATAAGAGCTGTGGGATATTTTTATAAGGAGCAATTATGGCAACCCATCTTGTTGAAGTCAAAACCCCGAAACAATTGAAACAGTTTATCCGTTTTCCGCTGAAGTTATACCGGGGCAATCCGTATTATGTGCCCCTGCTTAATTTCGACGAAAGCAATACACTCAACCCCAAGAAAAATCCGGCGTTTGAATTCTGTGAAGCGCGCTACTGGCTGGCCTATAAAAATGGGAAAGTGGCCGGTCGGATTGCCGCAATCTTTAACAAACGCTATGCAGAACTCTATAATAAGAAATACATCCGATTCGGTTGGGTGGATTTTAGCGATGATGAAGAGGTCGCCGCGGCGTTGTTTGGCGCCATAGAGAGCTGGGCGAAGGAACTGGGCGCAGAAGCAATTCATGGTCCATTAGGTTTCACTGACCTTGACCGTGAAGGAATGCTGATCGAGGGTTTTGAAGAAATCGGCACTCTGGCCAGTATATATAATTATCCGTATTATCCTAAATATCTGGAAAAGTTCGGTTATCAAAAAGATGTCGATTGGATAGAATATCAAATCACCGCTCCGAATGTTTTGCCATCTAAAGTGGGTGATATTTCACGCATCGTCAAGCAACGTCTTGGTCTGCATACTCTGCAAATTAAGAAAACCAGGGAAGTCTTACCCTATGCCCATCAGTTGTTTGAGGTGTATAATTCGACTTATAATGTGCTGTATGGTTTTGTGGCGCTTACTGAAAAGCAGATCAATGCTTATATCAAACAATATATTCCCTTCATGAATCCTGATCATATCGCCATTGTGCTGGATAAGAACGATCGTATGGTTGGCTTCGGGCTGACCATGCCGTCGCTGGCCAAGGCCTTGCAGAAAGCCAGAGGGCGCTTGTTTCCGTTTGGTTTTCTGCACCTGCTCAGGGCGTTAAAACATTCCAAGGTCGCGGAATTGTTGATAATCGGTGTTTTACCGGAATATCAGGGGCTGGGCGTCCCGGCTCTGATGATTGCCGAGATTGCTCAGAAATTTGCCAGCAAAGGTATCATAATGGCGGAATCCAATCCCGAGCTGGAAACCAACAGCAGAGTCCAGGCGCAATGGAAATTCTTCGATCTGCGTCAACATAAACGGCGGCGCTGTTTTATAAAACATATATAAGTTTCTGAAAAGTGGCATTAGTTGGATACCAAGGAATACCTGAGTAAATTCGCGCGCTTTTATTCAAATTAAATCCACCTGAATTAATATGACTGCCAGCGCGCCGCAATCTAATAACCATATTTTAGCCGATAACCGAATCGGACATCTCCTTTTCAAACTTTCGATGCCGGCTACGATTGGGATGCTCGTACAGGCTTTGTATAATGTAGTTGATACGATTTTCGTCGGCCAGGGAGTGGGCACCGTTGCGATCGCCAGTTTGACGATTGTTTTTCCGATTCAGATGATTGTAATGGCGGTGTCGCTGATGATCGGCATGGGAGCCGCTTCGATTATCTCACGGGCGCTGGGCGCCGGTGAATTGGATCGGGCTAATAACACTCTGGGAAATGTTATCCTGATAGTGGTTGGATTGGGAATTTCGGTCGCCGTTCTGGCTAATCTATTTATCAATCCAATACTGGTGATTTTCGGGGCTTCGCCGACGATTCTGCCTTATGCCCGCGATTATGCCCGGATTATTCTGTCCGCTTCGATTCTTTTCAGCTTTGCCATGTCGACTAACTCGGTTATTCGGGCTGAAGGACGGGCGACTATTGCGATGACGACGATGTTGATTTCGGCTATTTTAAACCTCATTCTGGATCCGATTTTTATTTTCACGTTTCGCTTGGGTATCAAAGGAGCCGCCTGGGCGACCGTCATATCTCAGGCTACTACCGTCGTTTACCTGATAATTTATTTTTTCACCGGAAAAAGTACCTTAAAAATCACAAAATCAAGTTTTCGGTTGAACACAAAACTGATTTATGAGATGATGGCTGTTGGTTCTTCGGCTTTCGTACGTCAGGTATCCGGCAGTTTCATTGCGGTAATAGTCAATCACACCTTGAAAGCATACGGTGGTGATATTTCCATCGCCGTCTATGGTATTGTCAACCGCACTTTATCGTTCGTGATGATGCCTTTATTAGGCATATCGCATGGAGTTCAGCCGATTGTCGGATATAACTATGGTGCCCGCCAGTTTAAAAAGGCGCGTCGGGCTTTGCGGCTGGGGGTACGATGGACCACCATGATTTCACTGACCGGTTTTTTGATATTGATATTATTTCCGGATAAAGCCGTAGGTCT
>Ga0265293_10010477_pt1 | contig 12955 bp, 8 predicted proteins | sample Munlanlewell138R_FD_192505 | JGI IMG/M metagenome (GOLD analysis project Ga0265293, IMG submission 192505) | Leachate microbial communities from a municipal landfill in Southern Ontario, Canada - Leachate well 138R | ecosystem: Engineered > Solid waste > Landfill > Unclassified | place: Canada... | reverse complement strand
CTTGTCATTTCGACCAGCGGGAGAAATCTGATACCGCGGTGGTTCAAGATCCCTCCCGTTGGTCGGGATGACAACAAATGGAGCGGAGAGATCTATCCTCGGTGGTTAAAAATCCCACCTAGGCCGGGCTCCCGGTATCAAACAAGTGCCGATAGCTGTCCCGCAGCAAGTTCTTCTGCACCTTGCCCATAGTGTTGCGAGGCAACTCGTCTATCAACATGACCCGCTTTGGCACCTTGAAATTCGCCAGCTGCGGCTTGACGGCGTCGATCACGCCCGCTTCGCTGAGGCTGTTGCGACCCTCAGCAGTGGGAACCACCGCCGCTACAACCGCTTCGCCAAAGTCTGGATGAGGTACCCCGATCACGGCGGACTCAAGAACACCCGGGATTTCATCGATTACCAGTTCCACCTCCTTGGGATAGACGTTGAGGCCACCGCAAATCACCATATCCTTGGCGCGGCCGACGATGCTGTAATAACCCTCGGCGTCCAGGATGGCCTTGTCACCGGTATCGAAAAAGCCATCGGTAGTGAAGTCTTCGGCGGTTTTGTCCGGCATCCGCCAGTAGCCGCCAAACACGTTAGGGCCTTTGACCTGCAGGTTGCCCACCTCGCCCGCAGCCACTGCTATGCCTTTGTCATCGACGATGCGGGCACTAACGCCGGGGAGAGGAAAACCGACAGTGCCAGCGCGACGCTCACCGTGCAACGGGTTGGAAATGTTCATCCCGGTTTCAGACATACCATAGCGCTCGAGAATGCGGTGGCCGGTGCGCTGTTCGAACTCGACAAAGGTTTCCGCCAGCAGAGGCGCAGAACCGGAGATAAACAGCCGCAGATTGCGACAGCTGTCGCGATCAAACTTGGCGTTCCCCAGCAGCCGGGTGTAATAGGTGGGTACACCCATCATCACTGTCGAGCGGGGCAGCTCGGTGAGTACTGCCTCGACATTGAAGCCCGGTAGCCAGCGCATGGAAGCACCGCTCATCAGCACACAACTGATGGCCACGAACAGGCCATGAACATGGAAGATGGGCAGGGCGTGGAGCAGCACGTCCTTGTCGGTGAAGCCCCAGTAGTCCGCCAGCGTCTGAGCGTTGCTGGCCAGGTTGCCGTGGCTGAGCATGATGCCCTTGGGGCGCCCGGTGGTGCCGGAAGAGTAGAGCAGGGCGGCGAGATCATCGGGGCTGGATTCCGTACAGCCGAATTCGGCGGGGTGATTCTGTACTGCGGTCAGCAGGCTACCGTCCCCCTGATTGCCCAACGTATGGACGGGTATGCCCTCCAACTGTTCAGCCAGCTCGGCCATAGTACCCAGCCCCTCTGGTGTACACACCACCAGCGAGGGCTCGGCGTTGCCCAAAAAATATGCCAGCTCGGCGCGGGAATAGGCGGTGTTGAGCGGGTGAAATACCAACCCTGCCCGCAGACAGCCAAGATACAGCCACAGCATCTCGACAGATTTTTCCACTTGCACCGTCACCCGATCACCAACCTTGAGGCCCAGCGCCACAAGGCCGTTGGCAAAGCGAGCGGATTCCCGCTCGGCATCGGCATAGCTATAAATGTCGCCGCTGATGGTGGTCAGCAGAGGGCGGCTGGTGTCAGCGGGAAAGTGGCGGCGAAAGGTAGCGTACAAGTTGGCGTTGGCTGCAGACATAGTGGGGTTCCCTGAAAACGACGGGACATCTTGTATCACGGGTGGAAGGGTGGGTAAAGAGTAGTTGGTGCCAGTGAAATTACCCGCCTATTCGGTGACGCGAGTAAATGCTGGCCTGCTGCTATATCCAATTGCTTTTGATCCGCCTCTTGTGTAGAGTTGCGCCCTCGAATTTGCCAACCTGCCATTTGCTAACCTGCCTAAAGGGGCCTGCAAAAACGACGGTCAGCCGATTCAAATCTGGTGAGGTGTCCGAGCGGTTGAAGGAGCACGCCTGGAAAGCGTGTATAGGTTAACGCCTATCGAGGGTTCGAATCCCTCCCTCACCGCCAGATAGAAAGCATAAGGCCTTGTATATCAAGGCCTTTTTTGTTTTTAGGGTTTGCGAACCGCGATGTAGACCGTCATTTCTTCTCGCTTTAGTTTTAGAGTCAATATCGCCTCAGAGCGGCCTGGCATTGCGTCGAACTGCCTTGCAGTTCCGTAGGGTGTCAAGCTGGTGGCATAGCTCTTGGCACCGCCTCGTATCTGGTCAGCTATTCGCAACTATCTTGTTGTTAACCGACTTGCTGTTAACCGACTTGCTGTTAACCGGCTGTTAACCCGGGCGCGTTAACCTTTCCTGCCTGCATGACGGCGGCCAAGTTACCTGGCTACGCGCGCCTGCTGGAAACGCATTTTCCGTGGATACCAGACTGGATACCGCTCTTGCTTTCGAACTGGCGTGCCGCTGCTTTTCATCTACGCGAGCTGATTTCACAACGCCATAAGGGTTACAGTAGAGCTTTGCTGATCCATATTCGGAGTTGTTGAGTGAACACGGAAAACCATTCCCAGACGGCCGCCTTTCTCTGGTCCATCGCCGATCTGTTGCGCGGTGACTTCAAGCAGTCCCAGTACGGCCGCATCATCCTGCCCTTTACGTTGCTCCGGCGTATGGAGTGTGTACTCGAGCCGACAAAAGCCACGGTGCTGGCCCAGGCGCAGGAACACAGCAACAAGCCTGATCTGGTCCGTGAGCGCCTGTTGCTGCGTGCCTCCGGCCAGCAGTTCTTCAATGCCTCCCCACTGAGCATGGCAACACTGTCTGACACCCAGACCAGCGAAGACCTGATGAGCTATGTGCAATCCTTCAGCAAGGACGCCCGGGAAATCTTCGAGCACTTCGAGTTCGAGAACTTTGTTCAGCAACTGGCCAACGCCGATCTGCTGTATCAGGTGGTTCAGCGCTTCGCCGCCACGGACCTGAGCCCCGGGCGCATCAGCAACTTCGGCATGGGCATCATCTTCGAGGAGCTGATTCGCAGGTTCGCCGAAAGCTCCAACGAAACCGCCGGGGAGCACTTCACCCCGCGTGATATCGTGCACCTGACCACCTCGCTGGTGATCACCGGGCAGGACGACAAGCTCAAGCCCAACAGCATTGTCACCATATATGACCCTACAGCGGGCACGGGCGGGTTTCTGTCCGAGGGCGACGAGTACATCCAGTCCATCAGCGACAAGGTTACCGTCTCGCTGCACGGCCAGGAGCTCAATCCCGAGTCCTACGCCATCTGCAAGGCGGACATGCTGATCAAGGGTCAGGATGTGTCCAACATCAAGCTCGGCAATACCCTGGCCGACGACCAGCTGGCCGACAACCGCTTCGACTTCATGCTCAGTAACCCGCCGTTCGGTGTGGAGTGGAAGAAGGTGCAGAAGAAGATCACCGATGAGCACACCGAGAAGGGCTACAACGGTCGTTTCGGCCCCGGCCTGCCGCGTGTGTCGGATGGCTCCCTGCTGTTTCTGCTGCACCTGGTCAGCAAGATGCGTGACCCGCGTGAAGGCGGTTCGCGCATCGGTATCATCCTCAACGGCTCGCCGCTGTTTACTGGCGGTGCAGGATCAGGCGAGTCCGAGATCCGTCGCTATCTGCTGCAGAACGACCTGGTCGAAGCCATAGTCGCGCTGCCCACCGACATGTTCTACAACACCGGCATCGCCACCTATGTCTGGGTTCTGAGCAACCACAAGACCGCCGAGCGCAAGGGTAAGGTGCAGCTGATTGACGGCAGCCAGCACTTCGCCAAGATGCGCAAATCCCTGGGCAGCAAGCGCCAGTACATTACCGATCAGCAGATCGACGAGCTGGTGCGCCTGTATGGCCGCTTTGAAGAAACCGCGCAGAGCAAGATCTTCCCTGTCGAAGCCTTCGGCTACCGCCGCATCACCGTCGAGCGCCCGCTGCGCCTGAACTTCCAGACCAGCCCCGAGCGTATCGAGAAGGTGCTAGCGGAAAAGGCCATCCAGAAAATGACAGCCCCGGCACAGCAGCGCCTGATCGACGCGCTGCGCGGCATGGACGCCAGCGTAGTGCACCGCAATCGCGAGCAGTTCAGCAAACTGCTGAAAAAGTCTCTGGCCGACCATGACGTCTTCCCCAGCACACCGGAACTCAGGGCCCTGCTCAACGCCCTCAGCGAGCGCGACCCCGAGGCGGATATCTGCATGACCAAGGGCAAACCGGAAGCCGACACCGGCCTGCGTGATTACGAGAACGTGCCGCTGGGCGAGTCGGTGTACGACTACTTCGAGCGTGAAGTAAAACCCCATGTACCCGACGCCTGGATCGATGAAAGCAAGACCGATGCGCTGGATGGTGAAGTGGGTATTGTCGGCTTCGAGATTCCCTTCAACCGGCATTTCTATGTATTCCAGCCACCTCGCCCACTGGAAGAAATCGACCGTGACCTGAAAGCCTGTACCGACCGCATCAAGCAGATGATCGAAGGGCTGTCGGCGTGAGGGAAGCGTGTTTTCAGGTAGCTGGGCATACTTGTCTCACCGCGGTGCGACAATTCCCCAGTATCCGAGTAGCAGCGCCAGTGTTGCTGTCACCAGTAACCTATGCATCCCATATTGACTCACGATGGGGTTGTTGCAACCGCCGTATCAGCTATACTGTGCCCAACAATACCCGCCAAGGCTATGCTCGCAAGAGTACCCTCAAACTGGCGGGTTACTTGTTTCTGGGGGAGTGAAAATGGATTTCACCAAACCGGCCCGTACCTGGGATGAGCAAATCGAGCTGCTTCGCTCCCGTGGCCTGTGGATTCCTGATCACGATCAGGCCCGTCATTATCTGTCTCACATCAACTACTACCGTCTGACCGGCTATTGGCTGCCCTTTGAAGCAGACCACGGCACTCACCGATTCAAAGCACAAGCCAGTTTTGACGACGTACTGAACCTGTACATCTTCGATCGAGAGTTCCGCTTGCTTCTGCTCGACGCGATTGAGCGTATCGAGGTCTCACTGCGAGCCCAGTGGGCTTACCATATGGCCCATCAGCATGGGCCGCACAGCTATCTGGACGCCGGGCACGCCACCGATCTCAGGCTGCATGCGCGACATCTGGCGAAACTGCAGGATGAAATTTCCCGCTCTGACGAGATTTTTATCCAGCACTATCACAATACATATCGACACCCGGCATCACCGCCGGTCTGGGCCGTTAGCGAAGTCATGTCGCTGGGAATGCTGTCACGCTGGGTAACCCACATGGTGCCGTCCGACCGTGCCGCGCTGGCTCGGGTTTACGGACTGGATCAGGGGGTACTCAAAGGCTTCGTTCGTCACCTGACCTACGTCCGCAACCTGTGTGCCCATCACAGCAGGCTCTGGAATCGACGTTTCACCATCACCATGCCGATTCCGCGCAGCAAGCCTGCAGGGCTGATCAGCAGCTTCGACCCGAACCAGAGCAGACGTGTGTATAACACCCTGGTGATGCTCGCTGCCCTGATGGATATCGTCAGCCCGGGCCATCTGTGGAAGGGGCGCTTGCAGGGGATCATAAAACGGCATCATATCCAGACCCGGGCGATGGGATTCCCTGATGACTGGCAACAGCGCCCGATCTGGGCTGAAGTGCAGGAGAGTGGCCGATGAGTTTTCCTAAGTATCCGGCGTACAAGGAGTCCGGGGTTGATTGGTTGGGAGAAATCCCTGAAAGGTGGAGAATTAAACCTCTTTGGACTTTATTTCGTAGGCATAAGCTCACGGGGTTTCCTGATGAGCAATTGCTGTCCGTGTATCGAGACTATGGTGTCATTCCAAAGGCATCGCGAGATGACAACTTCAATAAGCCCTCAGATGATCTGGGAGCGTACCAGCTTGTTCAGGTTGGGGATCTAGCAATTAACAAAATGAAGGCATGGCAAGGTTCTGTGGGGATTTCTAGTTACAGAGGAATTGTCAGTCCTGCGTACCATGTCTATGCGCCTAGTCATTTGGAGTGCCCTCAGTATCTCCACCACCTTTTCCGCTGTAATGAGTACATAACGGGTTACCTAGCAAACTCGAAGGGTATCCGCGTAAACCAGTGGGACCTGGAGCCGCAGCAGCACTCGCGTATGCCTGTATTGCTACCCTCATTTCAAGAACAAACCCAAATCGCCCGCTTCCTCGACCACGAAACCGCCCGCATCGATGCGCTGATCGAAGAGCAGCAGCGCCTGATCGAATTGCTCAAGGAAAAGCGCCAGGCCGTCATCTCCCACGCTGTCACCAAAGGCCTCGACCCGACGGTGCCGATGAAAGACTCCGGCGTGGAGTGGCTGGGTGAGGTGCCGGCGCATTGGGCTCTGAGGCCTTTGAAATATCAATGCCGGTTTTCTGGAGGGGGGACACCATCAAAAGATAATCTTGAGTATTGGAATGGTGATATTCCCTGGGTTTCGCCAAAGGATATGAAGCGATTCTGGCTTTCAGATACCGAAGATAAAATTACAGAATTAGCTATTCAAGAGTCATCTGCCAACTTGGTTAAACCGGGGGCGCTGCTGATGGTGGTTCGCTCTGGCATCCTCCAGAGAACAATCCCGGTTGCAATAAATACCGTGCCCGTAACGCTTAATCAGGATATGAAGGCTCTAATTTTTGATGGTGAGCGTACGGCTGAGTTTGTTGCGTTTTTTATTTCCGGGTTTGAGCGGCTAATTCTTCAGGCATGGAGAAAGCAAGGCGCAACAGTAGAGAGTATAGAGCATGAGTACGTAGCTAACACTATGATACCGATCCCACCAAAGGAAGAGCTGGTAGGCATAGTGAATGCGATGCGTGCGGTAGAAGTTAAGTTTGATTCTCTATCCAGCGAATCTGCCTGCCTCATCAGAAAGCTCCAAGAACGCCGCTCCGCCCTGATCTCCGCCGCCGTCACCGGCAAAATCGATGTCCGCAACTGGCAGCCACCTGCCGGGCAATATCCAGCAGGTGATACCCAAAACCGCACTGAGCCGGAGGTCGTATGAGCGCGCCAGGTCGCAGCATTCGTCTGTTTCTGGTGGATGGCACCCCCAATGGCCTGATCACCGCCGAGATCATGAACTGGACTGGCCATGCCCTGACGAGCCCACGGAGCAAGCTAACCGAGCTGATACAGCGCCCGGAATGCGGGCGTACCGGGATCTACTTTCTGGTTGGCCCGGATCCGGAAAACGCCATGCGTCCGCTGGTTTATATCGGCGAGTCGGACGATGTAGCCAAGCGGCTTCGGCAACATAACCGACCCGAGGACCAGGGTGGCAAGGATTTCTGGGAAAAGGTCTGCCTGATCACCAGCAAGGACCAGAACCTGACCAAGGCCCACGTCAAATATCTGGAAAGCCAGTTGATCAACCTGGCCAAGGGCTCTGGCCGTTGCGGGCTGGTCAATGGCACCGCACATGACTACTCGATGCTGCCGGAGTCAGATCAGGCCGACATGGCATTCTTTATTGAACAGATCCGCACCATACTGCCGGTGTTGGGATTCGACTTTCTGCGTGATCGGCAAACACTCAGTACGCAGTTGCACACTACCTCTGCCGCTGGCCAGAGCGGTGTGACATTCGAAATGGAGCTCGCCAAGCACGGGATTCGTGCTCTGGCCAGGGAAGTAGATGGCGAGTTTGTCGTGCTTGCCGGTAGCCAGGCCCGTGAAGCCTGGGTGGGCGGCACCAACTACGCCAGCTATCGCCCCCTGTATGAACAGCTGACGGCTGATGGCGTATTGGTGAAAGATGCAACGGGCAAGGTCAGTTTTGCACAGGATCAGGCCTTCTCCAGCCCCAGCGCAGCGGCTGCTGTGATTTCCGGTCGGGCTGCCAATGGCCGAATTGTCTGGCGGGAGCAGTGCAGCGGCAAGTCTTATGGGGATTGGCAGAGTGCGATACTGGAGGCGCAGACTCCTGAGCTGGTGGAGGAGTAGTTATGCCGAATGGCAATGAAGCCCGACTCCAGCAAGCGATAACCGATGCCATGGATGCTTTCAGGTTGGCGGGCGAGTTCAGTACACAGGAGGTGTGCAATTGAAATTTGAAGAATTCCAGTCCGGTACCTGGGTGCAGCAATATCGCTACAAGAGCTTCAGCCCTGTCAAGGTTAATCGGGAATGGTGCTGGGAAAATCCGGAAATCAATACATTACTGGAGCGTGCTTCCCGCGCTTTGGCGGAGTTGGATGCTTTTACGTTGATTGTTCCGGATGTAGATCTGTTTATTCAGATGCACATCACCAAAGAAGCCAATAATTCATCGCGGATTGAAGGCACCCAAACGGAAATGGATGAGGCTGTTCTGGACAGCAGCCAGCTTGCGCCGGAAAAGCGTGACGATTGGCAGGAAGTGCAGAATTATGTTCAGGCAATCAACGAAGCGGTGGATGAGTTGCAGCGATTGCCTTTGTCCAATCGCCTGCTCAAATACACCCACAGCATTCTGATGCAGGGCGTGCGTGGCGAGCACAAAACCCCGGGCGAGTTTCGGCTGTCGCAAAACTGGATAGGCGGCAGCAGTCTGGCCGATGCGGCATTTATTCCTCCCCACCAGAGTGAGGTCCCGGAGTTGATGGGTGACCTGGAGCTGTTCTGGCACAACGATCAAATCAACGTGCCAGAGCTGGTGCGTATTGCCATCAGTCATTATCAGTTTGAAACCATTCACCCCTTTCTTGATGGTAACGGCAGGATTGGCCGGTTACTCATAGCGCTGTATCTGGTAAACAAGGGCTTGCTGCGCAAACCATCGCTGTACCTCTCGGATTTTTTTGAGCGAAACCGGGCCAGCTATTACGACGCGCTTATGCGGGTGAGAACGTCCAACGATCTGCTGCACTGGGTGAAATTCTTTCTTTCCGCGATCATCGAAACCGCGGGTAAAGGTAAGCAAACGTTTGAAGGGATCCTGTCCCTGCGCCGTGAGGTAGATGCACAGATATTGAGTTACGGCAAGCGGGCGGAAAATGCGCAGATCCTTTTGAAGCGCCTATACAGGCGACCTGCGGTGACTGCCATGCAGGCTGCCGAAATCCTTGATGTGAGCCACCAGAGCGCTTCGGCGCTACTCAAAAAGATGACCGAGGATGACATATTGGACGAAATAACAGGTTATCAGCGTAATCGGGTCTTTGTGTTTACGCGTTACCTGCAGCTATTCCGTAGTTAGGGCAAGCGGGACGAGCGAGTGTAAGTTTGCTCCCAATAACCTTACACTTGGATTTTCATATGTAAACTTCCTGTCTTTATCCTTACATATGGCTATCTGTGTGTAAGGGTATGCGGGTCAATGGGGGTCGGAAGGGCCTTCAGGTAAGGGTTAGATAATATCGCGCTGTATCAGAGTTCCTGTTGGGTCTGGGCGTGGAGGATTCGTAGAAGGAATAGCTATGAGTGACAGTAGGGAACACCAGTTCCAGCAAGACATCATCACCGCCATGACCGCACAGGGGTGGCTGACCGGCCCGGCCAGCGGCTACGACCGCACCACGGCGCTGTATACCGAGGACTTTCTCGGTTACTTCAAGGAAGCCTGGCCAGAGCGTTGGGAAAAATTCGCCAAGGCCAACCCGAACAATCCGGAAACGGTGTTAGTGCAGAAGCTGGTGCGAGAGCTGGAAAAGAACGGCACTCTGGATGTGCTGCGCCATGGCTTCAAACTGCCTGGTGTGAAGATTGAGACCTGCAGCTTCAAACCTGACCACGGCATGAACCCGGACACCCTCAGGCGCTACCAGTGCAATCGCCTGCGGGTGGTACCGGAGGTGTCTTACTCGCCCCATTACCGCGAGGCCAGCAGTGATGGGCAGAGTTATAACCCGCGCCTGGATCTGGTGTTGTTCGTCAACGGCATCCCCACGGCCACGCTGGAGTTGAAAAGCGAGTTCAAGCAGAGCGTGGAAAATGCCAAGCGCCAGTACCGCTACGATCGCCCGGTAAAAGATCCGCTGACCCGTAAGCCCGAGCCGCTGCTGACCTTCAAGCGTGGCGCGCTGGTGCATTTTGCCGTGGGCCAGAGCGAGGTGGCGATGACCACCAAACTGGATGGCAAGGATACCTTCTTCCTGCCATTCAACATGGGCAGCCTGGATGGCGGCGCTGGCAACCCGCCGCCACCGGATGACAGCCAATACGCCACTGGTTATCTGTGGAACCAGCTGTTTCAGCCGGACGCCTGGTTGAAGGTGCTGGGCCGCTTCCTGCACCTGCAGAAGACCGTGAAGGAAGATTTCGACGGCAGGAAGACCACCCGGGAAACCATGATCTTCCCGCGCTACCACCAGTGGGACGTGGTCAACAGATTGATCGAGACGACCCGCGCCGAGGGACCGGGGCAGCGCTACCTGATCCAGCACAGCGCCGGCTCTGGCAAGTCCAACTCCATTGCCTGGACGGCGCATCAGCTGGCTGCCCTGTATGGGGATGATGGTCAGAAGCTGTTCAGTTCGGTGATTGTCATTACCGACCGCACCGTGCTGGACAAACAGTTGCAGGACACCATCTACCAGTTCGAGCATGCCCAGGGCGTGGTCAGGTGCATCACCCGGGATATCGGTAACAAGAGCAAGTCCGAACAGCTTGCCGAAGCGCTGGCCGAACAGACGCGCATCATCATCGTCACCATCCAGACCTTTCCGGCGCTGTTCGACGCGCTGGACAAGCATCCCCAGCTGGCCAGCGGGCACTATGCGGTGATTGCCGACGAGGCGCACTCCTCGCAAACCGGCTCATCGGCCAGCAAGCTCAAGCAGATTCTCGGCAGTGACGCCTCCCGTACCGATAACGAGGAGCCGGAAGAGATCAGCGCTGAAGAGCTGCTGGATGCCGCGGTGGCCGCCCGTGCGCCCAATGAGCGCATCAGCTATTACGCCTTTACCGCCACGCCCAAGGCCAAGACCCTGGAGCTGTTCGGTCGCGTACCCGACCCGACCTTGCCGCCAAGCGCGGAAAACAAGCCCGAGGCATTTCATCTGTACTCCATGCGCCAGGCCATCGAGGAGGGTTTCATTCTCGATGTGCTGCAGAACTACACCACCTACAGCACCGCCTGGAAGATCGCCCACCCGGATGGTGACGACGATGAGGTGGACTCAAAGAAAGCACGGCAGAAACTCGCCCGCTGGGTGCGCCTGCATCCGTACAATATCAGCCAGAAGGTTGAGGTGATCGTTGAGCACTTCCGCGCCAATATCCGCCATCTGCTCGACGGTCAGGCCAAGGCCATGGTGGTCACCAGCAGCCGACAGGAGGCGGTACGCTACCAGCTGGCGATGATGGCCTACGTCAAGGAGATGGGCTATACCGATGTGCACCCGCTGGTGGCGTTCTCCGGCAGCGTATTGCCTGATGAGGTGATTCCCGAAGAGGTGACTGAGAACAGCAGCCTGCTCAACCCCGGCCTGAACGGACGGGATCTGGCAGACGCCTTCGACACCCAGGATTTCAATGTGATGATCGCTGCCAACAAGTACCAGACCGGCTTCGATCAACCCAAGCTGTGCGCCATGTATGTGGACAAGAAGCTGCAGGGGGTGGATTGCGTGCAGACCCTGTCGCGGCTGAACCGCCTGTTCCCTGGCAAGCAGACCTTTATCCTCGACTTCTTCAACGAGGCCCAGGATATTCTCGATGCCTTCCTGCCGTATTACACCAAGGCCGAGCTGACCGACGTCACCGATCCGCAGCTGATCTATGACCTGCAAAAGAAACTGGATGCCGAGGGCATTTATTACTGGTCGGAGATCGAGGCCTTTGCCCTGGCGTTCTTCGATCCCAAGGCACCGGCCAGCAAGCTCAGCTACTACTGCGCCCCGGCCCGGGAGCGGTTTGCCAAACGCTACGCCTTCAGCGTCGAAGCGCGACAGCAGGCGCTGGACTACAAGCGCACCGCCGAAGCCAACGGTGACAGCGCCGGGCTGAAGAGTGCCGAACACGCCCTGAAGGAGGCCGGTGAGCAAATCGACCAACTTGACCTGTTCCGCAAGAACCTGCAGAGCTTTGTGCGGCTGTATGAATTCCTCTCCCAGATTATTCCCTACGAAGACCGCGAGCTGGAGCAACTCTGCGTGTATGCCAAGCACCTGCATCCACTGTTACGCGCTGACAGGCTGCAGGTAGACGATGTGGACCTCGGTGAGTTGCAGCTGACCCACTACCGCCTGACCAAGCGCGCCGAGCACCAGCTGCGGATGGCAGATGGAAAAGGAGAGTACACTATTGATCCTGTTACGGGAGTCGGCACTGGCCAGGCTCACGATCCCGAGAAAAAACGGCTCTCAGAAATCATCGAAGCACTAAACGAGATCTTCGGTGCTGAGGTCAGCGACGATGATCAGCTTCAGTTCCTCACCGGCATCGCCGAGCGCATCAGTCGTCAGGAGGATGTGATGGCTCAGGTCAACAGCCATTCGATTGAGCAGGTGATGCACGGCCTGTTCCCCAAACGAGTACTCGACACCGTCCTGGATGCCATGACCGACAATGAAAAGATGTCGCTGGAGGTGCTGGACAATGAGGTCAAGAGCAAAGCATTTGCGTTGGTGATTTTGAAGATGCTGACGCAGGAAGGCGGCTTGCCGCCGCGGAGAGAGTGAAAGGCCAACAGTCGACAGGAGATCACCAGGTACTCATTGTTTCGGGCAACGTGAAACGTCATCAGCTCTGGTATCAGGATGGTTGACGCGCACCTGCCTATAAGCTGCATGAGTGTTGACCACTTTTTAGCAGAAAAAGTGGTTGGAGGAGTTGGGGGAAACGTCAGTTGGGTCATTACATCCCGCTCTTGCCTAACACCAGATCACTTTCTCAGGCATGTTCGACAAGATACCCCTATCTCCTATACTCTTCCCCGCTTTGCTGGCCCCCGGCCCAGTGAGCCCTATACCGCCCGATTTGCGGTAAAGTAGCCGCCGAAGATCTGCGTCTATCAGAGTTGCTGTTGATGAAAACCCCCAAAGAATACAAAGGACAGGAACACAAAGGTCGTGGCTGG
>Ga0265293_10010476_pt1 | contig 12957 bp, 11 predicted proteins | sample Munlanlewell138R_FD_192505 | JGI IMG/M metagenome (GOLD analysis project Ga0265293, IMG submission 192505) | Leachate microbial communities from a municipal landfill in Southern Ontario, Canada - Leachate well 138R | ecosystem: Engineered > Solid waste > Landfill > Unclassified | place: Canada... | reverse complement strand
TATAGGACTAATGCCCGTAATAGGCATTCCTTTACCTTTCCTTAGCTATGGAGGATCATCCTTACTGGCCTATACGCTTATGATGTTTACTTTCCTAAATCTGGATGCCAAAACCAATCATTGGACATAATATTACAAGCTATTATTTGGTTTTGCTGAAAAAAACTAAATCCTTTACACTTTATTTCATCCTCAATTTCTTACTTTATCAATACTAACTAACAGTATGTCAACAACTAAATATATTTTACGAATCTAAGTTATCAAAAATAAATTTTTAGTACTTTTGCGCCGGAGAGATGGCAGAGTGGTCGATTGCGGCGGTCTTGAAAACCGTTGACCTTCACGGGTCCGGGGGTTCGAATCCCTCTTTCTCCGCAAAATGACATTAAATGGCTATGATTTAATGCTATATATTCACACCATACCATTAATATTTCTAATTTCAAACTTAATTGTTGATATAAGTGATTTTTTACTCGATCTCTTCTTCGATAAATGTTTCATTTTCGTAAAATTCCTCACTTCTCGGACGACAAACATGACAAAGAACCACCGTTACGGTTTCTTTATGCAAACTTGCCGTCTTATCAATTTCCGACAAAGTGATAAATGTTTTTTTCGGTGAAAAGAAAAACCATTCAATAAAAAGATAATACCTTGATTTCGGCAACATTGTTTCATTCAATCGTTGATTATTCAACAACATTATTTCATTTTCCGAAAAGAAATCGGTTAAATTTGTACGCGATTTTAATAATGTTTGCCCGTTTTTTTCTTCTATCCAATAACGACATTGTTTCTTTACCGAATCACGGCATAAATAATGTGTTATAAAATCAGGGATCGAAGCCAAATAAAAAGGTACATATAATTCATTCCCTTTATCATCGAAACAATACACACTTGGACATGAATTTTGCATGGAATCCTGATCAATATTATAAAATGATATTATACTTGCTTTGTTGAAATTTTCGTTGAAAGCAAGTTCACTATATAATGTATTAATTTCCAAAACTCCAAGCGTGTCAAACAAGATAGGGTTTGTCGCTATTTTAATGTCTGCATGCGTGTTACAGGCAATAAAAGAAATTGTAATGATAATTGTAAAAACTGTTTTAATCAAGATTTTCATTTTGCTTGTAGTCTTATAATTGTTGTTAAAAAATTGTTTCGTTACTCTTTTACTCCTTAATTTTTATTATTTTATTTTTACCGAAGTAATATATTTCGGCAAAAATATAAAAAAAATTTTGAATAAGTAATAAAAAGTATTTTATATCATAATATATTTATAAACAATTAAAATTCAATGACAATAATTTTATCAATTGTTGCAAAGATTTATAGTCTTATTTTTTCTCGGTCATAATATTTCATCTTTATATTTGAATAATAAACTATTAAAGCAAAAAAGTAATGCTAATTATTTTTAAGGCCAATTCTAAAAAAAAAGAACATTACATATAAAAAAGGTTAATTTTGCAAACATAAAAATAACATACGATGGCTAATGAAAATATATGTATTCTTTTAGTTGATGACGAAACTGATATTTTAGAATTCATCAGTTATAATTTAAAAAAAGAAGGATATAATGTTTACACGGCGAATAACGGTAAGAAAGCTATAACCAAAGCTTTGGAAATAAAGCCCCATTTAATTCTCTTGGATGTAATGATGCCCGAAATGGATGGGATAGAAACCTGTTTGGAATTAAAAAAACATAAGGATTTGGCTCACACCATTATTGCCTTTTTATCGGCACGTTCTGAAGATTATTCCCAAATTAGCGGTTTGGATGCGGGAGCTGATGATTACATTACTAAACCTATACGTCCAAAAGTATTGTTATCGAAAGTAAAATCATTATTACGCCGTTTCACCGACCAACAGGCTTCGGAGCAAAATTCGGATATTATTACATTGAAAAGTATTGTTATTGATAAAGAAAAATACTTGGTTATCCACAATAACGAAAAGTATTTCCTTCCACGTAAAGAATTTGAAATTCTCTATTTATTAGCTTCTAAGTGCAATAAAGTAATCCGCCGAGAAGAAATATATACAACGATTTGGGGAAACAATGTTTATGTAGGCGATCGCACTATTGATGTTCATATTCGCCGGTTACGACAACACACTGGTATTGAAAACATAAAAACGGTTAAAGGGATAGGATATAAATATGAAGAATAAAAAAAACAGCAATTCTATAAGCCGGATTCTGTATTTTGATTACTCAAAACTTCTGTCATTTATCTGGGATGTTTATCACTAAACACCTCAAGCGACCTACCCACCGAGATTGGGCGAGCAACCCTCAAACCTCGGTCTACATGGTCTTTCAACCCATAAGGTTTACCCCTACAAACAGTCGCCTGTTTATAGCGTGAGCTTTTACCTCACGTTTTCACCCTTACCTTTTGCAAGGCGGTTATTTTCTGTGGCACTATCTGTACTTGCTTGCACAAGTCCTTCCCGTTAGGAAGTATGGTGCTCTATGTTGTCCGGACTTTCCTCTGTATTGCACACGTCAATACAGCGACAGAACGAATTGCTGTTTTATTCCAAAAAGGAAACATCTCCTTTCCCTTCACGTATGATGCTAATTTCTTCATTAATGCAGCGAATTACCGAAGAAGGTATATAATCCCCCGCTCCTCCATCGATAACAATATCAACCATATCTTGATATTGCTCATAAATAAGCTCGGGGTCGGTATAATACTCTAAAAAATCGTCTTTAATTTTTAAAGAAGCATTCAATATCGGATGTCCCAATTTCTCTACAATGGCACGTGCTATGTTATTATCCGGAACCCGAATACCAACGGTTTTCTTTTTTTGAATAAATTTTGGCACATTGTTGTTCGCTTCTAACACGAAAGTATAAGGACCCGGTAATAAATTTTTCATTAATTTAAACACTACATTCGATAATGGAATAGTATAATCCGACAAGTTTTTTAAATCATGGCATATGAATGAGAAATTCGATTTTTCTCTTTTTTTACCTGTTATGGTGCATAAACGATCCAATGCTTTGGTATGATACAAATCGCATCCTATACCGTAAATGGTATCGGTAGGATAAATAATAATTCCCCCGTCTTTCAAACAATCAACCACTTGATTTATTTGACGTTCATTGGGATTGTTTTCATACAATTTTAAAAGCATAAATTCAATTTTTAAAAAAAGGGTAAGCTACTTATATCGCATCGCTCAACCATCTTACCCTTGCTATCTTCCAATCCTGGGGGAGTTCAACAGGAGCAGATCGTATAAGACTTACCCGGCTGCAAAAGTATCATTTTTTTTGAAACAAATATTAATCAATAAGTAAAATGGTAAATTCTTTTAAATAGGCGAAAGATTGATTATTCATCAAGTACTTCGATTATTTTTTCACAAATAAAACGAGCAGCCTGCCCGTTGCCGAAAACGGGAGGAAAATCAATCGGATGATGTTTTGTAAAATATAGATAGGCTTGCAGGATTCTTTGGGATTGCGTATCGCTTAATATACAGCATTTATGAGCAAGTAATTCCGTCCATTCAGTTTCGGAGCGAAGAATAATACACGGTTTTTTATAAAAATAGGCTTCTTTTTGAACGCCTCCCGAATCGGTTATTATCATGCTAGCATGTTTTTCCATATGCATCATTTCCAAAAATGAGAGAGGTTCCATGCAATGAATGTAATCGTTAGTGATAAAATGATGATATGTTTCGGGTTTTAAACTTATAGGAAGCATTTTCTTTGTGCGGGGATGTACAGGGAATAATATATGTTGTTTAAGTTCGGCAATCAACAACAATCCTTGAATGAATCCCTGTAAGCGTTCTACATTATCCGTGTTATGCTGACGATGAACGGTTGTTAATACAAACGAAGGGATGCTAAGTAAAAGTTGTTGAAGTTGCTTAGATAAATTGATGTTTTTATCGGCAAAAAACAAAGCATTATCATACATTATATCTCCCGAAAACATGATTTTTTTATTATTCGGATGATATGGTTTTTGCGCTTCTAGGTCATAGCCTTCTTTCAGCAAATTCATAACAGCCGTTTGGGTAGGACAAAATAAAAAACCGGCTCTTTTATCGGTTTCCACGCGATTCACTTCTTCGGGCATTGTCAAATCATAAGAACGCATACCGGCCTCGATGTGTGCCAACGGGAGTTTGCAGTTTTCAGCTGCCATGGCACCGGCAAGGGTTGAATAAGTGTCGCCATACACCAACACCATATCGGGATGTTCTTCTTGTAATATGCTTTCTATTGCCGAAACAGCTTCATTAAGTGGGAAGCCCGAATGATTAGTATGAATCCCTAATTGATAGGTCGGCATATCAATCCCCAACTCATCAAAAAAAACATCCGACATATTATTATCATAGTGTTGACCGGTATGTACTATATTATGCTCCAGTTTAGTAGAAAAATATTTGTTAATAACTCTACACAAAGCAGCCACTTTTATGAATTGCGGACGGGCACCGATAATGGATATGATTCTATACATTAATTAATGGTAAGATTTAGTGCTATCGCATGGATGCAATGATTTATTTTCTAATATAACTTCTTTTGTTTCTTTTATTTTAGGTAAAAGAAAAGAGGCCACATTATAAGCTGGTTTAAACATAATCATTTTCTCTTTTACATTGGTAGTGATTATCTTTTCGTTAACATCGATGGAACACATATAATAAAAAATAATTCCGAAAACAAACAAAACTTTTAAACCTCCGAAAAGCATACCGGCTACTTTATCGATAATCTCCGGAATAATCAAAGATATCCCCGATTTAACTATTTTACCGATAATAAAAACAAGAGCTACAATAACAAAAAAAGTAATTCCCCAAGCCAGCATTTGCATGATTTCGGTTTGTGCATGTAAAAATTTTTCGGTTATTTTCGAAAAAGCTAATGCACCCCATGCTCCAAATAAAAAAGCTAAAATTGAAAACACTTCATAAATAAGTCCTTTTTTTATTCCTTTAAATCCAAACCAAACGATGGCAATAAGGATAATAAAATCAATAAATTTCAACATAAGGCCTATTTATTTCACTTGTTGGCATAACGGGTGGCACGAATAAAATCATTTAATTCTTCATTATCGGTTTGAAGCACATCTTCTTTGCTTCCGCTCCACCAAAGGTTTCCTTCATAAATAAAGGAAACGGTTTCGCCTATGGCCATTACCGAATTCATATCATGGGTGTTAACAATGGTTGTTATTTGGTATTCATGTGTAATTTCCGAAATAAGTTTATCGATTACCAAAGAGGTTTTAGGATCTAAACCCGAATTGGGTTCATCGCAAAATAAATATTTTGGATTTAAGGCAATGGAACGAGCAATAGCGACTCTTTTTTTCATTCCGCCGCTAAGTTGTGAAGGAAATAATTTATGTGAATTACCAAGTTGCACGCGTTCCAAACAAAAATCAACTCTTTCGTTTTTTTCTTTATTGCTTAATTCGGAAAGCATGATTAAAGGGAACTTCACATTTTCTTCAACCGTCATGGAATCAAACAAAGCGCCCCCTTGAAACATCACTCCCATTTCTTGACGAATAATTTTTCTTTCTATCTTCGACATTTTGGAAAAATCCCTGTTGTCGTATAAAATACTTCCTTTATCTGCTTCATATAAACCTATTAAACATTTCATCAATACGGTTTTCCCCGATCCGCTTTGACCTATAATTAAATTGGTTTTACCGGGTTCGAAGCGACAAGATATATCATGCAGCACTTCATTGCCGTCGAATATTTTATATAAATGTTCAATCTCTACCATGATTATCCAAGGAATAAATCGGTTAACACAAGATCAAATAATAATATCATAAAACTGCTATTTACCACAGCTTTAGTACTTGATTTCCCTACTTCTAAAGCCCCTCCTTGTGTTGTATATCCCCAATAACCGGAAATGGACGACATTAAAAAGGCAAAAACAAAAGTTTTAAAAACAGCATAATATATATCCCGGGCTACAAACCAAGAACGTATTCCTTCTATATATTGTGAAGAAGGTATGATACCTAGAAATTCACAAGCAAACCATCCACCCAACAAGCCCAGAAAAATACTTATAATGATCAACAAAGGATTAATAACACTACAGGCAATAACCTTAGGGAAGATAAGATGTGAGGCGGAATTAATGCCCATTGTTTCCAAGGCATCCACTTGTTCGGTAACTTTCATAGTTCCTATTTCCGAAGCAATACGCGAACCTATTTTTCCGGCTAAGAATACACTGATAATGGTGGGGGCAAACTCTAAAACAACGGATTGTCGCACCACAAAACCTATGGTCCAACTCGGCAGTAAAGGATTTTCAACTTGCAAATTGGTTTGAATGGTAATAACAGCTCCCATAAAAACTGAGATAACAGAAACAATCAATAAAGAATCAATCCCTAACCCATTCATTTCATTAACAATTTGTTTTCTGAAATAAGGTCCGTTTTCGGGTTTGGCAAATACTCGTTTCATCAGAAGAATATATTCTCCAATATTATGCAAAGCAACTTCGATAATATTTTTATGAAAATCTTTTTTTATATGTAAAAAAGAATGTTTATCCATTGACTGTGTGCATGTATGTATTTTAATGTAATAATCTAAACGATTTATATTTTTTTTTATTTCATTACCCATTAATATTCTCGATAATCTTTATCTACATTATATTTTAAATCCTTTAACATACCCGATTTTACATTAATCCCGAATTCAAAACCCCTATAACCACCGAAAGGCCTCCATTTGAAGAACATTTCCCAGCAATGAAGATCACGGTAAATATCGAAAGAAGATACAGATATCATTTTATTGGTGAAATCATATCCAGTGGTAAATCCTAAACGCCATTTTTTGGTGAATTGAATATTCCCCGACAGGTTCAATGTATTGGTGATTTGTTTATTGTATTTATTGGAATCTAATAGTTTAATATTATAGTAACCTGGATTATCGTTTAATGAATAATTAAAGGAATAACTGATATTGATACTCCAATTCCCTAAAGAAGAAGAAGCGGCATCATTTGATTTTTGCTTGTCATTTTTACGTTTAAACGTTTGTTCGTTTAGCACATAATTTAATGATAATGACCATGAAGTATTAGAAAAACGGAATAATCTTTTATTGGCATTTATTTCAAACGTATCCACTTTTCTACCTTGAGAACCGATAATATAGGGGTCTAATCCTGCCGAAAAGTTAATATAGAGGGCTTTTAATATAGTGGTTCGTCCTGAAATCGTTAAAGGTTGCCAACGGAAAATAATGGAATCATCGGCAGTGAAATTATAGGAAGAACTGACGGTTAGATTTTCTATCAATGTAATCTTTTTAGTACCACCCAAACTGTCTTTTCTATCAGATACTTTCATTTCGAGTTTATTACTAAAACTTAACGTCAGGATAGCCGATTGTTTCTCTAAGGGCCTGCCATATAAAAAACCCTCGGTGGGAGAGTAAACAATTTCCTTTTTGTTGATGGAATCATAATATGACTCAAAATGTTTGGCATTAATAGCAGGACGATAGTTAAAGGATAAAGCCGGAACAAATTCATGGCGGAAAGCTTTCACTTTTCCTTTTTTAAGGGAATACATTCCATACAAGGTTGTGCGTAAAGTAGAGGTATAACCCAAATCGTGGGTAGCAAAAAAATCGTAAGCGGTGTCTCTCACAATGATTGCGTTTCCGCTTGTGTCTCTTTTCCATTGGCGATGTACTCCTTTAAACTGCCAATATTCGTTCATATTAATGGTATTATTCCAATCTAAGTGTTTAAGTATTTTGATAGTACTTGAAATCGGAATGGCATGGGAAATACCGGAGGCCATTTTATCGGGAATTTGCTGATTTAGCGGAGTGGTGTCTAACGACATACGATTGGTGATAATGGCATTATAAGACATAGATATATTTTCATACCAACGTAATTTCCCGATAACTTCTCTTCGTCGCAAAGGGTAAAACTGACTGATATTAAAATTTATATTGGGTAATGTAAGCTGCATGACCTTTGTTTGCACATTTTGTGATAAATCGGCATTAACACCCAAGGAAAAATTATTTCTCCAGGAAGTTGAAAAGCTGATGGCCGAAGTAAAGTTAGTGTTAACATATTGATCAACTTCTACAATGTTTCTTTCATTAAAAGAATTGGTAATAAAGTTAACATCGGCCGAAAAACGATTTCTGGGATGTGCTTTGGCATCTTGGGTATGTTTCCAAGTAAGTTTGAAATCGTTTTTTTGAACAAAAGAAGGCGTTGTGCGTTCTCCCGAACGTGTATTGCTATAAGAAGCATCGACATATCCTGAAAACTTATAGCGTTTAATATAATTCGATTTGGCATTAATAGCAAAAGACCCTCTGGTGTAGATATCGCCGGTAATGGCAAAATCAACCATATCATAAAAAGCAGCATAAAAGCCTATCCCTTGAAAATAAAAACCCAAATCGGCCGATTCGCCATATGTAGGAATCAAAATGCCATTCTTATGTCCTTTTTGATTGGGTATCATGGAAAAAGGTGCCACTAAAGGAGTTGGCACATCGGCAATATGCAACTGAATGGGACCGGTTACAATTTTATCGTTTGCTATCACTTTCGCCTTTCTAAAGTTGAAACCGTAATGCGGATGGGGTAAATTACAGGTGGTAAATGAACCTTTATAAACAAAATTCACACTGTCATTCATCTTTTTAACCGTTTCACCATGCAAAAAACCATCCGATTCTTGTGTGATTACATGCTTAACCAACCCTTTTTTAGAATTAAAATTATAATTCATCTCCTCCGATTTGAATTCCGTTTGATTTTGTTTGAACACAGGATTCCCTTGCAAGTTTTCCGCACTGTCTTTCACTCCCCTGGCAAAAAGTTCGTTTTTATCGAAATCAATTTCCATATAATTCGAGGTCAAGTTAATATCTTCATATTTCACCTCCACTTGATCATGCAAATAAGATTTCTTATTCTTTATGTCAAACACGATCGAATCTTCCGCATAATAATCAACCGGCGAAGAAACGGCATCTTTCGACACTGCTAATAAAGAATCGCCTTCGTTTGCTTGTGATAAAGAATCCCCTTGCAAAGCGTTAAGGCTATCATTCCCTGAAGTGGAATCTAAATCAAGTAAACTATCCGTTCTGTTGAAGGTTTTTAAAGAATCCACAAGTTTAACTGCACCTTTTAATCTACTTTTTTTATTTAAGGAAGCAACACTATCAGCCTCTTGTGCCATAGATACACAAAAAAAACCTGTAAAAAGGAAATATTGCAGGACGAAAATTATGCGTATATATTTTTTCAACAGACTGTTATACAATTTTATTTAATTGAACTTTATATAGAAATTTTATTTATTTTTGCAAAAAAATTAAGTTTGCAAAAATACAAAAAACCCCTATAGGCTTAAACATTAAAAAGGCGAAAAATAAAAATAACAACAACACGGCACAATGAGAAAATTAGTACACAACTTAACGATATTACAGCTAGGTTTATTGTTATGTTTTATTAGCATAACCACTACTACTTATTGCGGTCCGATTAAAACAGTGGTCATCGATGCCGGTCATGGCGGTCATGACCCTGGAGCTATCGGAAAGTCAAACACGAATGAAAAAGATATTAACCTCAAACTCGCCTTAAAATTAGGTAAACTCATCGAAACTAATTTTAAAGACATTAAAGTAATCTACACCCGCGATAAAGATGTTTTCGTGGAATTACGTCGCCGAACCGAAATCGCCAATGAAAATCATGCCGATTTATTTATTTCCATACATTGCAATTCCGCCCCTAACTCTTCGAGCTACGGCACGGAAACATTTGTGATGAGCACCGACAACAGCACCGCTAATTTGGCCGTTGCACAAAAAGAAAATGCTGCCATCTTATTAGAAGCTAACTACAAAGATAATTACGACGGCTTCGACCCTAACTCCGTTGATGCCTATATTATTTTCTCATTATATCAAAATGCATACCTAAACCAAAGTATAAAATTTGCCTCCTGCATACAGAAATATTTTAGAGAAAACATTAAACTGTCCGACAGGGGTGTTAAACAAGCAGGATTTCTTGTCTTATGGCGTACTACCATGCCCAGTGTGTTGATAGAAGCAGGGTTTTTAAGCAATCCCAAAGAAGAAGCATTCCTCGCTTCCGATAAAGGACAAAACGACATTGCCCAATCCATTTTCAATGCTTTCTGCGAATGGGCAAAAACAAAATCAACAATTAACCAAAATTCTAATTCTAACGAAAGTCCACATACATCCGTTAATCAAGATGCAATTAAAAATCAAAACCCTCAAATCGATAAAACAGTCCCTGAAATCTTGTTCAGCATACAAATTTCCTGTTTAACCGACAAAAAAAACTTAAACGACCCTATATTCAAAGGATTGCAAGCCATGCGGATGTGGCAAAACGGCAAATATTTTTGTTATGCTGCCGGACAAGAAACCGACTACAAAGCCGCCGTTTCACTACTCAATCAAATCAAAGAAAAAGGATTTCCCGATGCATTCATTATCGCATTCCGAAACGGGGAAAAAATTTCAGTTAAAGAAGCTAATAAATATTTGAATAAATAAGAAGAAATTACCGTGTCAAAAAGAATATTTAAATCGCAAGAAATTAAAATTGCCGTTATAGCAATTGTCAGTTTGTTTTTAATTGTTTGGGGAATTAATTTCCTAAAAGGCAAAAATATATTCAGTAAACATTACACTTATTACAGCGTTTTCGATAATGCCGGCGGATTATTGCCCGCTAATACCGTTTATATCAATGGTGTAACCGTAGGAATTGTTGATAAAATAGCACTCGTAGAACCTCTGCTCGATAAAGTGCTGGTTACTTTTACCGTCAAGAAAAAAATTAAAATCCCTACCGACTCGAAAATAAAAATCGTTTCCCCGGGCATTGTCGGCTCCCTACAACTGGAATGTGTTTTAGGAAAAGCTGACACTTACTTCACCGACGGCGATACCATCATAGGCGAAATCCTACCCGGATTATTGGCCGATATCGATCATATTAAATATAATATCGATACCGTGATTACATCCTTAAAAGACTTGATTCAAAAAGGCGGTATCCAAGCATCGATCGATAATATCCATTCCACCACCAACCGGCTGGATTCCATTATGCATTCAGGAAAAATCGAAAGTATTATTGCCGATGTAGAAGACATTATCAACGTGTTGAATAATAACAAAACCGAAATCGACAGTGTTATTAAAAACGTAAACACCTTCTCCGGCTCCTTGGCCGAAACCGATATTCCGGCCACCTTAAACGAACTCTCGGCTCGCTTAAAACAAGCCGAAAACATACTGGCTAACATTGAAAAAGGTGAAGGGACCTTGGGAAAACTCAATACCAACGATTCTTTATATAATGACCTGCATAAAACCATCAACAGTTTAGACCTCCTGATTACCGACATTAAAGCTAATCCGAAACGGTATATCAATGTTACTATTTTTGGAAGAAAAAAGAAATAGATGTATTTAAAAAACATTCGACTCATTAATTTCAAAAATTATATCGACTCCGATTTTGATTTTTCAGAACGAATTAATGGTATTGTCGGATTAAACGGCGTTGGAAAAACCAACCTCCTCGATGCCATCCATTATCTGTCGATGTGCAAAAGCTACTTCAACAACTTAGATCAATTGAATATCAATCATCAAGCCGAATTCTTTGCCATTCACGGCAATTTTAACTTGAATGAAATCGAAGGCGAAGTGAAAGTGTCGTGCATACAAAAACGAAATGCAAGGAAAATTTTCAAATTCAACCAAAAGGAATACACACGCCTGTCGGACCACATCGGACTTTTACCCTCCGTGATGATTTCACCTTACGACAGCGATTATATTAACGGTAGCGGCGAATCACGACGGAAATATTTCGACAGCGTTATCGCTCAATACGATAAAATGTATTTAGACACCCTTATCCAATACAATAAAGTGTTGATGCATCGCAATGTATTGTTAAAACAATTTTGCGAAAAAGGCTACTATGATAAAGACAACATGGAAATATGGAACGATAAATTAATCGATTTCGGAAACACCATTCACCAAGCCCGCTCGAAATTCATTGAAACCTTTACCCCCGTATTTAAAAAATATTTTAACGAAATATCTCCCGAATCGGAAGATGTGAATATTGAATATGAAAGTAAACTGCAAATAAATGATTTCCGCAAACTTTTGCAAGAAACCGAAAAGAAAGACATGGCATTACAATACACTTCAGTTGGTATTCATAAAGACGATTATTTGTTTTATATGAACACTTATCCCGTGAAGAAATTTTGCTCGCAAGGACAACAAAAAACCTTTCTTATTTCGCTTAAACTTGCTCATTTTGAATATTTAAAAAATATTAAAAATATAAAACCCTTATTGTTATTAGACGATGTTTTCGACAAACTTGACGACAGCCGTGTGGAATACCTCACCGCTATGGTAGCCAACGAGCATTTCGGGCAGGTTTTTATCAGTCATACCCAGAAAAACCGTATGGAAGCACTCTTCCATCGTGCCGGAACCTCCTATCGTTTGCACGTGATCTAAATGGCAACAATACACTATCCACTATTATAGCAATAATGTTCTACTGATTTTCAAGTGCGCACTTGGATGACGTTGGACAAGCATGTAATGATACGTTGGATAGTCCTCTAATCGAAGTCAAGTGCGCACTTGAAAATCGGCACAATACATTCTACTTTCCATTGATTGACTATATTTTTATATCTCTAACATTAACAATATTTTCCAATAACCTTTACCTCCTACCTTCGCTACCGGAACACCAAAATAATATTAACCACGAATGCACGAAGCGAAGAATATTTATACTTA
>Ga0265293_10010474_pt1 | contig 12959 bp, 12 predicted proteins | sample Munlanlewell138R_FD_192505 | JGI IMG/M metagenome (GOLD analysis project Ga0265293, IMG submission 192505) | Leachate microbial communities from a municipal landfill in Southern Ontario, Canada - Leachate well 138R | ecosystem: Engineered > Solid waste > Landfill > Unclassified | place: Canada... | reverse complement strand
GCTATTGATCCCTTCCGCAATGGCGTTAGTAATCCGGGCTGTGAAATAGGCCAATATCTCATCCTTATATGCTTTAAGTGTGTTGGCCGCAGTCTTCATCGGCTCCAGTCTTGACCGCCGCATCCATCGAATTAATGCATCTAACCTCTCTCTTGCTTGTTGAATATGATAGCTGGCGTATACTGCATCCAGCGCCTGCACCATACGGTAAGCCCTTCCCGTCTTCGGATATGTTTTGCACAGCGATAATGCCGCCTCCCGCTGGGACATATCCATCTTGCATTCCGGTATCATCAAAAGCTAGCGTCCTTTAACATTTCAGCCCTTGAGGTACTCTTATTGACCAGATGATTTTTGTCAAGGGCATGCTTTAGCTTGTTCATTTTACCCTTTACTAAAATCAGGGCTGGTATCATCCGGTTAGGGCTGTAATTACGATGTTTTCGTTGCATTTCTATATCCGTGCAAGCTATTCTTACATTTTCACGTTACAGCTCCTCATCCTTCCATATAGTTTACTTGCCTAGTTATAATATTCGTAAACCAATCATTAAAATCGGATATTGTTAATGAATCCTGTATCACTCAGTTCCTTGCAAGTTGAAATCCAGCAGGAAGTCGAGAGGGCGCAGGAAAGGGTTGCCTTTATTGCAACGATTAAAAAGTATTCCCGAATATACAAGCTAACTTAATAAATATTATATGACCTTGTAAACCGCATAAGAGGTACATCATGTACAGAAGATAGACGGTATAACGATTCAGCACATAAATATATATCATTATCGCATGGGCTCAATAAAGATATTACGATATATTGTCGATTCATATGTGGACCGCCCGAAAAATCTATTTGTATAATGGTCCGAAGTTTTGACAGGCCCTGTAGTCCGCATCTTCTAGTGCTTTGGTCCCGAAAGCAGCCCATACATGGGGACGGAAAACCTGGTCGTCCTCCACGTTATGCATAGAAACGGGAATACGCAGCATAGAGGCTAGGGTAATCAGGTCTTTGCCGATATGCCCATAGGTAAAACTTCCGTGGTTCGCTCCCCAGTTTTTCATCATGGAATAAACGTCTCTAAATGCATCTTTTCCGGTAAGTCGTGGACAGAACCAGGTGGTAGGCCAAGTCGGGTCTGTGCGCTGCTCCAGAATAGCATGGACATCGTCCGGCAATATGCAGGTATACCCTTCGGCAATTTGCATGACCGGTCCAAGTCCGGAAATCAGGTTAACTCTGGTGAGCGTGACGGGCATCTGTGCCTGCGTAATAATATGGGAAGAGAAACCGCCCCCCATAAAGGTGGAAAGATCGGCCGGACACCATTCGGTGGCCTTCATGCAGGCTGTCATGTCTTCATCGGTGATATCCCACCATTGTTTTATAACAGGGTTCCCCTCATTGTCGATACACCTGCCGCTAGCATCGAGAGCGGCGGAGCCGGAATTGATCAGATGGATGAACCCATCCTTGATGAGACCTTCGGGGCGTTTTCCGGTAGCCAGTTCTACCGCGTCGGGGCTCCAAAAAGTTCGGATATCCGCGAACACGCTGGAACGGCAAGTCACCAGATTGGAAAAAAGCATGGAAACAGCATTGAGTGTATCGTTTTCCGTCGCAAAGACAACGTGCCGACGCTTTCCGTTCCAATCGAATGGGCTGTTTAATATTGCTTCGGTAAAATCCGCGTTTGACTGCCAATCAGACCACATCCGCTGGCCTTGAAAGCCGGCCGCAATAGCGTTTCTGCCGTTTGCTTCTTCAATGAAACCGCGTTCCAGGAGAACGGGGTTTCCAAACATGATGTCCCGGCAAATGAGGGTTAGCTTGACAATGGTTTCCCACTCCCGCTGCTTTTCCCGTTTACTGTGAGGGGAGGGGTTTTTGTCAAAGCCTTCCTTGCAGTTTGCCTTGACCCATGCTATTGCTTTTTTATACTCGGTTTTATCGTATATTTCAAACTGAATACGGCGCAGGACCTCGGTCATGTCCACCCATTCGCACCGGATCCCCAAATACTTCCGAAAGAAATCAGGATTACAGATGGAGCCGGCAATACCCATGGATACGGCCCCGATATTGACATAACACTTATTGCGCATCTCTCCAATGGCAAATGCACACCTTGCAAAGCGCAAAATGCTTTCTTTTACATCGGCTGGAATATTTGAATCAGCTTCATCCTGAACGTCCTTGCCGTAGATAGAAAAGGCGGGCAGGTTCATTTGTGCATGTGCGCTCATAACGGCGGCGAGGTAAACTGCGCCTGGACGCTCCGTTGCATTGAGTCCCCAAACCGCTTTGACAGTAAGGGGATCCAAATCCATGGTTTCGCAACCAAAGCACCAGCTTGGCGTTGTGGATAAAGTGGCACACACGTTTTGAGAGGCAAAATGGTCATGACAAATAGAAGCTTCCTTAGACCCTCCAATAAGAACGGGCGAAATTACGCATTCGCCTGGCTTGCCGTTTGCACATTTAATATTGCGTTCAATTAACTCTTTAGCCATATAGGCCATTTCCCAGGATTTCTTTTCTATGCCTTCTTGCCGACGTCCATCTATGATTGGTCTGATGCCTATTCTGGGAGTACTCACTAGAAAATACGCTCCTTTAGAATTATTATACTTATATTCTTTATAAGCCCCTGCCTGCTTATGTCTGGATTAACCGGGCATTCGCATCCTTGGTCTTAAAACAAACCAAAACAGTAATTACATTATCCATCGTTTCCAACGATATGTCAATCAGTTTTATATAACAATTATTCAATGGCTTATAAAAAATATTTATACAAAACATATTGACATAAGAATGGCGGTATGCTAATTTGTATTTAGAATAATTGATGAGGCAGTGTTATGAAAAAGCAAAATGCATCTATAATAAAAATAGCAAACATGCAGCTTATATTGGATACGATTGTAGCATATGGGTCAATGTCGAACGAGGCGATAGTTTTTCAGACGCGATTAAGCAGGCCGACAGTAATAAAGACATTGGACATATTGATAGAAAATGCAATCATTGAAAAAAACGGTTTTTTAAATACGGGTGGGCGTAATGCGCAGCTATATGAGCTAAACAACAAAAAATATTACGCTATCAGTATTGATTTTGAGTTTCCGGTAGTCCGCATCGCGATAACCAACCTCAAACAGGAGATACAATATTACAAAAGCTGGATGTATGGCAGAAATGAATTGCAGGACCGGATAATCGAAAGGCTTCTTAAAGAAATAAGGCTGGGTATCTCCAGCGTCCGTAAGGACGATGAGGTTTTTATTGGTATCGCAATTGGATTGCCCGGCCTGATTGATATTGAGAGAGGCGTGTCGGTTTATATAGAAAGAATTGAGGGATGGAAGGATATTGAGATCAAACAGATATTATTAAATGAGTTTCAAATCCCGGTTTATATTGAAAATGATGTGCATCTCCTGGCGTTTGTAGGAAAAAGCATGAACAACGGAGAGCCGAAGACGGGAAATAGTGCATACATTAGCCTGCGTTACGGAATCGGTATGGCGCTTTTTCTGAATAATAAGTTTTACGGCGGTAGCAAAGGGAATGCGGGTTTTTGGGGACACATGGTCATCGACCCGCAGGGTGATATGTGCAGATGTAAGAAAAAAGGCTGCATTGAAGCCTATTCAAGCTCATGGGCTATAGTGGATTATTATTTGAGAAAAACCAATCAGGAGGCAACTGACGATTTTACATTGGAAAATGTTGTGGACGCCTTTTTAAAAGGTGACCGGACGGCCATTGCTGCAATTAAGCGTGCTTCCCATTACCTAGGTCTAGGTATATCCAACATAATTATGCTTTTAGACATTTCCACCGTCATTATCAATGGCTTGCCAAGTCGATGCAAGGCCCGGATGCTGGATTGGATAAACCAAAGTATACAAGAAAACATTGTAAACCATATAATTGAAACAAAAATTATTGGCGAGGAATTGGACGAAAAAGAGAAAGTCTTGGGCGGTGCGCGGTGGATTATCAAATCGTTTCTTACCCTGTCCAAAGATGTTTTGGAGATGGAGGAACAAGAAGGATCGTGTTAAAGGCAAGAGTTTAAGTTTTGGAGGACAATATGAAAGGTCAATTGAGCTTGCAAAAAACAAAGAATCAGAAGAATAACAGAAGCATTGTGAATTACATACTTTGGTTTGTTTTTATCGCGGTATGTATACTATTCTCCATAATATCGAAAAACTTTCTGACTAAGGTTAACATTATCAACATTATCACGCAAGTATCGATCACAGGTATCTTGTCGATCGGTATGACGTACGTAATCATAACTGGAGGAATTGATTTATCGGTCGGGTCGATAGTCGCTCTTTCGGGAATTGCAGCGGCTTTCGCGGCTAGGGCTGGTTATGGGCTGTGGATACCCATATTGTTGGCTTTGGCGGTAGGCGTTATTATTGGCGGAATAATCAATGGATTGTTGATTGCCAAATGTGGTCTGCAACCCTTTATTGTTACCTTAGCGACGATGGAGATTGCGCGCGGGCTTGCGATGATCTTGACTCATGCGGCGGATATCTATGGGTTGGGCGATACTTTCGTAAAGCCGTTGACCATAAGATTCTTTGATGTGCCGTTCCCGGCGATCTGCTTTATTGTGTTGATGCTGCTCGCGATCTTGTTTGAACGCAAGTCCCCGGTATCTCGCCGTATTTTTGCGATCGGGGATAACGAGAAATCGGCATTGCTTGCGGGGTTGCCGGTTACAAGGGTAAAAATCTTCGTATATATGATGTCCGGCATGTTTGCCGCCATATCCGGCATACTGTTGACTGCGAAGATCGCGGCTGCCGAGCCCAATATGGGAGATGGCTATGAATTGACCGCAATCGGTGCAGTGGTCATAGGTGGAACGAGTTTGTCGGGCGGTAAGGGTACGATTTTAGGAACGGTGTTTGGCGTGTTTCTTTTCGGCATACTGACAAATGGCATGAATCTGCTCAATATCCCAAGCTACTATCAAACGGTGGTAAAAGGGGTTGTAATTATTTTTGCGGTACTTCTTGATAAGCTACGCAAATGAATTCCGGCGCAGGAGTAATTTCAATAATGAAAGGGGTGAGATGCGAGAAAAAATTTTAAGGATGAAAAGACATGTCCGAAATAAGTTTATTTTAGGAGGGTATTTATGAGACAAAAAATTAAATTGATCAGTACGGTAGTGCTTTGTATGCTGATGGTTGTCGCTCTGATTGGATGCACATCCACGGGAAGCGATCCTAAAGGAGGCTCCGACGTAAACACGGCGTCAGAAAATGGCGGCGAGAAATTGCAGGAAAAGTATACAATCGGCTTTATTGCGGGCGATATTGGACATACCTTTCATATCCGGACATGGAAGACGGTTAAAGTCCGGGCGGCAGAACTGGGCATGGATGTTGTGGTTTTGGATTCAAAAAGGGACCTTGCTACCGAATCGTCGAATGTCGATACGCTGCTGTCTATGAATGTTGATGCCGTGATGATCATGCCATGTAATATGGAGGGTAGCGTCCCCGCGTTCAACAAGGTGATTGAACGTGGGATACCGGTGTTGGCAGTCGTGGACCAGGCAGCAGGCATGACATACGTCGGCTCGGACTTAGTGGGTGGTGGCGGTGCTGAGATTTCTTTCGGTTGTCTGACAGAAGATCTGGGCGGTCAGGGTAACGTTGTTTACATCAAAGGCGGCGCCGGGGTTGAGATACAGCGCTTAAGGACCGAAGGCGTATATCGTGTCATGGACAAGAACCCTGATCTGAAAATTGTTTTTGAACAACATGGCGACTGGGCCAGGACAAGCGGCGCCACACTGATGCAGGATGCGCTAGCAGCGTATCCGAACAAGGGAGACATCAACGCCGTTTTTGCGGACGATGATGTAATGAGTCTTGGAGCGCTTGAGGTCATCAAGGCTGCTGGCCGGTTGGGGGAACCGATCCTCATATATGGCTGCTGTGGCGATGGCGGCTTCCTTGAGGCCATCAAAAGCGGCGAAGCGTCCATGACTGCGTTCCAGAATGGCGAGCTGATTGGATGCAAAGCCACCGAGACGATTTACAGGATGTTAAAAGGGGAAAAGGTTGATTCCGTAGTGAATGTCGATTGGGACGTTATCACAAAGGATAACGTCCAGGCGTATTTGGATCGTTGGATCACTGACGAAGGGTATTACACAATACTAGACGAATACCGCACGGACATGAGCTATTTGGATTAAGCCAGAGTTACGGCTGATTGAAGAGGTAGGATCTACTTGAAAGCAGATCCTACCTCTCGACCTAAAGGAGTGGGCGTGTTGAGCGAATGCATTTTAAAAACGGAAAAGGTATCTAAAAGCTTTAGCAATAGTGAAGTCCTCACCGATGTTGATTTTGAAGTACATTCCGGTAAGGTTGTTGCCATTGTTGGTCAAAACGGAGCCGGAAAATCGACATTGATGAACATTCTGGTTGGGGTCGTGCCTTATTCAAGGGGATGTGTCTATTTGGAGGGGAAAGAAATACGCCCCGCATCTCCCCGGGAAGCTGCCCGTTTGGGGATCAGGATGGTTCACCAGGAATTGAGCTTGTTTCCGAACATGACAGTGATGGAAAACTTGACGATAGCAAACCTCCCGAAGACAAAGATGAAATTTCTTGATCGGCGCGCCATGTATGAGGAATGCAAAAAAAGATTGGCGATGTTCGGACTGGATATAGACCCTCATACTAAGGTTGGGAGTATCTCGATGGCTCAGCAACAAATGGTGGAGATCTGCCGCGAGATCGACGACGATACAAAAATGTTAATCTTGGACGAGCCGACTTCGGCTATCGGCAAGGAGGAGGTAGACGCGCTGTTTAAACTGATAGAACAGTTAAAAACGGAGAAAAACATCTCAGTTGTATACATATCCCACCGTTTGTCGGAGATCATCACAATCTCGGATAGTATTTATGTCCTGCGTGATGGGGTGGTGGTCAGTTCTATAGACAAGCAGGAAATCAATCATGAGTTGCTGGTCAAACTCATCGTAGGAGAAAACTGTGCCGGAAAAGCCGGGAGGACGGAAACAAAGAGAAAACTTGATTATGATAAAAAGGAGACTGTAGCTCTTGCGTTGCATAATATTTGTTCAAAAAAGCTTCACAATGTGTCTTTGGTTTTGAAAAGAGGCGAGGTACTGGGCATTGCGGGGTTAATGGGTTCGGGCAGAACAGAGATATTGAAAACCATATATGGCGCGATGGATTATGATTCTGGTCAGATCAAAATTGGGCAGGAGGCAATGCCGAAAAAATTTACATGCAGAGATGCTTTGCGGCGTAACATCTGCATGGTTTCAGAAGACAGGAAGAATGAAGGACTCAACCTTGGCATTTCCATAAAGCACAATGTCACAATTCCTGTTATAAAGAACATGACAAACAGGCTTGGGCTGATAAATGACAAAAAAGAGACGGAAACGGTCATGCAGCAGATGGATACGTTCCGCGTGAAAGCCAGCAGCATCAATCAAGCGGTGGAATCGTTAAGCGGCGGCAACCAGCAAAAGATATGTTTAGCAAAATGGATGGTGAAAGGACCGAAGATTTTGCTGATGGATGAACCGACAAGAGGGATCGACATAGGCGCAAAAGAGGACATTTTCGATACGGTGGATCGGTTAGCTTCCGACGGAGTCAGTATATTGTTTGTTTCCAGTGAGTTTAAGGAATTGCTGCGCATTTGCGACAGGATTCTGGTATTGATTGACGGAGAGATTATTCAGGAGTGTGTCGCAGATGATAATTTGACGGAAGAAAAGCTGATCTTTTATGCAACCGGTGGCAATCAGCCACTGACAGCGGAAAAAGCGATCTGAAGAATGAGAGGGGAGCGAAATGTTATGGAAATTAAACAAAGCGATGTCATCGAGGCTTTAAGGGCAATTGACGATGCGTGTCTGAAATGTGAGAAACATTGCGATTCCTGCTATATCGCAGTCGCGCTCAGATCGATCTCTATTTTGAGAAAGAAGGAAGAGGGAGAACACGCACGCAAGAATGGAATGGGGGGGCAATTATGCGACTTTTGATAGATTTTGATATTAAGCGTTTTGACGACGAGAAGATTAAGACGGCACTAGAAAAGTGTAAGAAACTTTGTACCGGTTGTGACAGAATGCTGGAGCAATGTCTGAACAGTCAAAATGAATGTCTGATAAAAAATGCAATCGAAGCGTTGGATGGCATGATAAGAATCGGGCAGGGTAACAGACGCTATCAAGACGTCGGCAAAGTATAGCCAAAAAGCGTGGAAGGAAGGGAAAGATATGTTGCATGAAACTGAAAACAAGGGCTATGTGAAGGAATTTATGGCCAAGCCGGTCAGCCAGTTGACACGGCCTGAGCGTTTGAAAAAAAGATTGCTGGATACGGTTCCCCAAATCGACAGCGAGCGCATGCGGCTGATCACTGAAGCGTACCAGATGACCGAGGGCGAGGAAGTACAGATCAGGCGGGCGAAAGCGTTTAGGCATATCACGGAAAATATGACGTTGCGCATTCTGTTGGATGAGCTAATCGTCGGGAACAATGGAAGATATATCAAATCGGGTGTGTTGTTCCCCGAAAATAATGTCAGATGGATAGAGAGAGATGTGGATTTGTTTGAAATTCGACCGCAGGACCCTTATCGATGCACTGAGGAAACAAAAGACGAAATCCGCAAGCATATAGAATATTGGAAAAGACACAGCAAACTGAACATGTTTAAATCTATGGTACCGGACGAAACCTATAAAGTCTTTGAAAGCGGTATTTATCGTGATGCGTCTATCGACTATGGCTTGGGTCATACTAATTGCGCTTATGGAAAAATAATTAAACATGGCTTCAAGGGCGTTATCCGGGAGATTGATGAAGAGCTTGAAAAGATAAACCTTGGGAAGCACGTTGACGATCAGGAACGCTATAATTTTTTGCGTGCCGCAAAAATAACCGTCGAGGCTGCGATGCATTACTGCAAGCGTTACGCCGCGTATGCCGCAGAGCTGGCCGAACAGGAACAGGATGTGAACAGGAAAGCGGAGCTGCAGGAAATATCCAAGGTATGTGCATGGGTGTCGAAGGAGCCGGCCAGAACGTTCAGAGAAGCCTGCCAGTTGTTTTATTTTGTGCATGTCCTGCTTTGGCTTGAGCAGGATGGTTATTCCTATACGCCGGGCAGGTTCGATCAGTATATGTATCCGACGTATGAGCGGGATCTTGCGGAGGGCAGGATGACCAGAGAGGAAGCGCAGGAACTGGTGGAATGCTTATTTGTCAAGCTGAGCGAGATCACGCAACTGATCGATTCCGACGTGGCCCGGTTTTGGGCCGGTGATCCAACAGGGCAGGACTTGATGCTGGGTGGTGTGGATGAAAACGGCAAGGATGCCACCAATGATATGTCATACATTTGTCTTGATGCGATGGAGCACATCCGCTTGATCCAACCCAATATGTCGGTGAGGTATCATACCGCTACACCGGAAAAGCTCCGACTTCGCGCTGCGGAGGTTATCAAGACGGGCATCGGTATGCCTCAGAATTTCAATGACAGGACGTGTATGGAAGCCCTTATGAACAGCGGCGTGTCGCTCAGGAATGCTCGCAACTTTTGTATCATTGGATGTGTGGAATTAGTGGTATCCGAGGATAGTTGGGCAAATGGGGGGGCGGCCTGGGTTACGATTCCAAAGATATTTGAACTGGCGCTCAATCAAGGCAAAAGCCGTTTTTACAGAAATGTCGGGGAACAAATTGGACCCAAAACGCAGGACCCTAAAACCTTCAAATGCTACGAAGAAGCGTGGGAAGCGTTTATAACGCAGCTTAAGTATTTCATCCATCATGGTGCCATAATCATGAACCTTTCCGACTGGATTCATGGTGAATTGACGCCACAGCCGTTTTTGTCAGCGATGTCGCTAAGCCCTATCAAAAACGGACGTGATATAACCCGAGGCGGCACAAGATATAACGCGCTTTGTCCGCAGGCTGTGGGCGTCGTTAACGTTGGGGATGCGCTAGCGGCGCTTAAAAAGGTCGTATTTGAAGAAAAGGTATTCACGATGGAGCAGATGATTCATATGCTGGATACTAACTTTGAAGGCAAGGAGGCGGAGCGTCAAATATTGCTTAACCGTGTGCCCAAATATGGAAACGACGAGAATTATGTGGACGACATCGTTGCTGAAATCTGTAAGTTCTGGTGCGATGAGGTGGCAAGTTACACGATTCCGCGCAGAGGGGGCAAGCATGCTCCGGGCATCTATACCGTCATATCCAATGTTCCTTTTGGTGCAACGGTTGGTGCTTTGCCTTCCGGTCGGCCGGCGGGGTTCCCTCTGGCTGACGGCGGCGTGTCTCCGCAGATTGGCTGTGACCTCAATGGCCCGACTGCGGTTATCAATTCAGCATCGAAGATTGACCATAGTATTGCGTCGAACGGAACATTGCTTAACCAACGGTTTCATCCGGCAACACTGGAAGGCGACGAGGGTACGCGTAACCTCGCTTCCCTGATAAAAACATATTTTGATCAGGGAGGGTTTCATATTCAGTTTAATGTCGTATCTAGCGAGACGCTACGCGCCGCTCAAAAAAGCCCCGAGGAATATAAAGACCTGCTAGTCAGGGTAGCGGGATACAGCGCCTACTTCACCGCACTTTCTCCCGAGGTTCAGGATAATATCATACGTCGCTCGGAATTCGGAGGATTTTAGCAGAATTATTGTTTTGGGCAAAGCCCCGGGCTTTGCCCAAAACAGCTAACAAAGAAAAGGAGAAAGACAATAAAGATGGCATCTAAAAAATACGAAATACCGGGCAAGATATTTAATATACAGAGGTTTTCTGTTCAGGATGGGCCAGGAGTCAGGACGGTGATATTCTTAAAGGGCTGTCCCTTAAGCTGTAAGTGGTGCTGTAATCCGGAAGCACAAAACGAGAAGCTTGACATTCTTATGCAAAAACAAAAATGCATTGGATGCGAGAAATGCTTTAACCTATGCAGCAAAAAAGCCATTACAAAAGGCAGGGACTGGTGGGTACTTGACAAACAATTGTGCGATCTTTGCGGCGAATGCGCAAAGAATTGTTTTTCGGGTGCAATCAGCATTGTCGGTGAACAGGTCTCGGCTGACGAGGTTGTGGCAAGAGTGTTGAAAGATAAACTGATATATATCAATTCGGGCGGCGGCGTGACATTAAGCGGGGGAGAGCCGACCTGCCAGTTCAAGTTTTCCCGTGCAATATTAAAACGATGCAAAGAGGAAAACCTGCACACTGCGATAGAGACCTGTGGATATGCTCCATGGAAAGTATTCGAAGGGCTTTTGGACTATGTTGATCTTTTTTTATATGATATAAAGCTTATAGATGATATAAAGCATGAAAGATTTACGGGCGTAGGAAACAGTCGAATAATAGAGAACTTTAAAATGCTGACAAGAAGCGGCAAAAACGTCATTGCCCGCTGTCCGCTCATCCCGCGGGTTAATACAGATGCAGATGACATTAAAAGACTCCAGAGCCTCCTGAAGGAAAGTGGAATATCTGAGGTGCACCTGTTACCCTATCACAAGCTGGGCATCAATAAATATGTATCGCTTGGTATTCCGTATCAAATGGAAGACACACCGTTTTTCCCGGATGAAGATTTGGAGCGCATCAGTGAGATGCTTGCTACGCCAGGCGTAAAATTGGTAGTATACAAACATTGAAAGTGTTGTCAAAAGATTTGAGTCAGTGACAAGGCAGGCAACGACAGAACAGGGGGAAGGTCATGAAATACGGTATTTACTATGCATTTTGGGAAAAAGAGTGGCGAGCGGATTTTATACCCTATATTGAAAAGGCAAAAGAGTTGGGCTTTGATATTTTGGAGATTACGACAGCGGATTTCGCAAATATTTCAGAAGCACAGTTGGATGAACTGTGCAAGGCAGCTCAATATAATAACGTTTTACTGACAGGCGGATACGGACCCCGGCCGGAACACAATATTGGTGCATGTAATTGTGAATTGGTGGAAAAGACCTTTTCGTTTTACAAGATGATGTTTGGGAAAATGGAACGCGTCGGTATTCGTTCGCTTGGCGGTGCATTGTACTCATATTGGCCGGTGGACTTTTCTGGTCCTGTTGATAAGGAGAGAGACCGTGATCGAAGCGTCCGCGGTATGCGCCGTCTGGCCGCTATGGCGCAGGATTATGGCATTACGCTGAATATGGAAGCCTTAAACCGGTTTGAAGGCTATTTAATAAATGACGCTGCCGAGTGCGCTGCGTATGTAAGGGAAGTGGATCGCGTTAATGTGAAGGTGATGCTCGATACGTTTCATATGAATATTGAAGAGGACAATTTCCGTGACGCAATTCATGCGACGGGGGGGTTGCTTGGTCATTTGCATATAGGTGAGTGCAATCGTAAGCTACCGGGACAAGGGAGGATGGATTGGGATGAAGTGGCCGTGGCATTGCACAACATTGGCTATGACGGCAATGTTGTCATGGAACCGTTTGTCCTGATGGGAGGTCAGGTTGGGAAAGACATCAAAGTGTGGAGAGATATGTCACAAGGCATGACCCAGGATCAGATTGATAGGGCGGTCACCAAATCATTGCATTTTATCAAAGGCAAATTTGAATGGTATAAAGCATAGGATCGAAGGAACGCCCTTAGGCAATTATGGACGCTGTGAAAACGGCCGTGCACTCTGCCTTAGTAGTGGGCTGTAAAGGCTTGCGGATTGTCTAGCATTTGACACCCAATGTTTTATGGATTTAGTATGCTAAAGTTCTTGTCAACGTTTATTTGACCTCCGTGCGAAAAAACAAGTGCATAATTTGAGATAGGAAGTTCTTAAAGCTATCGTGTTATTGGTATGAATCTGGTTAAGCCTGACGAGCCGAAGGCGAGGAAGGCTT
>Ga0265293_10010472_pt1 | contig 12961 bp, 8 predicted proteins | sample Munlanlewell138R_FD_192505 | JGI IMG/M metagenome (GOLD analysis project Ga0265293, IMG submission 192505) | Leachate microbial communities from a municipal landfill in Southern Ontario, Canada - Leachate well 138R | ecosystem: Engineered > Solid waste > Landfill > Unclassified | place: Canada... | reverse complement strand
ACCTGTACCCATCCCGAACACAGAAGTTAAGCATTTTAGCGCCGATGATAGCTGGGCTTATGCCCCGCGAAAGTAGGTCGTTGCCAAACTTTCTTTTTATTATATAAAGGAGAATTAGCTCAGTTGGGAGAGCATCTGCCTTACAAGCAGAGGGTCGGCGGTTCGAGCCCGTCATTCTCCACCATTTGGGCCGGCTTAGCTCAACTGGTAGAGCAATTGACTTGTAATCAATAGGTTGCGGGTTCAAGTCCTGCAGCCGGCACCAGAAGTATTGTCTCCGTAGCTCAGGCGGCAGAGCAACTGACTTTTAATCAGTGGGTCGGACGTTCGAATCGTCTCGGAGACACCATTTTGCCTGGGTGGCGGAATAGGTAGACGCGCAGGACTTAAAATCCTGTGGTAGAAGATACCGTGCGGGTTCGATTCCCGCCCTAGGCACCAAGTTGCTCCGATAAATAAATAATTGGGTCCTTAGCTCAGCTGGGAGAGCGCCTGTTTTGCAAGCAGGAGGTCGACGGTTCGATCCCGTTAGGATCCACCATTTATAATTTTTATGGCGGTGTAGCTTAGTTGGCTAGAGCGTACGGTTCATACCCGTGAGGTCGAGGGTTCAAGTCCCCCCACCGCTACCAAATAAAGGACCCGTAGCTCAGTTGGTTAGAGCTACCGGCTCATAACCGGTCGGTCGCAGGTTCGAGTCCTGCCGGGTCCACCAGTTGATTATTATGGAGGAATACCCAAGTCTGGCTGAAGGGATCGGTCTTGAAAACCGACAGGCGTTTGTAGCGCGCGCGGGTTCAAATCCTGCTTCCTCCGCCATTAAAATTTTATATATTCATATCGCGGGGTAGAGCAGCTGGTAGCTCGTCGGGCTCATAACCCGGAGGTCGTAGGTTCAAATCCTACCCCCGCAACCAAATGGTCCCATGGTGTAGTGGTTAACATGCCAGTCTGTCACACTGGAGATCGCGGGTTCAAGTCCCGTTGGGACCGCCAGATGGCTCGGTAGCTCAGTCGGTAGAGCAAAGGACTGAAAATCCTTGTGTCGACGGTTCGATTCCGCCCCGAGCCACCAAGATAAATTTAAACAAATAAGTTTAAATATTATTGGAGAGTGTATGCTCTCGCTTTTTTATATAATCCTATCCGAAAAATTTATTATGAATAAATTATTAGTGCCCTAATTGAAAGGGGCATTTTTTTAATCTTGTAGAAAAAATGTTTTTATGGTAATATATAATAGAATTTTGGTGATAAAAATGGTCGAAATTAAAGATATAGAACTATTTCTTTTGGATATGGACGGTACTGTATATATCGAGAATCAACTGATTGATGGATCTGAGATGTTTTTATCTGCAATAATTGAGAATAAAAAGAAATATATTTTTCTTACTAATAATTCATCGATAAACAAAGATGATTATTTAGTAAAACTGAAGAATATGGGAATCCCATGCGGAGCAGAAAATATATTTTCATCAGGAATGGCAGCTGGTTTATTTCTTTCTAAAAATAGAAAGGGTAAAAAAGTATTTTTAGTCGGAACCGAAGCTTTGGCAATGGAAATGAATAAATATGAAGTGAAGTTAACAGAAAAAAACCCTGATATTGTACTGGTTGGTTTTGACCGGGAAATATGCTATCGAAAAATTGAAAAGGCATGTGAGTTTTTAGATAACGGTGCTGAATTTATAGCCACTAATCCTGATTTGCTTTATCCGATTAAAAATAAGCGGTTTATTCCCGATTGCGGAAGTATCTGTCATATGCTTACCGTTGCTACAAAAAAGAAACCATTATATATCGGAAAACCCAACCGATATATAATTGATATTCTTATTGAAAAAACAGGCTTTCCGCGGGAAAATGTAGTATTGATTGGTGACCGTTTGTATACAGATATTGCTGCAGGAATTAATGCTGATATTAATACAATTTTGGTTTTAAGCGGTGAGACCAATTTACATATGTTAAAAGAATCAAGTTATCAACCGGATTTAGTGATACCATCAATAAAGGAATTAATAAAATTATTATAATATTTACAGTAGAGGAGAAGCGAATGAAATATTTTAAATTATTAATTTTATTATTTTTATTAATATTTTTTTATGGATGTAAGCAAATTCAAAAACCTGATTGGGCCTTAAGCCTTGATAATTTCGATTATTGTTTAAATCTTGGCGAAGAGATTGTTCTTGATGTTAACATCAACGACTATTATAAAGATCAAATAATTGTTTTTAGTTCTAATAACGAAACAATTGCTATTGTTGTAGACGGTGTATTAAAAACTAAAGGAGTTGGAGAGACGGAGATAAGGATTTCTCTACAAGATTATCCCGAATGTTTTATCGATATAGCTGTAATTGTGACAAATTGGGAAGCCGATATACCAAAACAAGTTATCGAGTGGGTAAAAACGGAAATTGGTTCTGACATGCTTATGCCTGGATTTTTTCCGGTTAAACATCCTGAATATGATGTTGAAATAGAATATGAATCGGATAATCCGGAAGTGCTAACTAACGAAGGTATGATTTTTCAGGGAAAATTCGATATTGAAGTTGGATTAAAAATTACGGTTCGTTATAAGGATTATATTGCCACCGAAGTGCATAATATTGTTGTTGCCGGTTATGCTTTTGTAGCGATTTATAATAATTTTTTTAATCAATTACCTCCTCATCGCAAGATAATTCGTGACTATGATATTAAAATAGAAAATCTTAATGATAGTTATCCTGATGCCAACATTTCTTGGCGGTCAACAAATCAATCAGTATTTACTGACAAAGGAATCTACCATCAGCCTTTTGATGATACGTCTTTTCTTATTGTCTTAACAATATCATTTCCTGATCAAGGAGCAAGTCGGGAATTTGCCGTAGAATACCTAGCCACTGGTGTTAGTATCTATGAAAAAGCGCAAATTGTAAAAGGATGGTTAGAAAAACAGAATATTATTACCGATATTCTAACTTCTGATATTGAACTGCCGTTATATTACAATGATGAATTTGAAGCGGTGCTTGAATGGAGTTCGAACAAACCTGAGATTATTGCTTTTGATGGCAAAATCACACCATCAAATAAAAATGAGTTGGTTGTACTGACATGTAAAGTAACCACCGGTGGCGCTAATTCATTTATTAAATTTAATACAGAAATACCAGCTAAGATGTATGAGGATAAATGGGAAGCAATAGAAGCTTTTCTCGATGTTATTTTTATTGATAAGATAGAAACACAAAAATATACTATCGCCGGGGTTGGCCCTTCTTATACCGCATATAATTACGGTTATATACCTTTCTATTTTAATGAGAAGTCAAACGTTACCGTTGATTTATTACCGGAAGATCATCTGATGAGGCCGTCACCGGGTGAAAACTTAGAACGGAAGTATGTGGTTATTCATGATACTGCCAATAACAAACCCGGCTCCGGAGCCGAAATGCATAATAGATTTATTAAAAACCCTGATCGCCAAAAATCTTCATGGCATTATACGGTCGATGACGAGTTAATATTTCAACACATTCCTGATCGAGAAATAGCATGGCATGCCGGTAATGAAGAGGGTAATTATTATGGTATTGGTATTGAGACCTGTATTAATCCCGAAGTTAATTATACGGTTGTAATGCAAAAAACGGCTAAACTTACGGCAGGGCTGCTGAACAGATACGGCCTGACCTTACATGATATAAAACAACATTATGATTTTACTGGAAAAGAGTGTCCGCGTGTAATGCGCACCAATAGCCGTTGGGATGAATTTATCGATTTAGTATCCATAGAATATTTAGGAGTTACTAATTTTTCCGATGTTCAGTTTATTTGGGAATCTTTGAGCAAAAATATTATGGATGATACGGGACGCGTTTTTAATCATCCTGGAATTGAAACCAATGTAAGTTTTAAGGTCACCGTCACCTATAATAACGAAACAAAAGAATACACTCACACTTCGGCTTTGTTGCCGCCGCGTTGGTCTTAGCTCCGTAACGGAGCTTTTTTATTGGAAATATTCCCCGGGCTAATTTTCTTTAAAAAATCTTAGTTTTATGTTATAATATTTATTAAGTTATAGAAAAGGGGAATATAGTATGGATAAAAGAAAAATATTATTAATACTATTAGTTAGTGTATTAGCCATATTTTTTCTCAATATTATTAAAGTAAAAATAAAACCCGGCATAGAAGCGGTAAAAACAACCGCCATTTCAACTGGTGAAGAAAATTGGTCCGATATAGAAACCTTTATAGATTTAATTGCCCACGAAGAAATTGACAGAACCGATTTTTATCTATATGGTGCTGAAAAAGGATTTGAAAAAATAGCAGTATCTAGTAATGGATATTTACCTTTTTATCAGCAAGAACCGTTAAATATAATAAATGGTATCGTACCTAAATCAAACACAGATATCAGACCGGGAAGGAATCGAACAACTACTAAATATATTGTCATCCATAATACGGGATTGGCCTCTCCGGCTGCGACTGCTGCCCTTTTAAACCGCTCAATTAATAATTCTACTCGCGAAGCCTCTTGGCACTTTACCGTCGATGATAAAGAAATATATCAACAATTATATATTGATGAAGTAGGATGGCACGCCGGTGATAAGGAAGGTAATGAATACGGCATAGGTATTGAAATTTGTACTTATCAAGGAATTGACTTTAATACAGCCCTTCGGAAAGCGGCCAAATTAACGGCAAAATTACTTATCGATTACGGTTTGGGATTTAATGCCATAAAGCAGCATTATGATTTCAGCGGAAAAAATTGTCCCCAAGTGATTCGCGAATCTGGGAGATGGGAAGAATTTATAGAACTGGTAAAAATAGAGTATCTAGGACAAACTAAATTTTATAATATTGATTTTAAATGGATATCTAAAAGCCCGAGACAATTAGACCATTATGGCCGGATAATTAACAATGCCGAGAAAGTGTATTATCAAGCGGTAGTTATTTATAAAGGTGAAATGCGCATATTTGATTTAAATTCCCGACTAAAACAATAAAAGCCGCATCGTTTTGCGGCTTTATATTTTAAATGGATAAATTGTTGCATTATTACTTGTCATGATATTAATATATGACAGAAAAGAATAATCATAAAATTTTTATGAAAGGTATTTCGTTGACATCGAAAGGTATTCATGCTAATATAAAAAGCAATTAACAATATTACCGTTCATTTTATAAATTAGTTTATTCTTAATAAACCGAGGTAGAATATGAAAGATTTATTTAAAATATATTTACGGGTATATCAAAAAAAGCATATTGTTTTTTCTATATTTGCTATTTTATTTTTAATTTTTGATGTTTTAATCGCTTTAATTATTCCTTCAATTACTAAAGGGATATTTGACGAAATTAACAGTGAGGGAAATAGATTATCTTATATATACCGAACTGGCGCAATTGTTGTAGGCATAGCTTTAGTTGCGGTTTTGATAACGGTAATGAATAATATTTTTACACAACGAGTGTCAACAAGAATAACTGCAGAATTGCGTAAAGATTTGTTTTCAAAAATACAAGAGTTGTCCTTTTCTAACGTTGATGAAATCACAACGGGAACTCTTATTACTATTGTAAGCAACGATACAGCTCAGATTCAACAAATAATTATGATGAGTTTTAGAGCGATATTACGTAGCCCATTAACATTAATCGGAGCCATTCTTATGGCTTATTTAATCAATCAGCAATTATTTGTTATTATTTTATTAATTGTGCCGATTTTATCGTTGTTCATTATCATTATCATTAAAAAAGCAAGTTCTACCTTTTTAATAATGCAAGAAAGAATTGATGATTTAAATACAAAATTAAATGAGACTGTAAGTGGAGCAAGGGAAATTAAGGCTTTTGTTACTGAAGAGCAAGAAATGGAACGGTTTAACCTTGTTAATGATAATCACAGTAATACTATTATAAAAGCTTATAAAAGAATAGCTAATATTGATCCTCTCATCATTCTTATCAGCAATATAGGGATTGGTGCCGTATTGATTTTTGCCGGTTATTTAGTTTCAATTTTAACCGGAGAGGCCCGAACCGAGATGGTTGGAACCATTGCTGCATATATATCATATTTACAGCAAATCATTATGTCATTAATGATGCTGTCAATGGTTGCCGTTCAATTATCGCGAGGTGCCATCAGTGCGCAAAGAATTCAAAAGGTGTTAAACATAAGACCAAGCATTGAAAATAAAGCAGAACCGATAATCGTTGATAACTTTAAAGGCCGTATTGAATATCGTGATGTTTCATTCGGATATGGATATGGCGATGGCCATAATGAAGCAGTGGGTTTAACGCTTAAAAATATTAGTTTTGTGATTGAGCCTAAATCTACGGTAGGTATTATTGGTTCCACCGGCAGTGGAAAAACCACATTGGTTCAGTTGTTACCGCGGTTGTATGATGTAACATCCGGTACAATTTACCTTGACGGAATTGATATAAGAGATATCGATCTTTCATTTTTACGGCAACAAATCTCTTATGTAACTCAAGAAGCCATAATTTTTTCCGGAACCATTACTGACAATATACGTCAAGGAAAAGAAGATGCCAATCTTGAGGAAATTGAACAAGCAGCTCGTTTTGCGGCAGCTGATGAATTTATTTATAAGACTGAAAAAGAGTTTAATAATGAAGTAACGCAAGGCGGAACAAATTTGTCGGGGGGTCAACGTCAAAGGTTGTCCTTAGCACGCGCTTTAATAAGGGAGCCGAAGATTATTATTTTGGATGACTCCACAAGTGCTGTTGATGCTAAAAGTGAAGCAAAAATAAAAGATAATGTTTATAGTTCAAAAAAACAGACAACAATCATTATTGCACAAAAAATATCATCAATTCGTAATTGTGATAAAATAATAGTGTTAGATAATTCCGGCCGCCTTGATGGATTTGGCACACATAAAGAATTGCTTAAGGAAAGCGAAGTATATCGCGAAATATACAATTCGCAGTTTGGAGGCAACGATGAATAGAGGTCCTGGTCGTGGCGGTCCCCGCGGCAGATTTGCATATTTTGAAATGCCAAAAGAAAAACATATTCAAAAGAAGGTTATTAAAAGAATATGGAGTTATTTAAAACATTACCCATCAAGTATATTTTTTATTACCTTTGCCATATTGTTATATGCATTATTCAGTTTGTCTTTACCGCATATTATTAGAATTGTTATTGACGATTATATTAATGTTGAAAGCGTTAATTTTATAGCAATCGTATTGATTATTGGCTCGGTTATTATAATTACGGTTGCTATGTCTATTGGCTCTTGGTTTCAGAGGGTACTGATGGCGACAGTTGCTACTAAAGTCGCAAAAGATATTCGGCGCGATGCCTTTATCCAATTGCAGCAATTACCGATTAAATATTATGATAAAAATTCTCACGGGAAAATTATGAGTATTCTCACTAATGATATTGAAACAATATTCAATGCGTTAGCGCAGATAGTTCCACAATTTATTTCAGCAATAATTTTGATTATAGGGGCTATTATTTCCATGCTTTATACAAGTTGGCAACTTACTTTAGTTGTTATACTGCTTTTGCCTATCGCTTTATTTTTGATTATATTTATAACAAGCAAAGCGTTTAAATATTTTCGTAATCAACAAATTCAACTGGGTGAGGTTAACGGTATTGTTCAAGAAAATATTATGGGTCTAAAAGTTGTAAAACTTTATAATCAAGAAAAAGCAATGATTGAAAAGTTTAATCAATCAAATACAGAATTAGAGAAGGCTAGTTATCAAGCCGGGGTTTATTCAGGCTTGATGATGCCGATTATTCGTTTGCTTGATAATATTTTATACAGTTTGGTTATCACTGTCGGAGGAATTCTTAAAATTGTCTATCAGGCGGTAACGGTTGGTCAAATCCAAGCGATTACCAATTTTGCTAGAATGTTTGTCCGGCCTATCAGTAATATTGCGCAAATTTATAATTTGCTTCAGGCGGCGATAGCCGGCGGCTATCGAGTATTTAATTTAATTGATGAGAAAAGCGAATATATAAACGATTCTGATTTAGAATTGGAGTCGGTATCGGGCCAAGTTGAATTTTCTCATGTCTACTTTGGTTATGAGCCCAATCAAACAGTATTAAAAGATATTAACTTTAAAGTTGATAGCGGTAATACGATTGCAATTGTCGGTCCTACCGGAAGCGGAAAAACGACGATTATTAATCTTTTAGCCCGATATTATGATATTGAACAGGGTAATATTTTAATCGACGGGAAATCAATATATGATTATTCCAAAAAAAGTTTACGTTTAAAAATAGGCATTGTTTTGCAATCGACATATCTATTTAATGGTTCGGTTTTGGATAATATTAAATACGGTAAACCGGATGCTACATTCAAAGAAGTTGTTGAAGCAGCCAAACTCGCTCAAGTACATGAGATTATTGAACGCTTACCGCACAAATACAATACTCGGGTACAAGAAGGCGGAATAAATTTTTCGCATGGAGAAAGGCAATTAATATCTATTGCCCGAACGATTTTAAGTAATCCCGCAATTTTAGTGTTAGATGAAGCAACTTCTAGTGTTGATACACGGACAGAAGCAAAAATACAAAAAAGTATCGGATTGCTTGTGAAAAACAGAACGAGTTTTATCATCGCTCATCGCCTTAAAACCATCAAAAATGCTGATCATATTTTAGTGATATTAGACGGCAGAATTGTCGAGGCAGGAAATCATCAGGAATTGATGGAAAGACAAGGCGTATATGCTGAGATGTATAATTTGCAGTTTGGCGAAATACAATAAAAAAAAGACCTTCGTACATAAATCGAAGGTCTTTTTCCATTTTATTCGATTACATATATTATGTTACGGGTAAATCCTAGGAATATTGATAAATCGTACTTAATATAAATTTCTTTAATATTAGGATCGTTACAGATTACCTTTGTCCCTTGATCGGTTATTTCATAACCTCTTACCACCAAAAGATGGCCTTTGGTTGTATACCGACCGGTATCGCCTCGAATGCTTAAGGCCACCGGGCCAACGGTCGCCAGATGATATTGTAACTCTTCCCATGAATAAATGCGTTTGACATAACTTTTCTCACCATAAGCTCCCATACCGGCTGTATTATAAACCCAGTTTCCGTAGATATTATTGCCGTAGTCTTTAAAAAGTTTTGCGATTTCTGCATGGGGATATTTGCCACTGAATTGATGGCCTTTATACATCAAAAGCATTGTTGATGATGTTGGGCTACAGATTTGATTACCAATATCGGGAACAATATTTTGATTTAGTTGGGGGACGTTGTAATCAACTTTTTTTGGTAAAGCCGATACATCAACAGGATAATTATAATTTGGCATTTCGAGAGCGGCCGCAACTAATGAAAGAGCAGGCGAATCGTCGTTAATTGTTTGACGCTTAAGAATAACTGTGTATTGAAAGGCATCGGCGGTTTGCTTGTTATTGATTCTTATTTCATCATAATCCATATTGGCAACGCCGCCGGCTTGGTTAGGAATCATCGCATTATTAAGTCCCAGTCCCCAATTGCCATAAGTTAAATAACTGCTCCAGTTTCCGTTAACTCTTACTCGTATTTTTAATTCAACGGTGGCTTTTGGGTTACTAACCGCAGCCCAGGATCCGACAAGAGAGTTAAACGGGTTTGTGCGGTAGATTGAGGATTCATATATACCTTGTGTCGCATGTGGTTTTAATACTATTTTATTATCTTCTTTAATAAGATTAGTGCTGTTGGTTAGGTTAATGTTTTCAGCATAATCGATAAAAAAATGATTACTAATATGTTTTTCGTTTTCACTAAGTTTTTCGGTTGTTACAAAATAATCTTTGCTCATATAGAATTCTCCTGAATATAGTTTTAGGGTTAAGACGATTACATGTTCTTTTTCTGATAAGGTTACGATACCATTTGAATTGATAATGTCAGGATTACTTGATGCCCATCCTCCTATTACCCCATATGCGAATTTGGTAGGAAGATTTACACTAGAATTAACGGTTTCTGGTAAATTAATGCAATCAAAAACCAATTGTATTCTTTCTTCAGGGGGAATGGTTAGAACGGTAATAGGATATGATTTTTCAATAACTGTGTTATTATATAAGAAAACTGCGGATATAGTAATTTTCTGATTGGAATCGTTAAAATGCCAAATTGCTTTTCTTTTGATACTATCAATCGTAATTATATTAGGATCTGATGAAGCCCAATAGATTAATACATTATATAGTGAGTATGGTAAATCAAAATCATTTTTTATACTTTCTGGAATATCAATTTTATCAATAACGAAAGAAATATGTTCTTGATTACTTCGACCCGGAACTTTAATTTCACCCCAAGTTAACCGGTACTCATCGTTACCGGCCTTCACAACAACTTCAAAACCAACATATTGATCGAATTCTTTAAAATTGATTATCCCTTCATCAGTAATTATATTTTCATTGCTGCTATACCATGATAATGTTGCTTTTGTTCCGGTGATTTCGACTTCCTCGGGAAAGTCAAGGTAATCGTTTGCCGCTTCCGGGAGATTAATTTTGCTTTTTAGAATTTCGAGGATTTCAGTTTGATTTAACGGCAGAACTTTAACCGTACCCAGATAACGGGTTGCTCGGTCTTCATTGATTTTCACCATAATCTCAAGACTAATCTCCTGTACTGTTAGTGCTTTGGTTATCGCGCCGTTAGCATTAATAACCGCTTCATTACTGGGAATCCATTCTACTTTAACATCTAATCCGTTAATATGGTAAGTTGATTTAAAATTGAGGTTTTCTGATGTTTGATTGGGCAAGTTTATCTCTTCTACTATTAAGTCGGCAATATGGTCAATATCATAAATTGAAGTGATATTCCGACAGCCGGAGGAAAACAACAAAACAAAAAAGAGAAATAGATAAAAACGCTTATTCATATTGTAAATCTCCTCTCATCGCAGTCTCAAACAATATTTATTATATCATTTTTATTGAAAAATTACAAAACAATTTGTTCTTTTACAAAATATTTAAAAATTTCGAAAATAATGCTTGCAATTAAAAAAATAGTATTGTATAATATATATGCGCCGAGAGGCGTACTTATCCCCTACATATAGCAGTGAGTATTGATTACTCACAACATCCCCTTCCTAAAACCAAGCCAAACCCTGGCTTGGTTTTTCTTTATGAGATAAATCTGAGCTATTTCTTAAAATGTATAGTTCTTAAAAATAAAAAACTATATTGGATATATGCGTTATACCCGTATGTTTAGAATAAATAATTGCATAACGCTTTTTTGAAAAGTATGCTTCTTTCTTATACCCCATATAATGACATATTTTGTTGTATTGTCGATTATAACAAAAACAGATAAAAAAATTCTTGCATTGTAAAAAAAGATATTGTATAATATACATGCGCCGAGAGGCGTACTTATCCCCTACATATAGCAGTGAGTATTGAATACTCACAACATCCCCTTCCTAAGGCCGAGCCTATCATGGCTCGGTTCCTTTTTTTATAATAGACATTTGTCTTGTAAACTGATATAATTATATATATTAAATAATATATCGGGGTGATTATTGTAAAAACGATAATCGATTTATCTCACGATTTAATTAAAGAAAATATAACGAAACAAGATGTCGTTTTGGATCTCACAGTTGGCAACGGTAATGACACTTTATTTTTGGTGAAGATTGCAAAATTTGTATATGGCTTTGATATTCAAACTGCGGCAATTAACCAAGCTAAATTAAAACTTGTTAATTATGATAATTACCGATTAATTAATACCTCACATGAATATTTTTTAGATTATATAAATAAAGATTTTAAAGCGGCGATTTTTAATTTAGGTTATCTTCCCGGTGGTAATAAATTAATCACAACAATGGCGGGGTCGACCTTATTAACCTTAAAATTGGTACTTGAAAATATTAAAGTAACCGGCATTTGTGTATTGGTGGTATACCCTGGACATTATGAGGGAAAGCGGGAAAGCCAGGCTCTACTTAATTATTCAGCAAAATTGGATCAATTGAAATATCAGGTTATAAAATATGAGTTTATTAATCAAATTAACAATCCGCCCTATTTACTAGCGATTAGGAGATTGCAATGAGAACTTTTATCGGAATTAAACTAAATGACTGTTATAATCAAATAATTGAAATGCAACAAGAATTTAAACGCATGGAAATATTCGGGAATTACACATTGCCCGAGAACGTCCATTTGACATTATTGTTTTTAGGTGAATTAAACCAAGAAGAATTTAAAAAAGTAAAATTAACCCTTAATCAAATCGAATATTCCTCTTTTCCTGTTTATATCGATAAAGTGAAAGATTTTAAAGATATGATGATACTGGAAATCAGGCAAAGTACGGAATTAATGCAGTTTCAGGCATTGCTCAATAGGGCTTTAACAAAAGAAAATATATATAATGAACGACGGCCATATTATCCCCATATTACTTTAATCAGAAGATGCAATTATAAAATTAATAAAGAAATTGCCTTGGCAAGTACTGTTAATGAAGCGGTATTGTTTTCTTCCGAACGCATTAATAATCGCTTAAGTTATATTCCTAAACATATAATACAGTTGCGGGGTAATTATGCGTAGACTTGGAAAAACCGCGATGTATGTTAAAGAAATCGGTTTAGGCGGAATCCCTTTGCAAAGATTGGAGCCGGAAGATGTCAAGGCAATTATTAGAGAAATGATTAAGCATCAGGCCAATGTAATTGATACGGCTCGCGGTTATACTGTAAGTGAGGCCCTTATTGGTGAGGCCATCCAAGGCTGTCGGCATCAATTTTATCTTTTTACAAAATCATCGGCTCGCACCTTTGACGAAATGGAGAAAGATATTCAGACCAGTTTAAACAAT
>Ga0265293_10010471_pt1 | contig 12962 bp, 7 predicted proteins | sample Munlanlewell138R_FD_192505 | JGI IMG/M metagenome (GOLD analysis project Ga0265293, IMG submission 192505) | Leachate microbial communities from a municipal landfill in Southern Ontario, Canada - Leachate well 138R | ecosystem: Engineered > Solid waste > Landfill > Unclassified | place: Canada... | reverse complement strand
GACAGGAGGCGCACCGGCGGTGCCTGGTGTCTTCCCCGGTGCGCTTCATTCTTCAGCGCACCCTATGGGCCTCACGACAACGATGGGCATGCCCCGGTGGCAAGTATTGGCCCGATCATAGGGTGTGCCGACGACAGGAGGCGCACCGGCGGTGCCTGGTGTCTTCCCCGGTGCGCTTCATTCTTCAACGCACCTATGAGGTCTCGAGCCAACGGGGACCCACTGTTTACTCACTCGGGTTGCCCGGGTAGGATACCGACTCTCAGGCCGGCACCGCACCGCGGCGCCCATGACGGGATGACGGATTGATCGTTTTCGCGCACCTCTACAATGACCGCTCCGGCAGTACCCGGGTGCTGTGCTCCGCCATCGCCGCGCTGGGCAGCCTGGATGAAGAGCGCCTGCTGTATATCGGCAGCGAGGGCGAGGGCCTGCTGTCCGAGATCGAGGTGCCCCGCGTCGAATACTGGTTCCGGAGCAGCCGTTTTCGCTCCATGCGCGGCCTGGTGTTTCTGTTCAGCCAGTCCTGCCTGTTTGCCCGGCTGCTGCTCGATCGCCGGATACCGCCTCGCGCTGTCATCTACGTCAATACACTACTGCCTTTTGGCGCGGCGCTTTACGGCAAGCTCACCGGCAGGCCGGTCATCTACCACCTCCATGAAAGCTCGGTGCGGTCGGGGCCGATGCTGCGGCTGCTCACCGCCATGGTCAGGTGGACCTCGACACTGAATATTTACGTATCCGACACCCACCGGCGCGGGCTGCCGATCCCTGGGGTGCCGGCGCGGACGATCGCCAACGCCCTGGACGGCGGCTTTGTCACCCGGGCGCTGGCCCATTGTTACCGGCATCGCCACAACGGCCGCTTCAACGTCCTGATGATTGCCACCCTGCGGGACTACAAGGGCGTGCCGGAACTGCTCGGCCTGGCGCGGACGCTGGCCGACCGGCCCGATATTCACTTCGATCTGCTGGTCAATGACGACAGGGCGGGTATTGCCCACTATTTCGCCCGGCGTGAGTTGCCGGCCAATGTCCGGGTTCACGCCGGTACCAACGATACCTCGCCGTTTTACCAGAATGCCTCGCTGGTGGTTAACCTGTCCCGTATCGACCAGATCGTCGAGACGTTCGGCATGACCATTCTCGAAGCGATGACCTACGGCATACCGGTCATCGTCCCCCCCGAGGGCGGCCCCACCGAACTGGTGACGCCGGGTATCGAAGGTTATTGGATCGACTCGCGCGAGGGCAAACAGCTGCGCGACCGGGTGTTGTGGCTTGCCGACAGCCCGCAGGTATGCGTCGCGCTATCGACGGCGGCGCGGGAAAAAGCCGGGCTCTTCAACGGCGACCGCTACGCCGGGCAGATTCGTGAAGCGATAGGCGGCATCGACCGGGTCGGTGGCGGGATATGAGCTGGCGCACGATTTTTTTCGACAGTCTGGAAAACTGCCGTCTGTTCTAGGTCAAGCCCGCGAGGCTGTCATTTTCGCATAGCCGCTTCCAGTACAGAGCCAGCAGCTTCCGGCGTTCATGGCGAGCGAGCGTCTGCGGTTTTTTGACGAGCTGCCCGCTTTCACAATGCCTGTGATAGTCATCGACGAAGTTTTTGTCGTAATTTTTGATTTCGTCATAGTGATCGATGGCAAATTCCCTGAACCAGCCTCGCGCCAGGGTGGTGCTGATGCGGCGCAATGCGTGGAGAAAAGCGCTCTCCGCGCTGTGGGCGATGCCCAGGTCCATGGCCGGAATAAGAACCCTCTCCAGCGCCAGGGCATAAGCTTCCTCGCGCACGAGCCTGATTTTGTCGGCGTGACAAAGCTGTTCAAAGGCCGCCTGCGGGATGTAGGCCAGGGACGGGTCATCCTTGAGTTCGGTATAGAGAGGCCGGCCGCCATAGCAGGTTGCCCGATGCAGATCGTCGTGTTCGTATGCCCTTAGCCACGGATACTTGAAATCCGCAAAGAAGTCCTGGTTTTTCACACGCATCGTCCAGCCATTCAGCTTGGAATCCAGTTTGGCGATCATTTCGGCCCGCAAGGATTGATAGGCATGCTCCTCTTCGGCGGTTGCCGCCATGTTTGCCGTCAGCGCCGCGACGCGGTGATAGTCTTCGATGTTTTTGTGCCACTTCACCGGCTGGTAGGCAAGGGCTCTTTTGAGGAGGCGGGTGCCGGCGGGCGATGCTATCCGGACCGGCCAGCCTCGATCGTTGCCGAGCAGAGGGCGGGTGTGCGAAGCGCGCATGAACAGCTCGCGAACGTCACCCTCCGGTATTACCCGCAGGGAATACCTTCTTTCCGGGGTTTCCAGCATCGCGCGTTGGTCACCCGAGTCACCCGTCGAAAAATCAATATATGCGAGCAGGTTTTCTCGCACGTACCTTTCGGTGATCCATATATCCCAGTCGCTGTCATGGGACCGCGGTTTGAAGCCTTCTTCGGACAGGGCGCGGGAGCCCACCAACAGCATGTCATACGAAGATGGCGAATGATTCATGGAAAGGTCCGGGTGTGTTGTTGGAGGTGATCGTTGCCGCGAACGGCGTCGAGCTCATTGAGGAATTGCGCGGTGAACTCGCGCGCCTGGCGGATTGCATCGACCATGGGCCCTGGTTCCTGTTCTCGATAAACTCTTCTGAGCGCCGTGGTCCAGTCGGAGCGCATCGAGTCCGGTATCAGGATTGGCGCCTGGTTGCCCCGTTCCAGTTCGTAGTTGAGCAAATACCGGGCTACCCGGCCATTGCCGTCAATATAGCTGTGGGTTCTGACGATCATCAGGTAGACGATCGCCGCGCGAGTCTCGGCGTCACTGACTGGGGGCAGCACGCGCTGATAGAAGCGCCTGATGGTTCCCGGTACACATTCCGGGGGTGTCCGGGATACCAGCGGGTTGGCCCTGACAAGGTTTGGTTGTAGCTTGAAGTGGCCGGGACAATACTTCCGGTCGTCGACACCATTCAGAATCATCCAGTGGGAATACCGAAACGCCGCCTCGGGATGGCGGTTGAAAAGAGTATGCAGGGCGCCGGAGCGCCGCACGGCAACCGCTTTGGCGTACTGGAAAACTTCCGCCGCGCCCGGCGCTGTCGGCGTGGATCGGCGCGACGCTTCGTCGCTCAGGTATTGAGCGACAGTCTCGCCTTTGTGCAAGGAAAAGTGCGCTTCGATAACAGGCCAGTCGTCCGCCAGGCGTGACGGTACGGGTGGGAGCATGGGCGGGCGTTGTGCCGCCGAGCACAATGCCTCGAGGAACGGAATGAGGGCGCTGTCCTCCTGGAGGGGGCTTGAGCTCGGGGTGTCGAGAATGGCAATGGCATCGTCAAAACGCGCCTCGGCGAACGCGGTGGTCAGTGAAACCCCCATGCGGTTGAAATCCGCGAGCAACCGGTAAGAACGCTCAGCCTCGGCCCGGGTATCGGCGGCTATGTTTGAATCGAGTATTTCCGCGAGCGACTTTCGCGCCTCCTCATGCCGACCTTGCAAAATGCGGAGGGTTGCAAGGTTTACGCGAGCGTATTGATGCTCGGGGTCACATTGCAGGGCGTTGAGAAAGGATGAGCTGGCATCGTCGAACAGCCATTGAATGCGTTGCAGCGTACCCAGCCTGTTCCACAGATTTGCTGTCGCACGGATGGCCAATCCGTCGCGACACGAGAGTATCGCCCTGGCCGAATCGCCTGAGTCGGCGTAGGCATTTGCCAGCATGAGATGAACGGCCTCGGTGCCGGGAGAAAGGCGCTTGGCCTGTTCGAGCGCGGCTGCGGCTTTCTGCGGATTGCCGAGCGCCAGCTGCGCCACGCCCAGATTGACCCACCCTTCCATCCTCTCGGGCTTGGCGCGGACAGCCCTGGCAAAGGCCAACTCCGCCTCGCCAATCTGGGTCGAGGCATAGGCATTCTGCCCGGTTTGCATCAGGAGCAACCATTCCTGGTCGGCACGAGAGGAAGCGTTAGGCATTTTGTTGTTGATCTAATCCGGTGCTTAAGAGTCAGGGAAACAACTGCACACCGGCTGATTTGTCATCGCCGAACAAATCAGCCAAGGGCGAAGGGGCGCCGCCGCGAGCAAGATTATCAACGTTGACTTTTCCGGTCCAGAGGAATTTATCGGTCCACCGCCGCACCTTTCCGGCAACCCGTTGCGTCGGACGGCGACTTTCCCCGGTGCCTCCTGAGAGACCAGCCAGAAGGCATGCCGGCGAGCGGGAGAGGGGGTTGAGACGAGGCGGGCGCGGCTGCGCCAGTGGGCCCCTACGCCTTGCCGGAACGGCGGTTGTGCCACACCAGCAGGCCACCCATGACGAGCAGTGCGACCTGCAGGCCCAGGCTCTCGGCGGTGGGATAAATGCCCAGCCAGTCGATGGTGGGGCCGTCGATGGCGGTGATCGGCAGGCGGCCGGCCTCCTGCAGCGCGGCGACGCCCTTGCCGACGAAAACGAGCGCGAGCGCCACCATCACCCAGGAACCGACGAGGAAGAACTGGCGCAGCGGCAGCCGCATGCCAAACCGGGTCAACAGCCAAGCCACCAGCAGCAACGCCACCATCGCCACTGCGGCGCCGCCGAACACCGCGTGGCGGGCGCCTTCGCCCACCTGCGTCCACAGCGCCTGGTAGAACAGCACCGTCTCGAAGATTTCGCGATACACCGCCAGGAACGACAGCAGCCCCAGCGTCCACAGCGTGCGCTGGTCGAGGGCGCGCTGTACCTTGCTCTGCAGGTAGGCGCTCCAGCGCTTGGCATTGGCGTTGCCGTGCATCCAGAAGCCGACGTAGAACAGCACGGCTGCAGCCACCAGAGCGGTGAAGCCTTCGGTGACCTCGCGGGTGGCGCCGCTGATGGTGATGACGTAGTTGGATACCGCCCAGGTGGCGGCGCCGGCCACGAGTGCCGTGACCCAGCCGGCGTGGACATAGCGCAGAGCGTCGCGCCGCCCGCTCTGCACCAGAAAGGCGATCAGGGCGGCCAGCACCAGGATGGCCTCCAGCCCTTCGCGCAGCAAAATGATCAGCGACGACAGGAAGGCGAGAGCGGGCGACAGCTCGGTGCCGCCCAGCGCCTGCCGCGCCTCCCGCAACAGCGCGTCGGCGGTCTCGAAACGCGCATCCACCTCCGCGGCATTGTCCGGACGAGCCACCGCCTGCCGGTAGGCCAGCATCGCCGTCTCGGTCTCGCGCACCAGCGCCGGAGCGACGTTCCGCAATGGCGCCTCGGCCAGTTCGAAACCTTCGAGATAGGCGGTGATGGCGGCTTGCCGCGCGGTTGCCAGCTCGCCTGCGCGGTAGCTGGCGCGACTGTCGGCGAGCAGGCGGCGGGCGATGATCAGCGGGTCCGGCGCGCCGGCGAACAACTGCTGGGGATGGTGGCGATACCAGAATGCCGCCGCGGCGCCGTTGTCGCGCTCCGAGGCCCACTCGGCCGGTGTCTTCAGCACCACCCGCTCCAACAAGCCGGTGTCGCCGCCCGCAGGGCTGTCCGGCGCCTGTCCGGTGTCCGCCATGCCGCCGGTGTGGAACGCAAGCGCCCAGCGCTCGGCATCGCTGAGTTGCGGGAAGGGCGGCATGGCGGTGCCTTCCACGCCCAGCGTAATGGTGTTGAACAGGCCGAACAGGCTGCGCTCCCGGGCGCGGCCGACGTCGCGGAAATCGGTGGGCGCCGGTTCCACGCCGGCAGCGCCCGGCCCGTCGCCGCGTCCCTCAACGCCATGGCAGAGGGCGCAGTGCGTCTGGTAGAGCGCAGCGGCATTGCCGAGATCGGGCGCCTGGATCGGCACCAGCTCCAGATCGGCGCCGGCCATCAGCTGTTCGCGCAGGTTCTGGGTGAGCGCGGCGATATCGGCGGCTTCGGCCTTGGCGGCAATCGCCGCCTGGAGCTGCTCGACCAGCGCGGCCAGCTCATCGTCGTCAAGGCCGAGGCCGGTGAGTTCACTGCCGATGCGGCCGGCAAACTCCACCATCTCGGCGTACTCGGCGGCGTTGATCACTTCGCCATCGGCGACCGCTTCCGGGTAGTCGACGCCGACATAGTCGACCAATTGCAGCAGTGTGCGCATCTCGGCGGTGGCGGCGAAGGCCAGGCACAGGCCGAGCAGGAGGGTAGCCAGGCGGGTCATGAGTCATCCCTTGCGATAAAGGGAACTATTCTTACTCACCGGCGGCTGCCTGCCAAGGACCCCGCCGTTATTCAGGCAATTCATAACTGCGGTTTCTGCGGTGCGCTTCGTGCCTCAGCGCACCCTATCGGGTCGTATGCGGCAGGTGTTTCTCGATGGTGGCGGCATAGGGTGCCGCCGAGGTACGAGGCGCACCGTGGGTGTGGCACGTCGTAGCCGGTGCGCTTCGTGCCTTAGCGCACCCTATCGGGTCGTACGCGGCAGGCGTTTCTCGATGGTGGCGGCATAGGGTGCCGCCGAGGTACGAGGCGCACCGTGGGTGTGGCACGTCGTAGCCGGTGCGCTTCGTGCCTCAGCGCACCCTATCGAGTCGTATGCGGCAGGTGTTTCTCGATGGTGGCGGCATAGGGTGCCGCCGAGGTTAGGAGGCGCACCGTGGGTGTGGCACTTTGTCGCCGGTGCGCCTCGTGCCTCAGCGACACCCTATCGGGCTGTACGCGGCGGCGTTGCGCGGTGGTACCGTTACCGGATGCCGCCGACGGACGAGTCCGCCTGACTCCGTGACCGTTGCCCTGGACTGGTGAGAACCGGCGTCAGCGCAGCCAACGTCGGGCGAGGGCGGCGATGGCTCTTCTCAGCGGGGAGGGCAGGCGCTGGGAGTGCTGTATCCGCTTGGCTGTGAAACGGATGAAATCCTTCAGCACCTGCCGGTAGGGCGCCTGGGGGTTGATGTACAGCTGGCCTTCGGCGAGGTAGTCGCGGTCGGCGGACCTTTGCTGTCCGGCGCGGGGGCGCTCGAGGTGGCCGAGGGCGCGGGCGCTGGGGCTTTCGAGACGGTTGTAATCGGCGACCATGGCGGCGGCTGGCTTTGCCGGCCGTGCCAGCAGCCGGGCGCGGACCGCGGCGATGCCGGCCGGTGACTGATGCAGTTGGCGCAGCAGCGCCAACAGGGCATCCGGGGTCGGGTCGAAAAGCCAGCCATCGCTCTGGTGCTGAATGCGGTCGGCAAAGGCGCCGAGAGCGGTTGCGGCGACGGGCACGCCGGCGGCATGCAGCTCGCTCAGGGTGTAGCTGAAGGTTTCCGGCACCGTCGACAGCAGCAGACCGAGGTCCGGCTTGAATTCCGCCAGCAACTCGCCGAGCTGGTGGCGCTGGTAGTGTTCGACCACGGTGACTGCGCCGCCGCCGGCGAAGCGCCGGCCGTCTTCGCCGGCGCCGAGCAGCAGCAGATCGGCAAACCCGCCGATCTGCGCCAGCACCGGCGCCAGCAGGGTGGCGCCCTTGTGGTCGGCGAGGCTGCCGAGAATCACGATGCGCAGGCGCCCCGCCTCGTCGCTGCGCCCACCCTCGGGCTCATCGTGCCTGGCGACGGCGAGGCTGGCGATCGACTCCGGGGACAGCCCGTGCCCGATCACCGCGATGGTCCTGTCCGCCAGCGGTGGCAGCAGTGCCTGGAGGCGCCGGGCTACCGATTGGCAGGGGGCGACCATGGTGATATCCCGGGCGGCCACGAGGTCGGCAAAGGCACGGCGCAGCGCCACCCAATGATCGTGCGGCTCGACACGGAAAATGCGGTGCTGGGGATTGTCGCTCAGGCAGTTCGCCAGCCGGCTGCTGTCGCAGCTGTCGCAGGGATTGCCCCAGGTGGCGTACAGCGGCGGGCACACCGGGTAGAAATCGTGGCAGACAAAGGTGGTGAGCAGGCCGCTGTCGAGAACATCCAGCGAATGGCCGATCAACGATGACACCAGCACCGAGCCAACCCCGTAGGTGGCGACAATCTCCCCCAGGATTTCCCGGTACTGGTGGTGGGCCAGGGCCGTCGACAAAATCGGCTGGGCCAGGGTCCAGGTTTTGAGCGGCACATCCATTTGCGGGCCGGGGTACAGGGCCAGGGTCTGGGCGAAGGCGTCCCAGTGGCCGATGGGGCGCAGCACCAGGCTCTGATGGGCGGTGTCGGCGGTGATGAAATCCTCCACCCAGCGGCCGAGGCCCCCACCCCAACTGTGGCTGACATGCAAGCGCACGGGCCGCACCGGCGGCACCTCCGGCGGCGGGGTCTCGGCGCGGGACGACAGCTCGGTCAGGGCGTGGCGAAGGGCGGTCAGCGGGTGCCGCTCGGTCAGCGCCTCGCGCCAGCCGGGATAGAGGCTGGTGGGCAAGGACAAGGGTTCGAGGGCGCTATCGTCGATATACAGGGCGTCGCTGGCAATGATCGGCACACCGCGATTGCGCCACTCGGCGGCCAGTTGGCTGTCGTCGCCAGCGGGGGCCGGCCAGCGGCCGGCGAACAGGCCGCAGTAGCCGGCGAACAGGGGGATATCGATGTCGGTGTGGCTGCTGTAGCGGTTCAGCCAGCGGTCGACATCCTCGACGCCGAGCCCGGGCTGGTGGCGGTGGCTGCTGAACACCGAGGTCAGCGGATCGCGGACGCTGAGCGGGAAGACCGCGCCGGCAGCGCTGCGCCGGGCGGCGGTACACAGCCGCGGCAGCCAGTAGGGCGGCAGCTTGCACCCGGCGCGCAGGATCAGGCTGTAGCCGTCGTAACCTTCAGCGCCATGACCCTCGATAGCCGGCAGCAAGCGCAGCAGGGTGCTCCAGTAATGATCGCTGGCGATGGTCTCCGGGAGGGCGGCGGCGAACCCGCAGCCGGCCTGTTCGGCGCAGTGGTGCAAGGCGGGGTCGTCGCTGCCCAGCACCTGCAGATCGAATGCTCCCCGGGTAGCGGTGTCATGGCCGCCGGTATAACCGGCGGCAGTGTCGCGAAGACTGCGCAAGGTCGTCGCCAGCGGCGCCGCTTCGCCGCTCAGCGCCACTACATAAAGCCGCATCGCAGTGGACACGGGCCGCGCCGGGTACACCTAGCGCGCGACCCGCTGTGCCAGGCCGAGTCCCCAGGCGGCACTGTTGAGCAGGGCGCGGGTCAGGGGATTGCGCACCTTGCCCGAGCGGGCGGTGTGGCGGAAATACGTGGCCAGATCCGCCAGCACGTTGAAGAATCCCGCCTGGGGGCGAATGGTGATCACCTTGTAGGCCTGCGGCTCGTCCTGGGCATTGGCGGCGAACCAGCTTTTGTAGCCGCCATTGCCGGCGGTGGAAAACGGATCGGGGAATGCCCGGCGCAAATCCTCCCGCTGGCGGTAAAGGATCCGCTGGGTGCGGCTGATCGGTGTGCCATCGTCGAACGCCGCGTATTTATATGGCAGCGTGCCCAGCAGCGACTGGCCCTGGGCCTCGCATTCGGCGATATACCAGTCGCGCAATTCGAACAGCACCGGGCTGTGCTTGCCGTATTTGTTGAGCATCACCTCCTGGTCGCCGCTGTCGAACCCCGAAAAATGGTAAAAGCTCAGCGGCTCGCCATTGATCCGGACCCCGCCCTGCACCGAGCCGGTGGCCTGGCGGTTGGTGATGTTCCAGGTGGCGACATTGAACGCCGGCGAACGCAGCACCCGCACATTGTCGAAAAAACAAGGTGCGAGGTTCACCCATTTCTGGTCGGTGAACAGGCCGCGCTCCAGATCATCGTGGCAGAATTGTAGCAGCCGGTCGGCCCACCAGCGGGAAAAGCGCCGGCCCTCGCCATCGTTGCGGACACCGACAAAGCCGAGGTTGAACACGCCGTAGGTGAGGCTGGCCATCTCGTTGTCCATGATCGCCTCCACCGAGGTTTCCGGCTCCGTCTGGTGCGGGGTCAGCAACACACTGTGGCGATCGAGCTCGCCGGCAAGCTCGTCGAGCCGCGAGAACACCACCATGTCGGGATCGAAGTAAAACACCTTGTCGGCGCCGCGGTGCTCGAAAATATACTCCACCGCGAGGCCCTTTACCGCTGTACACAGCTCGACCACAGTGTGGGAAAACAGCCAGCCCTTGAGATCGTCGATGGGCAGCGACTCGGCGGTGATAACCGAGTCGAAGGGTTCGGCATCGAGGTCGAAACCCGCCGGCAGGTCGTCCGACAGCATCAGGTGGAAGTTGACGGCGGGGTCGGTTTTCTTCACCGAACGGGCAAGCACCCGGGCCTTGGGCAGGTAATTGCTGGTGATACTGGTAAACGCGTGTACATTCGAAGTCATGATTTATCCACTAGTTGTCGCAGCCAGCAGCGCAAGCGCCAGGTCCGGCTGTTTTTGATGCTGTCGAGCTCGTCGCCGAGCAGCTGGATGCGTTGCTGGGCATCGGCGACGATCCGCTGCGCCTCGCCAAGAGCGTGGTCGGTCGCGGCGAAGTGCCCCCGCACCTCGTCGAGTTGCTGCTGGTAGCGGGCGCTGCTCTCGGCATAGTCGTCCCGAGCCATCTGCAGCTGCCGTTCGTATTCGGCGCAGCGCGCGGCGTAGGCGGCGATCTCGGCCTCCAGCGGCGGGATGCGCTGGTACAGACCATCGCGGGCGGCCTGTAGTTCCGCCATCACCACCGGTGCCTGCCCCGGCACGTCGAGCCGCAGCCGGTCGACGGCATTGCGCAGGGGGCGGGCCGGGTCGGCGGCCACGAAGTCGGCGATTGTAGCCCGATAAGAGGGATAGCGCTCATCGAGCAGCGCCTCGGCGGCGGTCATCAGGGCGAAGCGGTCCTCGCCAAAACTCACCGCGCCCTGGTGAAACACGAACAGGTCGGCGCACAGCAGGTTGCGCCAGCCTTGGGCCGCCGCCCGGCGCGAAAAGTCGTTCTCCTCGCCATAGCCGCGACCGTAACGCTCGGCATCGAACAGGCCGATCCGGTCGAGGCAGGCGCGGCGGATATACATGCAAAAGCCCACCGCGGTGGGGATCTCCAGGCTTTGCCCGGCATTGGCGCGGGCGAACAGGGCGTCCATCTGGGGCAAATCGAGGCCGTCGGGCAGGGGCGCCGACTGGCAAAAAAACGGATAGGAGCAGATGGTGGCGTTGTTGGAGAACGGCGTGACCGTGGCAATATCATCTGCCGAGTACGCGCAACGGCGCAGCCGTTCGAGCCAATTGGGGGGCACCTCGGTATCGCTGTTGAGCAACACCAGGTCGCGCTCGTCGCTGTGGGCCATGCCCCGGTTCACCGATGCCACGAACCCCAGGTTGCTGGCGTTGCGCAGCAGCCGCACCCGCCCGCTCCCAGTCAAAGAGGCCGCCAACTCGTCGCACCAGGCGGACAGCTCGGCCTCGGGCGAAGCGTCGTCCACCAGGATCACCTGGCCGAGGCCGGCTGCGGTATGGGCCAGCACGGATTCCACGCAGCGCCGGGTCACCGCCAGATCGCGGTAGACCGGAATGATGATATCCACGGGTGGGGGTGTCGTCGGGCTGTTCGTCATGGCTTTTCTGTTCAATAGGGCTTTCTGTTCAAGGGAGCTTCCTGTCCGAGAGGACTGACTGCTCGATTAGAGTCGCCGGTCCAACGCCTGCAACCCGAGAGACTTAGCCGCGTTTTCTGAGTTTGAGCACGGCGTTGTCGTTCCACGCCCAGGTGCGGTTAACCGCCCACAGTTGATCGGTGCGGTCGACAAGCGCGGCGATGGCGCGATGCTGTTGGTCGAGGGCAGCGCCCAGCGCTACCTGGAGCCGATCGACCTGCCGCGCCAGATCCCGGTGATCGCGGGCCGGCACCAGGCCCAGCGCCGCCAGCACCCGCTGCCACCAGCCGTTTTCCGCGCCGGACCCGGAGTCGATGTCGGTCAGCGCCGGACTCGCCACTGGCGCCAACGGTGGTGGTGCCAACGCAAACGGCACCACTTCGTGGGGTTGGTCGTGGTAACTGCTCCACTCCAGGTCAAAGCCGTGGGCGCCGGCGAGGGTTGCCACCAACTCGGGATGATAAAAGCGCACATGCTCCGGATCGCGCCAAAATCCCAGCAACTGTGAGCGAATCGATTCCGGGTCGGGGAATGCCAGCACCAGGGTGCCACCGGGTGGCAGCAGCCGGGCAAGCCGCTCCAACAGCATCTGCACCACCTCCACCGGCAAATGTTCGACGAAATGCGAACAGTATACCCCGTCGTACACCGGCGCCGCCTGCTCGCCGGCCCGGCGCAGATAATCCAGGGCGTCGGCAGTGGTAATGTCGAGGCCCATGCCCCGCCCATAGGCGGCGATCACCGGGTCGCGCTCGACACCGCTGGCCGCGATGCCGGCCTCCGCCAGCAATTGTAGGAAGATCCCGGCGCCGCAACCGAGATCGAGCACTCGCCGACAATCCGCGAAATGGCGCACCTCGCCGGCCTGCATCTGCATCAGCAGCGGGTGGTCGCGCTGGGTAAACTCGTAGATGGCGTAGTCGAAACCGCCATCGGCGCCAGTGGCCGCTGTGCTGCCTGCCTCAGTGACCGGGCCGGCGAGATGCTCGGCCAAGGTCGCCAACGGCGCCACTCTGGCCTCCGGGGCCACGTCGGCCAGCCACGCCGGTGGCTGTGGCCCCTCATGCAACAGCAAGCGGGCCCTGCCCAGGCTGTCCGCCAGCCATCGGCGAGCCAGGCCGCTACTGTCACAGAAGCGGGTGTCAACGAGGCTGTTGTCGCCGGCGCCGCTGTTATCCAAGGTGTCGCCAGCGGCTGGCAGGGGGCTGGCCGGGGGCAGCTGTATCAGGGTGGGGATATGCATCAGGTCGGCGATGCGCACCAGGTCGAGAGTGCAACCGTGGCAGTCCCGGACCAGCACTCGATCGATCCGGTGCTTCTGCACGATGCGGGCAAAATAACGGTTCAGGGCCTGCTGGCGAAATCCTCCGCCGAGGCCCCGGCAATCAGCGAGCACGGCAAACCGGTAGCAATTGCCCTCCACCCCGGTCTGCCAGGCGGCAAAGCCATCGGGAGACGGCCCGTCACTGAAATGGTACTCCAACTCGACCACGTCGCCGGCGGGTATCGCCAGCGGGCTGG
>Ga0265293_10010470_pt1 | contig 12963 bp, 10 predicted proteins | sample Munlanlewell138R_FD_192505 | JGI IMG/M metagenome (GOLD analysis project Ga0265293, IMG submission 192505) | Leachate microbial communities from a municipal landfill in Southern Ontario, Canada - Leachate well 138R | ecosystem: Engineered > Solid waste > Landfill > Unclassified | place: Canada... | reverse complement strand
GCCGGCATCAAAGCCAGCGACGTGCTGGCCGCGGGCATCACCAATCAGCGCGAAACCACGGTGATCTGGCGCCGCGACACGGGCGAACCCATCCATCGCGCCATCGTGTGGCAAGACCGCCGCACGCAGCCGCTATGCTCGCAGCTGGCCGCCCGCGGCCTCGCCGACGAGATCCGGCGCCGCACCGGCCTGCTGATCGATCCGTATTTTTCGGGAACCAAGATCGCCTGGTTGCTGGAGCACATTCCGGGGGCGCGGGAGGCGGCCCAACGTGGCGAGCTGGCCTTCGGCACCATCGACAGCTGGCTGGCGTGGAACCTCGGCGACCGCCGACACGTCACCGATGTGACCAACGCCGCCCGCACTCTGCTCTGGAACCTCGAGGAGCGACGCTGGGACCCCTGGTTGCTGCAAGCGCTGGACATCCCCCTCGAACTGCTGCCCGACGTGTACCCATCCAGCCACGACTTTGGCGCCATCCGCGCCGACTTGTTCGGCGCGGCGATACCTCTCACGGGCATCGCCGGCGACCAGCAGGCCGCCCTGTTCGGCCAGGCTTGCTTCGAGCGCGGCGCGGTCAAGAACACCTACGGCACGGGATGCTTCATGCTGCGCCATACCGGGCCGCGCCCGGAGTTCTCTGAGACGGGGCTGCTGACCACCCCCGCCGCGCAATGGCGGGCCAGCGAGCCCGCCTACGCCATGGAAGGCAGTGTTTTCATCGGCGGCGCCGTCGTGCAATGGCTGCGCGACAATCTGCACGCCATCGAAACCTCGGCCGATGTGCAGGCCTTGGCGGCGTCGGTGCCGGATGCCGGCGGCGTGACGTTCATCCCCGCCTTTACCGGCCTGGGCGCCCCCTATTGGGAACCTGCCGCCACCGGCACCATCACCGGGTTGACGCGCGGCAGCACCATCGCCCACATTGCGCGCGCCGCGCTGGAATCCATCGCTTTCCAGAGCACGGCGCTGCTGCGAGCCATGGGCGGCCTGCACACTCATGGCGTGCTCAAGGTGGATGGCGGCGCGAGCGCCAACGATCTGCTTATGCAGTTCCAGGCCGACCTCCTCGGCATGCCAGTGGTGCGGCCCAAGGTATTGGAAACCACCGCACTGGGCGCGGCCTATCTGGCCGGACTGGGCTGCGGGCTCTATCGCGACACCGGCGACATTGCCCATCTCTGGCAAGCCGACCGCACATTTGTACCCACGTTATCGCGCGCCGCCGCCGAGGCGCGGATGGCCGAATGGGAAGACGCGGTGGCGAGATCGCTGGGGCCGGGCCACTGAAGAACTCCGGCCTGTCGGCCGGAGTTTCTCCGCCCCTATCGCCGAAACTCCGCGAGCAGCGCCCGGTCTTCTTCGATGCGACGCTGGATTTCGTTGATGCGGGCGTCGAGCACCGATTGCTCGTGGAAGTCGGTGGAGGCCGCCCGGGCACGCCGCATTTGATCGAGCGCGGCCGGCCAGGCGCCGATGCGGGCGTAATAGTCGGCCATGCTGCGCGCCTCGGCCATGCGCTCGCCCAGGCGAGCCTGCGACTCGGCCGCCATCCGGTACAGCGCAGGTTCGACATCGGGCCAGCGCTTGATCGCCTGGGTCAGGAAGGCAGCGGCGTCGCGGTCGCGCCCCGCCTGCTGCAGCAGGCGTGCATGGGCAACAGCCAGCCCGCGATCGTGGGTGTAGCGCCTGACGCCGTTGGCCGCCACCGCGAGCGCCTCGTCCATCCGGCCCGACGCCGCCAGCCATTCCGCCTGCAACTGCGTCAGCATGGGGTGTTCCACCCCGGTGGCCTGGGCCCGCTTCAGGGCTTCACCCGCCGCCTCGAGATCGCCCTGGATGAGCCGCCGCTGGGCCACGCCGTACCATGCCGCCGCCGCACGGGCGCCCGTCGCGCCCTCGGCCTCGGATTGTAGTTGCAGCACCGGATCGATGGTCTGGCTGGTATTGGCCTGCAGCACGCTGAGCTTGGCGCGCACGAAGGCATAGGTGTCGGAATCGCCCGAGCCGCGCATACCGGCCCGTCCCACCCGGTTCTGCATGTCGGACATGCGATCGAGGCTCAGGGGGTGAGTGCTGGCATAGCCCGGGCCGCGCACCTGATTGAAACGCGAGAGCTGCATCATGCGGCCGAACATCGACGCCATTCCCGAGGGGTCGTAGCCCGCGCCCTCCATCATCTGGATGCCGACACGGTCCGCCTCGCGCTCGGCCTCGCGCGAAAACGATAGCTGCGAGTTGATCACCGCCGCCTGGCCGAAGGCGGCGGCGCCCATCGCAAGCTGTCCCGCTCCCGCCGCGGCTGCCGCCAACGAACCCAGCATCAGGCCAAGCAGCATCAGCGAGCTCTGCCCTTGCTGCGCCAGCCCGCGCGCGACGTGTCGCTGCGTGACGTGGGCGATTTCGTGGGCGACCACACCGGCGAGTTCCGACTCGTTGCCGGTGGCCGTGACCAGCCCGGAGTGCACGCCGATATAGCCGCCCGGCATGGCGAACGCATTGATGGAAGGGTCTCGAATGCTGAAGGCCTGTACCGTGGGCGGCCCTCCCGCGGCGTGCTGCGCGAGACGGTCGGCCATGGTGCTGAGATACTGATGAATCGACGGATCGTCGATGTAGGTGGGGTCAAAGCGTCCCTCGGCCATCAAGGCATCGCCCAGGCGCTGCTCGACACGCGGAGACAGCGTGGTGGCCGAAGCGTCGCCCAGACTGGGCAGGCCAGCCGGCTGCGCGGGTGCCGCCAGCGGCATCAGCATCAGTGGCGGCAACAGGCAGGCCGCCAGGATTCGGCGCCATGCCGGGCCCTCGTTCGCACGCGCTGTGTTCACTACGGTCTTCTCCAAGTCCACTCGCGACCCGCACCCTCCCACCGCAGACCGCAGGCGCAGGGCGGAGTTCCTGCCGCGGGCGGCAGACCCGCCGCGGCGAAGGCGCCGGCGGGCCGCATGCCGGATTTTGCCGGAAACTCTAGCACGCGCGCTTTTGTTTGCAAGATATCCGAATACTTGCTAGACTGGGGAGGTCATTTACCGACATTCCCCTTAGCCGCATGTCCGCCACCCACACCCTCGCCTTGCACGTCGCGCCCTCGCTGCGCGGGCCTGCTTGCGTGGTGGCCGATCGTCATGCGCGCTTCCCGCTGCGTCTCCTGCTAGACCTATCGATCGGCTGCTGAGCCTCGCGCTCGTGGCAGTTCGGCAGCCTTATTCCCTGTGCCACAGATTCGCGCGCCCAACCGGGTAGCAGCGCAGTCATATTGGTCCTGTCTCATTCGTTTTCGTCCCAGCCCCAGGAGGCGACATGCTCAAGAATCCCGCCACCAAGTACGTTCCGTTTGTGCCGTTCGATCGTGATTTTTCCGAACGCACCTGGCCCAGCAAACGCATCACCCAGCCCCCCATCTGGATGAGCACCGATCTGCGCGATGGCAATCAGTCGCTGATCGAACCCATGAGCGTCGAGCGCAAGCTCCGCTTTTTTGAAAAACTCGTGCAGATTGGGCTCAAAGAGATCGAAGTCGGCTTCCCCTCGGCCTCGCAGACCGATTTCGACTTCGTGCGCAAGCTGGTCGATGAAAACCGCGTACCCGACGGCGTCACCATCGAGGTGCTCACCCAGTCGCGCGACGACCTCATCGCGCGCAGCATCGAGTCGGCGGTGGGCGCCCGGCGCGTGATCGTGCATCTGTACAACGCGTGTGCGCCGGCTTTCCGCAAGATCGTGTTCAACATGGATCGCCAGCAGGTCAAACAGATCGCCATCGAGGGCACCCTGCTGATCAAAGAACTCACGGCGCGCCATCCCGAGACCGAATGGGTATTCCAGTATTCCCCCGAGGTTTTCAGCACCACCGAACCCGAGTTCGCCCTCGAGGTCAGCAACGCAGTGGCCGATGCCTGGGGCCCCACGCCCGAGCGCAAGATGATCCTCAACTTGCCGGCCACCATCGAAGCCACCACGCCCAATCTGTACGCGGATCAAATCGAATGGATGCACCGCAACCTGGCGCGCCGCGATTCGATCGTTCTTAGTGTGCATCCGCACAACGACCGCGGCACCGCCGTGGCCGCCGCCGAACTGGCGGTGATGGCGGGCGCCGACCGCGTGGAAGGCTGCCTGTTCGGCAACGGCGAGCGTACGGGCAACGTCGATCTCGTCACGCTGGCGCTCAACCTCTACACCCAGGGCATCCATCCAGGCCTCGATTTTTCCGATATCGACGACGTTCGCCGCTGCGTGGAGTACTGCAACCAGTTGCCGGTGCACCCACGCCACCCCTATGTTGGCGATCTCGTGTTCACGGCGTTTTCGGGGTCGCACCAGGATGCGATCAAAAAAGGCTTTGCCCAGCAGAAGGCCGATGCCGTGTGGGAGGTGCCGTACCTTCCCATCGATCCCGCCGATCTCGGCCGCACCTACGACGCCGTGATCCGTGTCAACAGCCAATCGGGCAAGGGCGGCGTGTCGTACTTGCTTTACACCGAGCACGGCCTCGATTTGCCGCGCCGCCTGCAAATCGAGTTCAGCCGGGCCGTGCAGCAGGTTACCGACAGCACCGGCCGCGAAGTCAAGGCCGACGAGGTGTACGCTCTGTTCAGCCGCGAATACCTCGAGTGCAACCGGCCATGGCAGCTCGTGAAACACCAGATCATCGGTGATCCGCGCGCCGGCGAAGGCCGCCAGTTCCGCATCGAAGTCGAGCTCGAGCACGACGGCGAAACCCGCGTGGTCACGGGTCAGGGCGATGGCGCCATCTCGGCCTTCGTGGATGCGCTCGGCCTGCCGGTGCGAATCATGGATTACCACGAACATGCCATCGGCACCGGCACCAACACCCAGGCCGCCTGCTATGTCGAGCTCCGCCTCGGAGAGTCGAACACGGGCTTCGGCGTCGGCGTGCATCGCGACATCGTGACGGCTTCGTTCCAGGCCGTGCTCACGGCGGTCAATCGCCATCTGCAGGCGGACGCCACGATAGCCGCCGAAGCCAACGCCGCCTGACCCACCCCGGGCCGCCCGCTCGCCAAGCCCGCCGGCGCCTGCGTGATCGGCGCGGCGCCATCGTGGCGGGCGGCTGGGGCGCGTTTACATCTGGTCGAATCCCCGACCCGCAAGTTCGCCCACATCCTCTAGAATGACAGGTTTATCGTTGCCTGTCGGATTCCCTGTGAACGTTCCTGCCGTCCTGGACTTCAAAAGCGCCTCGCTGTATGCCTTGCGCCTGGTGCTACGCTCTTCCGACGCCGCCGCGCTGGTCGCGGCCCTCGAGGCCCGTCTCGATGCCGCCGGCGATTTCTTTATCGACGAACCCACCGTTATCGACGCCCACGCGCTCGAAGCCCCCACCGATTGGCAGGCGCTTGCCGGCGTCATTCGGCAACGCGGCCTGGCGCTGGTGGGCGTGAGCGCTCCCGACGCCCTGCGCGAGAGCATCATCGCAGCCGGACTCAGCTGCGTCACGGTGGGCGGTGGCGCTCCCGTGGTCACGCCGGCCGACGACGCGGGCGAAGCCCCGGTGGCCTTGGCGCGAGATGCCGCCGGCGTGGCCGAAGTGGCACCTGCCGGCGCCGGCTCCGAAGCTTCCGACTCGCCTGCTGCGCCCGAATCCCAGCCGTCCGAAGCCGAGGCGGCAGCCATTGCCGCGCCCGCCAGCCCCGTGCCGGCGGCCGGCGAGTTCACCCGCCCCACCCTGGTGCTCGACCGCTCGCTGCGCTCCGGCCAGAAGGTATACGCCCGCCAGGCCGATCTCGTGGTGATCGGCATGGTGAGCCCGGGCGCCGAAGTCATCGCCGATGGCAATATCCATGTGTATGGCGCCCTGCGCGGCAAAGCCATGGCTGGCGCCCGCGGCGACGAAGCCGCCCGCATCTTCGCCACCCAGCTCGACGCCGAACTCGTGGCCGTGGCCGGAGTTTATCGGGTGATCGAAACCCGCCTTCCGGCGGATATCCATCAAAAGCCGGCCACCGTGCGGTTGCGCGATGGCCAGCTGCAATTGCAGGCTCTGGTGATCTAACGTCATGGCCGTCAAACCGTCACGCCAATCCCGCTACCGCCCGTCTCGAGCCGACGCCGCGCGCAGCGCCTCCCGGGTTTCCCCCGCGCAACCAACCAACAAGGATCCTCACGTCATGACACGTATCGTCGTTGTCACCTCGGGCAAGGGCGGGGTGGGCAAAACCACCACCAGCGCCAGCTTTTGCGCCGGCCTCGCCATGCGCGGTCACAAAACCGCCGTCATCGACTTCGACGTCGGCTTGCGCAACCTCGACCTGATCATGGGTTGCGAACGCCGCGTGGTCTACGACTTCGTGAACGTCATCCAGGGCGAGGCCACGCTCAACCAGGCCCTGATCCGCGACAAGCAGCTCGACAATCTCTATATCCTGCCCGCCTCCCAAACGCGCGACAAAGACGCGCTCACTCGCGAAGGCGTCGAGCGCGTGCTCAACTCGCTCAAAGACATGGGCTTCGAATACATCGTCTGCGATTCGCCGGCGGGCATCGAGTCCGGCGCCCTGCACGCGGCCTATTTCGCCGACGACGCGCTGGTGGTCACCAACCCCGAGGTGTCATCGGTACGCGACTCCGACCGCATCCTCGGCATTCTGTCGTCCAAGTCGCAGCGCGCGGTCAAGGGCGAAGAACCCGTCAAGGAATACCTGCTGCTCACCCGCTACAACCCCAAGCGGGTCGCGGCGGGCGAAATGCTGTCGGTCAAAGACGTCGAAGACATCCTGCGCATCAAGTTGCTTGGCGTCATTCCAGAGTCCGAAAACGTCCTGCATGCCTCCAACCAGGGGATCCCCGCCATCCATCTCAAAGACACCGACGTTGCCACTGCCTACCAAGACGTCATCAGCCGCTACCTGGGCGAGGATCGCCCGATGCGGTTCATTGATTACGAAAAACCGGGGCTGATGAAGCGCCTGTTTGGCGGGAGGTAAATGTCATGTCGCTGTTGTCGTTTTTTCTCGGCCAGAAGAAAAACTCCGCCAACGTCGCCCGCGAGCGTCTGCAGATCATCCTGGCGCACGAGCGTTCGGGCCGCGGCCAGTCGGCCGATTATCTACCCCAGTTGCAGCGCGAGCTGCTCGAGGTCATCTCGAAGTACGTCAAGATTCATTCCGACGACATCAAGGTCCACCTCGAGCGCCAGGACACGCTCGACGTCCTTGAAGTCAAGATCGAAATCCCGCCGCCGGCAGACGCCCAAGAGACCTCCTGAACGAACCCCGGGAAGCGCACTGGCGTTTCCCGTCGGTGAAGGGCTTCGCCGTCCCCATCGCTCCAGCCTCGTCGCGCCGGCACCGGCGCGTCTGGGGCAAAGCGTGGCCCCGAGGCTTTCATTCAGGCCGTGTTATCGCCATTCACCGCGGCAAGGATATGCTCGCGGTCGAGCTCCGGGGCCAGCAGCTCCATGAAGGTCAGGATGTAGTCGCGCAAAAAGACGCCGGCCTTGACCGCCACCCGGGTGGTATGCCGGCCAAACAGCCGGCCCACGGGAATGCCAACCAGATTGCGGTCGCGCCGTGGGTCGTACGCCACTCCGGCGATGATCCCCACGCCCATCCCCAGTTCCACATAGGTTTTGATCACATCGGCGTCGATGGCTTCGAGCACGATGTCGGGATGCGCCCCGTTCTCGCGGAACACCTGGTCGATCGCCGTACGGCCGCTGAACGCGCGCTCGTAGGTGACCAGTGGATATTCGACCAGATCGGCCAGGGTGAGCTTGCGCGCCGCGCTGGAGGTGAGCTGCGCCAGAGGGTGGTCAGGCGTTACCACCAGCACGTGTTCCCAGCTATAGCAAGGCAGCGTTACCAGGCCCGGGGCCTGCGCCAGGGCTTCGGTGGCCACGGCGATATCGGCCTGTTCGTGCAAGACCATTTCGGCCAGTTGCGCCGGGCTGCCCTGCACCAGCGACAAGTGCACTTTGGGAAACCGGCGGCGGAATTCGGGCACTACCTTGGGCAGGGCGTACCGCGCCTGGGTGTGCGTGCAGGCGATGGTAAGCCCGCCTTCGTCGCGGCGAGCGAATTCTTCGCTGACTTTCTTGAGGTTGTCGACTTCGGCCATGATGCGGTCGACCACCTGCGCCACCACCTGACCGGGCCGGGTCAGGCCGCGCAGACGTTTGCCATGACGCTCGAAGATACGCAGACCGAGCTCGTCTTCGAGCTCGATGATGGCTTTGGACACTCCGGGCTGCGAGGTATGCAGGACGCGGGCCGCCTCGGTGAGGTTGAAGTCGCGTCGCACGGTTTCGCGCACGAATTTGAATTGTTGGAGGTTCATACAACCAATTCTAGGCTATATGAACATCGTTTTATATAATTTTTAGTAATTTATTTAGTCGCGGAACGCGGGATACGCAGGCGCAATCGCAGCCTCAACAACCAGAAGGCGAGCAGGGCTACCGCCAGGTGAATGGACACCAGCCCCACCATAAAACCGATCTGGCCGTCGGCCACCCACGAGCGCAGCAGGTTGACGAGGTTGAGATAAAGCATGGCCACCAGGCCCGCCAGGATCAGGTCGCCCGAACGACCGAGGCGCGGATTGACGGCGCCCAGCGGCAACGCAAGCAAGGCCAGGTTGAGCATCACTAGCGGCAGCGACAAGCGGAACAGCAGTTCGCCATCGGCGCGCGGCGTGGCGTCCTGGAACAGCAAGCTGGTGGGACGCGCCTTGGTGATGTTATTGGCGCGCTCGCGGGCCGCGACTTCGGCGTCTTCGGCGTCGCGCCGCTCGAGGCGTATGCCATAGCGATCGAAATGCACGATGCGCGCCTCGGCGCTGCCAGGCACGAGGTCGTAGCGCTGGCCCTGGTCGAGCACCAGGAAGCGGTCGTCGTTATCCATCACCTGCACGCGCGCGGCGTTGGAGGTGACCACGCTGATCCGGCCGCCCTCTTCGTCGTCGATCTCGCGCACGAAGACGCTCCCCAGCTCGTCGTCGGGCCCGGTGGGCGCTTCGGCCACAAATACCCGGCGCCCACCCTGGGTTTCGCCAAACTGGCCCACCACCACCCGGGAAATGTCGGAACGTTGCTCGAAGCGCACACGATACTCGCCGATCTGCCGGTAGGCCCAAGGCGAAATCACCAAGGTGAGCACGGCCACGATGGCGGTGGCAGGCAGCGCGAAGCGCAGGATGGGGCCCACCCACTGCTGCAGGCTGAGCCCGCTGGCAAACCACACCACCATCTCGGACTCGCGATAGTTGCGGCTGACGGTGGTGAGCACGGCGATGAACACCGACGCAATGAGGATGGTGGGTAGCGCGGTGATGGTGGAAAACGCCGCCAGGCCCAGCACGACGTCGGCGCCGATACTGCCCGCGGCCGCGTCGCCCAGCAGGCGCACGAGCAGGACGCTCAGCCACACGACAACCAGGGTGGAAAACACCACCCCGGCATGGCTGAGGAGTTCGCTGACGACGGAGCGTTGAAACAGTGACATAATCGGGGGCGGGCGGCTGATCGCGGTGGCTCTTTGCCGCGCGAATAAAGCCGGCCCTGGCCCCCAAACAACCCAGGCTGCTGCAGGAAATTTTCATGGAATTTAGCACACCCAGTCTCGCTCCCGAAAACGTCAAGGCCGCCGCACTCGCGGTAGGCGTTTATCCCGATGGTCGGATGTCGCCAGCGGCACAGGCCCTCGATGACGCCAGCCAAGGAGCGCTGGCCCGGGTCTTGCAAACCGAATTCAAGGGTCATCACGGCAGCACGCTCATCCTGCGCTACCTACCCGGCGTCGCCACCGAACGCGTGGTTCTGGTGGGGCTGGGCAAGGCCGAAGAGCTCACCGCGCGCCGCTACACGACGGTGGCTGCCGCCGCCGCCCAGGCGCTGCGGGCCTGCAGCGGCAAGGATGCGGCCACCGCCCTCCTCGAAATCGAAGTCCCCGGTCTGGAGCTCGAACAACGCGCCCGCCTGCTGGCCACCGCCGCCCGCACCGCCGAATACCGCTACACCGCCACGTTCGGCAAGCCGCCCGCGTCCGATGCCGGAAGCATCGAAAAGCTCGCCGTGCTTGCCAGCCGGGCCAATGCCGCCAAGGTGCGCCAGGCGCTGCGTGAAGGCAGCGCCATCGGCGAGGGCATGAATACCGCGCGCGAGCTCGGCAACCTGCCGGGCAACGTCTGCACCCCAACTTATCTGGCGCAAACGGCCAAGCAAATCGGCACCAAGCTGGGCATCAAGGTCGAGGCGCTCGAGCGCAAACAGCTCGAGGCGCTCAAGATGGGCGCCTTCCTGTCGGTGGCCAAGGGTTCCGACGAAGCGCCTCGCTTCATCGTCATGCAATATCAGGGCGCCAAGGGCCGCGGCGCCAAGGCGCCCGCTCCCACCGTGCTGGTGGGCAAAGGCGTGACCTTCGATTCAGGCGGCATCTCGATCAAGCCCGCCGCCACCATGGACGAAATGAAATACGACATGTGCGGCGCGGCCAGCGTGATCGGCACGCTGCAGGCGATCGCCACGCTCAAGCTGCCGGTCAATGTGGTGGGCCTGATTCCCGCCTGCGAAAACCTGCCCAGCGGCCGCGCCAACAAGCCGGGCGATGTCGTCACGAGCATGTCGGGACAAACCATCGAGGTCCTCAACACCGACGCCGAGGGCCGCTTGCTGCTTTGCGACGCCCTTACCTATGCCGAGCGCTTCAAGCCCGCCCGGGTGATCGACATCGCCACGCTCACCGGCGCCTGCGTGGTGGCTTTGGGTCATGTCAATACCGGCTTGTTCACCGCCGACGACGCCCTGGCCGAGCAATTGCTGCAGGCGTCGCGCCAGGCGGTAGATCCCGCGTGGCGTATGCCTCTCGACGATGAATACCAGCCCCAGCTCAAATCGCGCTTTGCCGACATCGCCAATATTGGCGGCATGCCGGCGGGCTCGGTTACCGCGGCATGCTTCCTGTCGCGGTTTACCAAATCGTATGCCTGGGCTCACCTCGATATCGCCGGCACGGCCTGGAAGAGCGGCGGCGAGAAAGGCGCCACGGGCCGCCCGGTGCCGCTGCTGGTCAATCTGTTCCTGAACTGAACCCGGCTCCGCCAGCCGCTCGCGGCCTGGCGGGGCCGCTGTGCCGCCTCAAGGTCGAGGGCGGCATTTCAACACCGTCAACTCAGGACGCCGCCGGAGGCGTAGCTGGCGCTGCCGGCGTTGCAGGCGCGGGGTCGCCCTGCGCCGCGGCCGCGCCCTCTCCCGCCTGGCCCTCGGCCGAAGCACCGCCGCCGGAGCGCGGCGTGGTGACAAAACCAATGCCGTTCACCCCCGTGCGGCTGGCCGACCCCAGGATTTCAGCCAATATCTCGTAGCGGGTTTCACGATCGGCGCGCAGATTGACGCTGGGCTGGGGCTTTTGCGCCGCCACTTGCCGCATCTGTTGACGCATCCCGTCCAGGCTGATTGGCTGGTCGTTCCAATACACCTGGCCATCGGCATCTACCGCAACATCGATGGTTTGCGGCTTATCGATCACCGGTTGGCTGCTGACCTTGGGCAGCTCGACCACCACCGAGTGCGACAGCAGCGGCGCGGTGATCATGAAGATCACCAGCAGCACCAGCATCACGTCGATGAGCGGGACCATATTGATTTCGGACATGGTTTGCGAACCGTGTCCTTGCGAGTTGAGACTGCCGAAAGCCATGGCGATTCATCCTCGGAGGTTCAGGCGGCGTGCCGCGGCTCGGTGCGCGTGAACGGCGCGGCCGACACACGCTGGCCGGTGGTCAGGACAGTGAAGAGGTCGTAGGCAAAGGCGTCGAGCCGCGCCAGCACCACACGATTGCGCCGAACGAAGGCATTGAACGCCAGCACCGCCGGAATGGCGACCGCCAAACCGAGCCCCGTCATGATGAGCGCTTCGCCCACCGGCCCGGCGATGCGGTCGATGGTGGCGCCGCCACCCATGCCGATCGCGACCAGGGCGTGATACACGCCCCACACCGTACCGAACAGCCCCACGAACGGCGCCGTGGAGCCGATCGAGGCCAGCATCGTGAGCCCGCTCTCGAGGCGCGCGGTTTCTTCGTCGATCACTTTGCGCATGGTGCGCATGACGAAATCGCTTTCCGTGCCGGCGTCTTCCAGTTTGGCGACGCCGAATCGCATGTGGTGGTCGCGCGCCTGGATGGCGGTCTGGGTCAGGTGCGAAAAGGGATCGCGCACGCCCTGTACCTGGAGCTGCTGAGCTACGGCTTCCAGCGACCCCGATTGCCAGAAGCGCGACAGGAAACGATTGATGCGGCGGCGACTGCCGAAGTTGGAAGCGGCCTTGAAGATAATGATGTACCAGCTGATCAGCGACATGACCACGAGAATGCCGAACAGCGACTTGCCCACCAAATCGCTTTGCTCGATGAAATGCATGAAGCCCTGCTGCTCCTGGGGTGCCGCCTCGGTCAGGGTGATGGCCTCCTCGTTCAGGGTCTGCGATTCCGCGATCGACGCATTGGCCTCTTCGAAGGTGGGCGCCTGGCCCGGGATGCCCTCCGGTGCCCCGGTGGCGTCGCCGGCGGGGGCCAGACCCGGCGTGGCCGGCGGCGCCGTAACGCCTGATGAGGCGGACTCGCCGCCGATCGAAGAGGGATTGGACGGCACGCCGACGCTTCCTTGCGCCGCGGGGGTTGCGGCGTCCGGGGTGGCGGCGCCAGCCGCGTTGGGATTGACTTCAGCCATGATGGTTAGGTCTCACAGAACAAAATCGAAAGGAAGGTCGGCCAGCGCCGCGCGGGCGACGCCATTCTCGGTATAGGGTCGGAAACGCGCCCGCTGCGCCGCGTTGAGCGCGGCCTCGTCGAGGCGCGCATGGCCCGACGAGCTCTGCACCGTTGCACGCTGCACGCGGCCCTCGGTAGAAATCAGCACGCGTACGATGACGCGGCCCGTCTCGCCCATACGTTGCGAGATGCGTGGGTAAGTGGGCACCGGCGGGCGGCCCAGGTACTCCACCT
>Ga0265293_10010468_pt1 | contig 12963 bp, 12 predicted proteins | sample Munlanlewell138R_FD_192505 | JGI IMG/M metagenome (GOLD analysis project Ga0265293, IMG submission 192505) | Leachate microbial communities from a municipal landfill in Southern Ontario, Canada - Leachate well 138R | ecosystem: Engineered > Solid waste > Landfill > Unclassified | place: Canada... | reverse complement strand
ATCTTGTGCTATCCTCAATTTTTGTAGGATAAGGCTGCAAATCATATACGTTTCCTTCCACAATAAAGGTAGTTTTAAATGCTTTAAAAAGGTCCATTTCTAAATGCCATTTAGGTAACTCCATATTATGCACTCTCCTCGTATGTATTTGATAAATTTAAAAAATTATAAATAATCATCGTATATTGAGCCAGTTCTTCCTCTTTTAGTTTTTCCTGTTGCTCCCCTAAAGGCTGTTCTAATTAGAAAATATACTAAGAGTATGGGAACAGCAATATATACAATTGTTGTAGGTATCAAACTAAACCTTTTTAGCAAAAAAATTAATGCTATTAGAATGATTATTGTTTTTTTCATATGCCCTCCAAAACTTTTCATTATTTTAGTATCTTTGATTAATTATTAGATATATTTAGATATATTAGTAGGTCATTTCCATGTGTTCTACTTAATTCTACAAATAGTAACAAAACCCTTCTTTATTTCATTTTTTGCCCATTAAAATAGAGAGCAAGGTGCTCTCTAGATTTATCTAAATATCTCATACACTATCTCATCAATTATTGGCTCTTTCGCAGCTCTTGATAGAAATTCATTCTGTTTTATGAACCTTGGAATTTTATATGTTGGCCTATCTTTGATTTCTTCATAGCCTTCAATTGCTTTAGTATAAAATTCATCATACTCATATACCCTAAACTTATCCAGCTTACATTTCTTAGCTATCTCTTCCACTAGTGCAATTACTAGTTCCTCATAGCCTGTGTCTTTATCTAGCTTTAGAAATTCTATTAATCTAGGTATAATAAATTCTAGCAGCATCCTTTTATATGGAACGGCCTCTATCCCTAAAATTCTCCCGATTTTAAGTACCTTTTTTGCATCTATATTTAGAAGGTAATTTAGAAAAAAATCTTCATTGTTTCTAGGTTCTATATAATACCTTCTTCCTTTTAAGTTTTTGAATACCTTTATAGTATCATAGTATCCAAGCAAAAGATTTCTTCTCGAACCTCTATTTGTAAAATCCAGTGTGTGACACAGCTTTTCAGAAGGCTCTATATATGTTATTTCTAAATCCTTTTCCTTTACCTTTCTTACTCTTCCTATGGCATAAAGCCGAATAGCGATAATGCTTCTATAGCCCTTTTCATACAGAAGCCTTATGGGAAGATTATCATGAAAGCTTCCATCTATAAACAGCTTCCCATCTACCTCTTCAAGCTTAAAGGCTGGATGGTATGCGCTTGCCATTATGTAATCTGTTATTTTACCTTCTGGAATATCCTCCTTAAAAAGCTCCATAGGCTTTTTATCTGTTAATGATACTGTCACTATTCCGAAATCCATTCTTGATTCTCTAATCCTTTTTTCATCTATGTATTTCTCCAATAAATTTCTTATGTTTTGAGTATCAAACCCCTTGTTCCTAATGACCTTTACTAGTTTTCCTGCAAGATTTGTTAAGTCTTTGGTTTTAATATTCATACTCATTAGCTTCTTAAAATCTCCGTCATTTACATCTAGAACATCTGAAGGATTTATGTCGTACCAAAGCTCATAAGCCTTCTTTAGGTCACCCTGTACAAGCATTGCTCCATTTACTGCTCCAATAGAAGTTCCTACAACTCCATCTATTTCTATCCCTAATTCATTCAGGGCTTTACAAGCTCCTATTTCATAAGAACCTTTAGCTCCTCCCCCTTCTAAAACAAGTCCTAGCATATGGTCACCTCTAATCTATTTTTTCCTTAAAAGTCATAATCAAGCTTTGCCTAAAATTAGTATTTGGTATATAATATATTATATACTTTTCTATTATTTTATCATAATTATTGCCCTTCAAATTCCTGTATATCAATTTAGCAAAAGATAATATATAGAATGGCTTTTGTTTGTCAAACATTCATATATTAGATTCTTAATATTTTTAATATAATTGAAGTATATGCAAATGCCAAATTTTGTATAGATAAGGTCTATACGTTTACATCTAGTTATCGATAAAATCTATATGTCTTTACTTTTAGTTATCGAATTTTATGTAATAATAATAAACTTAATTATTCTAAAAATAGACTTAATCTAATATTCTCTATATATATTATACTCACAAATTCATGCATTTGCATTGAATATAAAAAATAAGGAGGTTGCTATGTTAAGTAAATTTGATTACTTTAAACCACAAACTCTAGATGAAGCTTTGACTTACTTAGAGAGTAATCCAGGGACAAGAATTTTTGCAGGTGGCACAGACTTAATGATAGTCCTAAGACGTGATATGGAAATAATTGACCATATCCTTGACATTAAAGGAATATCTGAATTAGGACACATTGATTACAAATCAGGTGAAGGTCTTTTCATTGGAGCCGCAGTTACTGTTAATGAAGTTTGTTTTTCAGATATAATCCGTGAAAAGTACCCAGCTTTAGGACAGGCAGCTGACACTGTCGCTTCCTATCAGTTAAGAAACCGTGCAACTCTTGTAGGTAATATCTGCAATGCTTCACCAGGTGCTGATTTATCTTCACCTCTATTAGTGTATAACGCTAAGGTGCATATAGCAGGACCAAAGGGAAAACGTATCGTAGATATTGATAAATTCTTTACTGGTGTGAAGAGAACAGTTTTAGAAAAAAATGAAATAGTAACTGGTGTATCCTTACCAGATGTTCAAGCTGGAGATATGAGCGTATACAAGAAACAAGCTCGTATTAAAGGTCATGACTTAGGTATAGCTGGAGTATCAATTAGAATAACTTCTAATAAGGAAGTTTTTGTTGCAATGTCAGCAGTTGCACCTACACCTATTAGACTAGCTAAAGTAGAAGAAGCCATTGCTACAAAGGAGCTAACACCTGAAACAGCTGCATGGCTTAGTACAGAAGTTCGTAAACATATAAGCCCAATTTCAGACGTACGTTCTTCAGCTGAATACCGTCTACACATATCTGGTATCCTAGCTAAAAAAGGACTTTTACAACTTATTGAAAAGGGGGTTAATTAGTATGTGCGATAAACATAATGGAAATTGCTTTGAATACGTAGATTCAGGTATACCTAAAGTAGCCCTAAACTGTATTGTAAACAGAGAAGAAGTTCATACAACAGTAGACCCTACAATGACTTTGTTACAATTTTTAACCACTGAACTTAAGCTTTTTGGAACTAAAGAAGGCTGTGGCGAAGGTGAATGTGGAGCATGTACAATAATAATGAATGGTAAAACTGTGAACTCTTGTATAGTATTAGCAATTGAAGCAGAGGGTGCAGATATACTTACAGTAGAAGGTTTAGGAAGAAATAATGAACTTTCTATTCTTCAACAAGAATTTATTGCAAATGATGCATTACAATGTGGATTCTGTACACCTGGAATGCTAATGTCAGCTCGCGAGCTGCTTGATAGAAATAATGATCCAAGCGATGAAGAAATTAAAGAAGCTCTTGCAGGTAACTTCTGTCGTTGTACTGGATATTTTCCAATTATTGATGCAGTTAAAAAAGCTGCTAAAAGGGAAAGAGAGGAGTTGAAATAATGAGTGATAAGCAATACACACATATTGGTAAACGTTATGATAGAAAAGAAGCCCAAGAAAAGGTAACTGGTCAAGCTATATACGTTCATGATATGGAACTACCAGGAATGCTTCATGCAAAATGTCTGCATTCACCTTATGCTCATGCAGAAATTGTATCCATTGATACATCTGCTGCAAAAGCTCTTCCAGGAGTTAAAGCAGTTGTTACAGGAGAAGACGCTCCTTACTCAGTTGGTATCTACATGGTGGACAAAGACTTAATTGCTAGAAACAAAGTAAGATATCAAGGTGAGATAGTTGCAGCTGTTGCAGCTGTTGATGAGAGAACTGCAGAAGAAGCTGTTAAATTAATTAAGGTTGAATATAAAGAATTACCAGCTGTACACACAGTAGATGAATCTTTAGAAGGAAAAATATTAGTTCACGAAGACCTTCACACTTATGAGCATATGAAGGGTGTTTTCTTCCCACAAGCTCATACTAATATAGCAAGCTGGAATAGAACTTTAAAAGGTGATGTAAAAAAAGGCTTTGAAGAAGCTGATTATATTGTAGAAAACGAACTATCTGTACCTGCAGTAGGACACGTTCCAATGGAAACTCACGTGGTTATTGCTCAAGCAGATCCTTATTCAGATAAAGTTAAAGTTTGGTCTTCAGCTCAATCACCTTTTGCTTGTAGACAATTATTGGCTAAATCCTTAGGTATCAAAAAGAGTGATGTTCAAGTAATTGTACCATACATTGGTGGAGGTTTTGGAGGAAAGGCTGGTATCCATCTTGAGCCATTCGTTACTGTTCTTTCAAGAGCTGCTAATGGTCGTCCAGTTAAACTAAAGGCTACTCGTGAAGAAGAATTTAATCTATTACCTACACGTGCAGGTATGAGATCTAGAGTTAAAACCGGTGTTAAAAAAGATGGTAGAATCACAGCCATTGAAGTTTATCATGATTGGGATAGCGGTGCATATGCAGACTACGGTGTAAATGTTGGTAAAACAGCAGTTTACTCTGGTGCAGGCCCTTACTCAATCCCTAACGTAGAGCTACACTCTCGTACTCTATATACAAACAAGGTATTTAGTACAGCATATCGTGGATTTGGTCACTTAGAGACTCACTGGGCAATAGAAAGACATATGGACATGATAGCACAAAAGCTAGGAATGGATCCATATGAATTCAGAATGAAGAACTTGCTTCGTACAGGTGAAACTACTATAAGTGGAGAGTTGATGTATGACACTACTGGAAGTCCTGAAGCTTGCTTAGATGCAGTTGTTAAAGAAATAGGCTGGACTGGACGTAAGACAGAAGAAGAACGTCAGGCTGAAATTAAATCAGGTAAAATTAGAGGTAAAGGATTTGCAATGCTTGCTAAAGCACCAGCAATGCCTAGCTACACATCTACTTCTGCTATTATGCAAATGGATGAAGATGGACATGTTAAGATTATGATAGGTGCTGTTGATATGGGTCAAGGCGCTAACACTATAATGGCTCAAGTAGCTGCAGAAGAATTAAGAGTTCCTATAGAAAATGTTGAAGTTCTATGGAATGTTGATACTGATAAACATCCATATGACTGGAATACAGTTGCTTCAAAATATACTGTAATGGGTGGTAATGCTGTTAGAAAAGCTGCAAGAAACATGATTACTCAAATGAAGGAAGTTGCAGCTCAAGTATTAAGATGTCATACAGATGAATTGACACATGGTGATGGATATATATATCACATACATCATACTCATAGACGTGTTTCCTATACAGATTTATCAATGGGATATGTTTATGAAAATGGTAATGGTATTGGCGGTCCAATAATCTCTCATGGAGTTTATATGGCAAGTGGCTTAACAAACCCACATCCTGAAACAGGTCAAGGTAGACCTGGTCTAGTATGGACATTTGGAGCACATGCAGTAGACCTAGAAGTAGATATCGAAACTGGAGAAATCCATATATTCAAAATTGCTTCTGCATTTGATATTGGAAAATGCATCAATAAGAAAATGGTTGATGGTCAGGTGTTTGGTGGTGTTCTACAAGGAGTAGGCTCTGCAATAATTGAAGGATACAAGTTTAGCCCAGATGGAAGACTATTAAATCCTTCATTTACAGATAACAAAATACCTACAGCTAAGGATATTCCAGATGAAATTGTTCCAATTTATATAGAAGATCCTAAGAGCGCTCAAATAGATGGCCCTTACGGTGCACGTGGTATTGGAGAGCATCCTATGATTTCTGTACCATCAGCAATCGGAAATGCTCTTTATGACGCACTAGGAGTTAACTTCCGTAAGCTACCATTATCTCCTGAAAATGTAGCATTAGCTATAGAAAAAGCGAATAACTAGAACCATATCTTTTAAAAATTACCTCAGGCGGAGGATTTCCTTTGCCTGAGGTATATAATTATAATCCTTAGCTATAAAAGGGTTGGAGGTAATTTAAATGAACAACAAAGACTTAGGAGTAATAATATTAGCTGCAGGTTATTCGTCAAGAATGAAGCTATTTAAGCCATTATTACCTTTGGGAAATTCCACAATAATAGAAAGTTCAATTGATAGCTTTTTAGATGCTGGTATCGGAAATATTACTGTAGTAATTGGTTTCCAATCTGAAAAACTAAAGCCTGTATTAGAAGATAAAGGTATAAAATGGATATACAATAATAAGTATTCTGAGGGCATGTATTCATCAGTTGTAGCAGGGGTTAGCTCTCTTCCTGATCATATTAAAGCCTTCTTTTTATTACCTGCTGATATTCCACTTGTGAACAGCAAAACCATTCATAAGATTGTGGAGGTCTATAAGCAAAAAAAGGGCGGAATTATCTATCCATCATTTGCAAATAGACGTGGTCATCCTCCTCTTATAGATTCATCCTTGTTTCCTGAAATCATTAGCTATAATGGTTCAGGCGGACTTAAAGCTTTGCTAAATAAGTACGAAGAAAAGGCTTATTATATTGAAGTTGAAGATGAAGGCACAGTATTAGATATTGATTCTTATGAGGACTATTTAGAACTCTGCAACAAACATAAACTTATATTAGAAAAAAACAGTACTTTATAATAGAAAGAGCATAACCTATATATCTTATATAGGTTATGCTCTTTAATAATTTTTGGAATTTCTAGGTATTTAATTTGAATGAAAGGGATTTCCAAAAAAATCAATCCTCATATATTTTATGGTGACCATCTACTCCCACTCGCAAACACAAAGTCAACCTTAACCGACCTTGCTTAGGACATATGACTCGATTTGATTCGCATTGTTTCAGATTATCCTATTTACATAGGGTATACTGACTATTGCTATCATTTTGCTATCACCGTACGGCTATCACCATATTGAATAATCTTTGTGGTTTAATTATAGCGCAACATTGGAGACTTTTCAATTTCTTGGCGAAATAGTATGATGGTTCCCTGCCTGACGAGTTTGGTGGAAGAAGAACCACCCGTCTGCGTCTGGTGATAACGGCATCTGCGGTATACGTTACATAAGATTATTCTATTGAAGTACTTAGCTCAAATCCATCCTCAGCAGTCAGGGAAAACCAATATTGACCTTTCTGAAGTTTAATGCGAATGTTCTCTTTATGCACATCTGTGCCATTTTCAGAATACATGATTTCGCCATTACCGTTTACAATTTCAAAAGTAAATGGTACGTCAGCATTCATATCCAAATCAAGATAGTAATTATCCGGATATCTCACATCAAAACTGACCCAGCGATTATCTATAATCGGCTCAATCACTTCTTCCGTATTCTGTTGAGCAGAAAGAATAGGTCTCATTTCTATCAGGGTAATACTCGCAGTGCAGCCTATAACGATTAGACAAAGGAACGTCACAAAGAGCGCACGGCTTCCACGATGATTACGGTAATGCGCCTGGTTTCGCATAATATATCCTCCGCGGAGAAAAACCGCGCTTTCAATCGCAAACGTCAACAATTGGACGAGGACTGGCAATTGAGGTTTCAAAACCATACGAACTAAACAGATGATAGCAAAAATCCCGATAAAAGCGCCGAGAATAAATGCTAACCGCGCCCAACGGTTTTTCATTTCATGAAGAGATTCTTTGTCGGTAAATATCTCATACGAATCTTCTGGAAGTGATGGATCATAGATTTTTCGGAAATAATGCCAACCATTGAACGTTGAACTTATATATTCCCATCCTTGTTCACGGAAGGTCTCAATATACCTTCCCATGTCATCGACTTTCTGATAATCCAGCTGATAACGATAGCAAATATCGGGATTATTCACGAATTTGCTATGGAAGCAACCACCTTTTACAAGCTGCCATCCATTTTCCGAAGCCCGGTTCAAGTCCTCGATTTCAGCCTGATAATCCCACGCAGGATAGGCCCTATAAGATGTTTTGTATTTCGCAGACATTAGTTACACCTCCTCCGCATTCTCCAGCATTCGCTGAAGCCTTAATATTTCGTTTTTCAGTGCCTCTCGGCCAAGATTTGTCAGTTGATATAGTCTGCGTCGTTCCGCCCCTACTTCGTCTGACATAATTTCATGAATCCAACCCTTTTTCATCATATTGCTCGTTGCTCCATACATTGTACCTGAACCGATTTTTACATCTCCGTACGAGAGCTTCTCCGTCATTTGCATAATACCGTAGCCGTGATTTGCCCCTTTCGATAGACAAAGCAAAATGTAGTAGTAGCTTTCTGATAATGGTTCCTTTCCTTTCATGTATGTCACCTCCTGATATGTCGTTCGACGACTATATCGTATCACGACTTATGTCGTGCGTCAACATATATTTTCAAAAACTTTGGAAAACGACGGCAGGGATTTTGCCCTGCCGTCGTAAACCTATTATGCGTAGATCAAATCATTATTGACGATTTCCGTAGCCGTTCAGCTTCCCGCCAAGTAATAAGCTTGTGTGAAGTGCCTTACAGTGTTCCCAGATATACCGGAGGATTAAAACAGGCGGAAATCCTTCGGCAATGTGGGTTGGAGCGGAGCGATTATGCTAATGCAACATCCTCCAATCAGCAATATTGGATTGTGGCGCTATTGAGAGAGCTTGAAGCCGAGGGAAAAGTCCAACGTTTACGGGCTTTTTCAGACCTCATTCCACGCCGTAGGTTGCGGACTTCTAGCTCCTTACAGTCGCTATAAGCCTCGCCAACCCTGACAGGGGTAGTACCTACATAGCTTTCTGCGCTTTCAGCTTGAAACCTCTGGGTACTACTCCCACTCGATTAACTCATTCAATAACTAAGCCTATTTGTTTAGTATGTAGTCTATTTTTACCCTTTTTTTCTCTGTATTCGCCCAGTTGCATTTGGCTATTACGGTTTTTGTTATCAAAATGTTATCAGCGAATAGCAAGAAGCTATCTACAGTTAATGTCTTATTTATCCTCTAAACGCCTGCGCTCACGTTCTAACTCTTTTTTCAATTCTTCTTCGGTAGGCATATATAGCATATATTTCGAGGCAAAAAGCCTCTCGTTTTCGGACAGCACTGAGTATTTAACCATTGTATCATTCTTGTCTGAGCAAAGCACAATACCAATTGTGGGATTGTCTTCCGGTGCCTTAATCTTATCCTCAAAATACCGTACATAGAAATCAATTTGACCGATGTCTTGGTATGACAGCTTTGCGGTTTTAAGGTCGATGAGAACAAAGCATTTCAGGATATAATTATAAAAAACAAGGTCAATGTAATAATGGTCACCATCAATGGTAATTCGCTTTTGCCTTGCCACAAAAGAAAACCCTTTGCCAAGTTCCAACAGAAATTCTTGTAAATTATCAAGCAGTCCTTGCTCTAAATCCTTTTCGTAATAAGCTTTGTTCTGCTTTAAATCCAAAAACTCTAAAATATATGGGTCTTTCAGAATGTATTCCGGGTCTGTTTTAGGCTCAGCACTTTGAATCTCACTCTTTATCAAATCACGCTGTTCTGACTGCGTGGCGAGAAGTCGTTCGTAATAAAACGAGTTGATTTGCCGTTCCAATTGTCTAACGCTCCAGTTACATTCTGCACATTCCTTTAGATAAAAATCACGACGCTCCTCATCCTCTATACGCATCAGCAAGCGATAATGTGACCAACTCAATTCGGGACACAGTGTGTCTCGAATTTGAAATGTTAAATAAAATTGTCGCATTTTACGCAAATTACTTTCATCAAACCCTGATCCAAATTCTAATGTCAACTGCTCCGATAGATATTTCAATAGCTGCTTGCCATATTCGGCACGCTCACCTTGCACCTCGGCAATTTGCTTACCAATGCTCCAATAAGCTTCCACCATGGCAAAGTTGATTGCTGTATAAACTTTATTTTTAGCTGTTAAGACAGTTTCTCTTATGTTTTGATAAACATTTAAACTCAGTTCATTGCTCATTCTCACTCGCCTCCTTTATTTGAAATATGATAGAATGCCTAATATTATTATATTAATTTTTCAAAATAATATTAAACGATAAAAGGTTAGCTGAATTATGGGTAAATCAGCACAATTTCGCTGATAGCACCTTCAAGGTGCACCTGAAAAACTTCCACAAACCCTGCAACCAATCCATTGTATCATTTTTACAGCACCTATGACAGCACAAAATGCGATTTACAGCACCTTAACCGACCACCTATTTTACTGGTTCTACATTGGCACAAATCCGCTAACGGTGGGGTTTTGCGATCGGCACTGCCGGCCGCTGTGACCGCAAGGTGCACCTTTAGGAGCACCTTGCTTTCTCCTGCTGTACTTTCGACCGAGGGAGCTAGCATGGCTTTGGGGTAATGCTGTAGTTTTTTTACCATAACTACCATCAAGATTTCGGTCTTTTAGCCATCCCTCAAACTCCCCCAAATTCGCCTCAATTCCACCCATTGGCATATACTCTACCCTACCTCCCACTGAAAATCGCACACAGGGGCATACAGCGGGCAACGTGTGCCCTTGATTGCAATACCCAGACTAGCTTCTAAACTGGGCTTAGCATTACGGTTCCTACGTTAATTTCCGTTTTTAATACAACGCGCATAGCATATTAAATATTTCTGCACTATAGTCATATAAATCTTTACGCTTTTTACGGCACGATGGATGATAAAAATCAAGAAAAATACAATTGTCCTTCCAGAAATATTCCATCTTTCGACTATTTGCAGTGGTAAGTTTTTGTACTTCGCCGCCGAAAATCCTCCTTGCAAAATCAAAAACTTCTCTGCCTCCGCAAAGCACAATGTCCGGGTTAATATATATAATTTCTTTACGCAGAACCTTAAGAACTTTTTCGCTTTGCAAATAGTTGTTCAAAGCTTTCCAATTAGTAGTTGCGCCGCCCCATGTTTTTTTAAGATTGACGATTGCCGTTTTTCTAAGATTCCCTCGTAGAACTTCTGTGTTGAACCGTCCGCTAATAATATAGTCCTCATATGAAATGCGGTTACCCTCAAGAATGTCATCGAAAACATCCAGCCACATGCACACATTATAAAATGTTTTATAAAAGGCATGTGAATCTCCTCCACCCCCAGGCTCGGCATTTGCCTGCTGGTGTTGAAGCCAACTTCTATAGTCCCAATCAGCATAGCATTCCTGGGCCTTCCCCTTACTATCATTTCCGTTAGGTTCTTTGAGCAGAAAAATCACCTTTTTAGGCTGTTCATTAAATACTTGTTCGTCAACGATGCCATCAAAACATATACCATTTGGAGTCTCATATGTTGAGGCATCAGCCTGTAACAAGTCCCTGCGATTGCTGATTAACAGTTCTTTTATCTTCTCGGTTACTGATTGCATATTTATCCCCCTATCACCTTTTCTAACCGTTACGCATTGTTACTTTGGTTTTACGGAACAATTATCGGCTGTGACAAAAACAGCTCTCCACCGCCCCGATAATTTTCCAATGTGCCACTCACAGTTATATTTTCGCTCTCCCATGCAGAAAATGGAATTTCGTTCAGACTATCTGTATCACAGAAAAACAGCTTATCACAGTCAAAATAGTATGCATCACCATTATCGTCTATAGCTTGAAAATACATTAAATTATCTAATTCAAGGCACCATGTTGGAAAACTTCCACTATTTTGTGTAATCGTGCCTCTAACGGTAATAAGCTCACCTACATTTCCATCAATACCTTTTTCAGAGTCCCTATAATCATTCAATGTTTTTTTATCGCTAAAATTATTTTTTGAATCATGAAAGTTATCGTCCAAGTCATTTGTGGTAATTAAGGCATCAGGATCTATCCCCCAGGCAAACTCTTGATCGTTTTTTAAATATGACCAACCATCTTTATCGCCGATACCATAATTATAAGTATCCCAAAAGCAGATTCTTTCAAATAAGATTTTATCCGTCTGTGGGTCATAGGAGAAATAAAACAACGCATCATTCTTTTTAAGCTGTCGATTTGCAGTCTCATATTGATAGATAAGTTGGACGATGTATCTGTTGTATCCGTCGGTTTCAACTTTAACAGTTCCATATGTCAAATTGAATACCCTATCCATAGTCAGATTGTACTTCTCATTCAACATTTTTGCGCTTGCGGCAGCCTGCTCATCAGTTAGGGCTATAACCTCCTTTTTATGGTTTTCATTGGTAGTATCGTTGTTGCTCGTAGGTATAACCGCACAACCTACAAATGAAAAAATAATTAGAACCATTAAGCAATAAACTAATATCCGTTTCAATGTCTCAACTCCTTAAAATCAGATAGATAATTCCAGATCTATATAGACTTCGTAATAGAATCAAAAATCACTCTTTTTCATGGAATTTCTTGGTATTTACTTGTGACACTACAGAGGGTTTTACCTGAATCAGTTCTTCAATCTGTCGCCCAAATTCACCTCATTTTTCAGCTGGTACGTCTCAGCACGATTCAGCAATTCCATGTTTTCCTGTGATATGTTTTTATTTAAACAATATTCTATTAATCGCATTTTAGCTAATCTGCTTGGAAGGCTTCGGCCATTTTCCCAGCGATTTATCGTTGTGAAGCTTATGTTTAAGGCGCGGGCAAGTTCCTCTTGCGAAAGCCTCAATTCTTTTCTGATATCCTTCAAAAGTTCATCGATGGTCATTTTTATACACCTCCACACAATACACTATAGCGTAAGTTATAGCACCTGTCAATGAAGGTTTCTATATTTCATATATCAAATATCCACTCCTGCGACGATGTGACGATATTTCTACACCACACACAGCCATAAAAATACCGTCATATCGACGCAAAAAAGGGCGGGAAATCTGATGCCCCGCCCTTTTTGCAAATAACTTTTGCTAGCCGCTTTTTACCTTGTCTAATCTTTTGTCTTTTCCAGAATAATAAGCCTATCGGTATGCGTCCGCTTATATTTTAGGTTTATGCCATA
>Ga0265293_10010467_pt1 | contig 12965 bp, 11 predicted proteins | sample Munlanlewell138R_FD_192505 | JGI IMG/M metagenome (GOLD analysis project Ga0265293, IMG submission 192505) | Leachate microbial communities from a municipal landfill in Southern Ontario, Canada - Leachate well 138R | ecosystem: Engineered > Solid waste > Landfill > Unclassified | place: Canada... | reverse complement strand
ATCAGGTCCAAGCCACAAGCCGCCGCTGATAACAGCCGTGGCTACTGCCTGCAAGGTTGCGGAAGTGGAAAGCGCATTTACATAACCCCGACTGCCAGCCGCCAGTGCTGTCAGTAACTCGGCTCTTGATTCATTAAGACTGATAGCAACAACGGTAGCGCCTGATTTTACAAGGCGCTGTACAAGCAGCTCCCAGCCAGGAAGACTGGTCAATACCCAGCACAACGAATCAACGCCCACAATATTATCGCCGCCTGAGGAATCGGTGATGACAGCATCCGGAAAAGTCTGTTGCCAGCGCTCGGATACCAGATTGGGCAGTGCGAAGAAAATGGGTTTTTTCATCGTTCACTCAATGCATTCGATGTTGCTCTGAGCAGAGGTTTCATCAAATACTGCAACACGGTGCGTTTGCCAGTCAGAATATCCACCTGCGCTGTCATACCGGGAATAATAGGCAGGTTGTTATCCAGCTCCGCGCTTTGCGTGCGCACCCGAACAAGAAAATAGGTGTTATCGCGTTCGTCGGTGATGGTATCAGCGCTGATAAACTCCAGCGTGGCATCCAGTCCACCGTAGATGGTGTAGTCGTAAGCTGAGAGTTTTACAACTGCATCCAGGCCGGGACGCAGGAACGCCACATCAGTCGGATTGATGCGTGCTTCAACCAGTAACTGATCATCCAGCGGTACCAGCTCTGCCACTTCGCGGCCAGCAGGTATAACACCCCCCAGCGTGTTATAAAACACCCGTTGTACAATCCCGCGTACAGGCGCACGCACTTCTGTGGAATTAACCATGTCTGCCAGTCGGCCGCTGCCTTCTTCTAGGGCGCGCAGTTGTGCCAATGCTTCAGAGAGCTCGGTGCGCCAGCTGTTACGGAAACTCAGCTCGGCTTCCTGTATACGACTGCGGCTTTCCGCGATAGCGGATTCAACGGCGCCCGTTCGCGCTTCGGTTTGCGAGATTTCCCCCTCTATCTGGGCGATCTGACGCTGCAGTCGCAGCACATCAATTTCTGATACGGCGCCGGAGTTCAGCAGGGGGAAAGTGGCTTCGTATTCACGTGAAGCCAATGCCAGATTACGACGCTCAGCCTCCTGGCGTGCGTTCACTTCTTCCAGTTCTTTCAATCGCTGGGCCAGCTGTTCGCGGTGCACGCTCAGACGTTCTTCCAGCTCCAGCATATTCTGCGTGAAATGCTCATGCTCGCGGCGAGCAATCTCGGGGATCTGGCTGGCGATACTGTCGTCCAGCATAAAACTGCTGTTTTCGATCAGGCCGGTCAGGCGAGCAATTCTGGCGCGAAGTGCAAGAATCTGGGTATGACTTTCCTGAAACGATGACAGTGAACGTGTTCTGTCGAGTACATACATCAGATCGCCGGCTTCAACCACACCACCTTCCTGGACATGAATCTCGCGGATCACGCCGCCATCCACAGATTGCACCACCTGCAGCTGGCGCGAAGGGATGATACGACCCTGTCCACGAGTGACTTCATCAAGCGCGGCTACACTGGCCCACGCCAGCAGAGCCACAACGGTCAGCGCAATTCCGTAAATCATCATGCGCCCGCGCAGAGGTGTTTGCTCCATGCTCGCCCATTCGGCGTCACCTATCCAATCGTGACGTCGCCGTTTGTTCAGACCCATACGGTTAAACAGGCTGGTTGTTGCGCGGTTGAAACGGTGGTCCTTGCTGGTGACACGCTCGATAGACTCAAACGCTTTCTGTTCAACGGTTTTTTGGTCTTTCTGGCTCATGCAGATACCTCTGCCGAGGTTTTAACGGGCGCGGACTGCAGTGCGGCCAGCACTTTATCTTTGGGGCCGTCAGCAACGATCTTGCCGTCTTCCATCACAACCAGTCGATTGACCAGATCAAGTAGAGCAGTGCGATGCGTGACCAGAATCAGCGTACGATTGCGGATAAAACGTGCCAGCTGAGACTTGATATGAGCTTCAAGTGCGTTGTCCAGAAAGCTGCTGGGTTCATCGAACAGCAGAATTCTAGGTTCATGAATCACGGCACGGGCGATCGCAACGGCCTGGCGTTGCCCTCCGGACAGCAGCTGTCCGCGCTCACCTACATGCATATTGATGCCATCGGGATGGCTCTTGATCAGGTTCCCCAGGCCAGCGATGTTAATCGCACGCATGATGCGTTCGGCATCCGCATGGGGTGCGGCCAGCGTGATGTTTTCGTGCAAGGTGCCATTAAACAGAGTGATGTCCTGGGAGATATAACCGATATGCTGCCGCAGCTCACTCGGATCAATCTGACTGATATTGGCGTCATCGATCAATACCTTGCCAGAGGTCGGCGGGTATAGACCATTAACCAGCTTCTGAACAGTGGACTTTCCGGAGCCCGTGCGACCGATAATCGCCAGGTGCTCGCCGGGATTGATACGCAATGAAACATTTTTCAGGGCGGATTGCTCGGCTTTCGGATAGGTAAGGGATACGTCCTGCAGCTCCACCTTGCCCATAAAGTGAGGTCGTGTCAGCCAGTGTTTGCCGGCAGGTCGATCTACCGGTTTTGCCATTAACTCATTCAGGGAGCTCATAGAGTTGGCAGACTGGAAATACTGCGTCAGCAGTCCTGCAACCTGGCTCACGGGTGCCATGGCACGTGAGGAGAGCAGATAAGCCGCAATCAGACCGCCTTGTGACAGCTGCTGATTAATAATGAGATAAACACCAATAATAATGATGGAGACAGAGGTCACATGCTGTAGCCATTGAGCGCCACTGCTCACAGATAATCCCAGTGAGCGCAGGCGCGCACCGCGATCAGCCAGAAATACGGAAGTGCGCTCCCACATACCTTGGGCGCGGCTCTCGGCGTTGAAACTTTTGACGGTATCCAGCGCCTGGATATGCTCCACCAGCATGCCGCTGCGATGTGAACCTGCCTGCCAGACTTCTTCAGACAACTTGTGCAGGTTCTTCTGCACTGCCAGGGCATACAGCAGTACCAGCAACGAGCCCACTATGATTGGGATCGCCAGTGGCAGTGATATCAACGCAATCACAGCGGTGAACAACAAGACAAATGGCAGGTCTATCAAGGCCAGCAGCGTCATTGAGCTCAGAAAGGCACGGATGCTTTCAAATGAATTCACGCTGGAGGCAAACGAGCCAACGGATTCCGGTTTTGCATCCATGCGCAGACCTAGCACATGCGTCATGATACTGGACGATAGTTTGACATCCGCCCGACTCGCCGCCAGATCCGCATACCAGCCACGCAGCAGTCTTAACGCCAGATCAGCACAAAAAACCAGGAAAATACCGGCGGACAACACCCAGAGAGTCTCAGTGGCACGATTGGGCACGACGCGGTCGTACACATTCATCACAAACAGGGGCATTGCCAACGCAAACAGGTTGATAAACAGGGAGGCAATCAGTACATCGCGATAAACGGGACGGTTTTCTTTGATAACGTCCCAGAACCAGTGGCGGCGAGTGCCGCCGGGGATGCCGACACGAGAATCGTTGAGAGGGGAGATACGCCGGCAATAGATCGCCATGCCACTGTACTTTTCCTCCAGCTCTTCGTGGCTGCAGGTGACTTGCGAGTCAGGCAGGTCGGGGAACATCACATCATAGCGGGTGTGGTCCGCGGCCCGCTTTATCAACAGGCAGGCGCGTCCATCCTTCATCAGCAGGACAACAGGAAAGAGCGCGGTATTCAGATCTTGCAGACGGCTACGCACAATACGCGATGTAAAGCCGATTCTGCTGGCGGCACGATCGAAGGTCGATGGCATCAGCCCCTGTCGTGCCAGGGGCAGGCCAGAGACCAGTGCGTCGCGAGTCGTATTGATGCCATGTATTCTGGCCAGGGCCAGAATACAGTGAGCCAGATCATCATTCACCGTTGAAACGCTGTTGTCGGTGCTCATTTAATCAGCCTGCTGATCAGCGCATGCAGGCGTTGGAGGGGTCCACCTCAACCGGACGGGCATTGAGGTCACTCAAAGAGGGCATGTCGCTGCGCGTAACGCCCAGGGTGGTGAGCAGGTTGCCCATGGCAGCAAGAGTGCTCAATTGAGCGATCAGCAGATCATGCTCGGCATGCACCACTGCGCGACGAGCCTGGAAAGACTCGTTCTGTGCATCCAGGACATCCAGCAGTCCGCGCTGGCCAATACCGAACTGGTCCTGATATGCGACAGCAACACTATTGGCGTTGTCTCTGTGAATGCGCAAAGCGGTCAGCTGGGTGCGCAGGGTATTAACGTCGTTAAAAGCAATAGACGCAGTCTGGCGCAGATCCACACACGCTTTATCACGCAGGGCACGTGCACGATTGGCGCGCTCATAAGCCGCTCGGGTCGCAGCGCGATCGCTATTACCACGGAACAGATTGTAATTGACGACCAGCTCGACAACGTTCTCATAACCGTCGTTCTGACCCATGCGTTCTACGCCGTACAGATTATCGTTATGTGTATGGCGTGCGCGCAGCTCAACAGTTGGCATATATCGGGAACGACGCATGCCGACTCCTTCGTCAGCTGCTTCAATACCCGTAATTGCCGCATGGAATGCCGGGCTGCGGGTATAGGCAACATTGAGCACATCGTCAATGGATGCGGGCAGATTCACGGCGATATCCGAGACCTGGGAAGGCTGGCCGGGCATGTTGCCGGACAGGCGCAGATAACGTTGAGTCACGTCATGCAGATTCGAGGTTTCGGTATGCAGATTGGATTCGGCCAGTGCAAGTCGGCCAGTGATCTGACTGAGGTCGGCGCTGGTGCTAAGTCCGGAACCGACACGGTTTTCGATCTGGCCATGTACACGCTGGTGGTTGTTGTAGTTTTCCTGGGCCAGTGCAACCAGCGTGTTATAGCGTCGGTTGTCGTAGTAGGCAGCCAAACCTTCCAGTACTACCCGTTCGGCAGTGTCCAGAAATTCGTAGTAGCGAATCAGCTGGAAAAAGTGGGCCTGACCGACTTCACGGCGAACACGGAAGCCATCAAACAACAGCTGGGTAACGGACAATTGCGCCTGACTGCGGTTGTACTCCTGCAACATGTCTTCACGATCGACACGACCGGCGGTGGCACTCAGGTCTACAGAAGGCATATAGCTGCCGCGTGCCTGTCTCAGGTCCTGGGCCGACGCCAGGAATTCAAACCAGCGTGCCTGTATTTCCGGGTTCCTTTCAATAACAGTCAAAGCAAAATCCTGCGGACTCTGGGCATAAGCTGTGCTGAAACCGGTGGAGCCGAGTGCCAGACACATTGCCAACAGCGCAGTGCTCTTGTTGAGGCGGTCAAGCAGGGTTAAAGAAGCTTTGCGTCGCCCAATGCTGTTCATATCCATGTTCCCTCAATTATTGAATCAATCAGATAGTTGCTCTTGATTGCCGCACTGAGCTTTGCATTGTTATTAGCTCCGGGAGTAAATTCTGTCAGTTGTCTGGGCTCATATCAGAGACTGGCAGCGCACGTTGGTACAGGCTTGTGCAGCAGCGCGCGCCTCAAAACAGGGCAATTTTATAGCTGCTGGTCAGTACAATGCCCAATTCCGGGGGTAAAAATGGGGCAGCTTAGGGAAGAAGCGCGATAGGAAGGCGTATTCCAGCGTCGGGTTGATTCTGGCAGGCGTCAGGTGGTGTTTTTTAGCGGAGCCTGAAGATGCGGTGAACTTACAATTCGTTGTTGCTGCCCCCAGGTTTCTGGGTTCGCAGTATCCGCAAGCTTTTATTGATGCGCTTGAGATAATCTTTCAGCTGGTCCCGCCGCAATCGGGCCACACCCATGGCCAGGACATCGATAGCCAGCAGATGTGCAATCCGTGATGACACCGGCGTGAAAACCTGCAGATCCTCCTCCATATTGACGAAGATAGGAATAGTACACAGCTTGATCAGCGGGGTGTCTTTGGGGGCCAGACCTACCACCGTGGCGCCGGCATCCAGCGCCAGCTCCACACTCTGTATCAGTGCCTTGGTGCGGCCGGACTGAGAGATCGCGACCACGACATCCTGCGGACTCAGAGAAATGGCAGACATGTGCTGGATATGGGGGTCTGTATAAGCCGCACTGGACAGCTGCAGGCGAAAGAACTTGTGCTGTGCGTCCGAGGCCACCGAACCCGAGGCGCCAAAACCGTAGAACTCCACCCGTTTGGCGCTGTTAATAACGGCGATCGCACGCTCCAGCGCAGCCGGGTCCAGTTCGTCGCGTACCGTCAGCAGCGAGCCGATGGTTGAATCGAAGACTTTGTGGCTGAGGTCAGCGATGGTATCGGCATCGTCGACTGAAAATTGGGAATAACTGCTGCTGGCACCCAGATGTTGCGCCAATTGCAACTTGAACGCCTGGAAGCCATCGATGTCCAGCGCATGACAAAAACGGACTACAGTGGGCTCACTGACTTCCGCGCCGGCAGCAACGTCCACAATGCGCATCCCCAACACGGCCTGGGTATGGTCCAGAACAAAATCGGCAACCTTGCGCTCGGATTTGCGCAGGTTTTCTCTTCTATCCTTGATTTTACTGATCAGATTCTGCGGTTCCACGTGGTGATCCTGTTACACTTCCTGCCGTGAATATATCAGGAAGCCGCCAAAAATAGCAGCTTGCGAATGACAGTGCCCACTTTGCAAATACAAGCCGGCCTCAAAATGTCGGACATTAATGCCTTTGACTGGAACCCGCTTGTTGTGGGCAAAAGTCCGTTTGTGCAGCATGAATTTTTGCTGGCTCTGGAGTTGAGTGGATCAGTAGGAGAGGGCACGGGCTGGATTCCGCATCATGTTTGTGTATTTGAAAATAAAAAATTGCTGGCGGCCATGCCGCTGTATATCAAACATCATTCTTACGGCGAATATGTGTTTGACTGGGGATGGGCGGATGCCTGGCGCCGTTATCAGATGCCGTATTACCCCAAGCTGGTCAGCGCGATCCCGTTCACGCCCAGTCAATCACCTCGACTGTTAGCCACTGACAATAAAACCGCACAGCGTGTTATTACACCGGTTTTGCAGACAATCCAGGCACAAGCGCACGAACGTGGTTTCAGCTCCTGGCACATCCTGTTTCCGGACGCTGATACATCAGCCGCTCTGGATACAGTGAATCTTGTTCGTCGCGAAGCTGTGCAGTATCAGTGGTACAACCGGCACTATCAAAGTTTTGAAGATTTCCTGTCCGCCTGCAGTTCGCGCAAACGCAAGAATCTGAGGAAGGAACGTCAGGACATCGCCCAGCAGGGTTTCAGTTTTCAAAGACTCAGCGGCGAGCAGCTTACAACGCAAATCTGGGACCGGTTTTATCAGTTTTATCAGAACACCTATCAGGTGCGCGGCCAATATGGTTATATGAGCCGCGAGTTCTTTTCACTATTGCATAAAACCATGCCTGAACAGGTTTTTCTGGTTATGGCGCTGCATTTGCCCAGCAGGTGTGTCGGGCGAGCCGCAGCTCAATACGCTGACGCAGCAAAGCGCGATGAGGACACTTGGATGCAGACGCGCAGCAAGGGGGGATCGTCTGCAACAGCTTCATTATCCTCCGGGAGTTGATCCCGCTGCTGATCGATCTCGACTTGCAGTTCCGGCTCATCGAAGACGAAGGCCAAACACAAAAGTTACCAACTTTTTTTGTATGAAATTTTTTTATTACAGACCCTATCCGCCTAGAAAGTTACCAACTTTATTTTTTCACTGTGTTATTTTTTAGCGGTAAAACAAGGCCTGGAAGGGGTTTTAGTTACCAACTTTATTTCGATACTACATTTTGTACTCTAAGCACTTTTAAACTGCGGTTGATCCGCTTGAGGTAATCCTTGAGCTGATCACGCCGCAGGCGTGCAACACCCATCGCCAGCACGTCGATTACCAGCAGGTGCGCAATACGTGAGGAAACCGGCGTAAACACCTGCAAGTCTTCCTCCATGTTCACAAAAATCGGAATAGTGCATAGTTTGATTAACGGGGTGTCCTGCGGCGCGAGTCCAACAACGGTGGCTCCGGCATCAAGTGCCAGTTCCACACTTTGTATTAACGCCTTGGTACGACCAGACTGAGAAATAGCTACCACAACATCCTTGGGGCTCAGAGAAATCGCCGACATGTGCTGAATATGAGGGTCGGTGTACGCGGCGCTGGACAGCTGCAGACGGAAAAACTTGTGTTGTGCGTCGGAGGCCACAGAGCCGGAGGCGCCAAAGCCATAAAACTCCACGCGCTTGGCACTGTTGATAGCCGCAATGGCGCGCTCGAGCGCAGCGGGGTCGAGTTCATCTCGAACAGTGAGCAGGGAGCCAATGGTCGAGTCAAACACCTTGTGGCTGAGATCAGCGATAGTATCCCTGTCATCCACCGAGAACTGTGAATAACTGCTGCTGGCTCCCAGATGCTGCGCCAGTTGTAACTTGAATGCCTGGAAACCATCGATATCCAGCGCGTGACAAAAACGGACTACGGTGGGTTCGCTGACTTCGGCGCCGGCAGCAACGTCTACAATACGCATACCCAGTACAGCCTGGGTATGGTCCAGAACAAAATCGGCAACTTTGCGCTCAGATTTACGCAAGTTCTCCCGTCTATCCTTGATTTTACTGATCAGATTCTGCGGTTCCACTGTGGTGTTCCTGTTACACTGCTTGCCGCGAATATATCAGGAAGCAGCCTAAAATAGCAGCTCGCGAATGACAGCACACACTTTGCAAATACACACTGGCATGTCCATGTCGGAAATAAATGCAGCTGACTGGAACCGACTGGTCGCAGGAAAAAGTCCGTTTGTGCAGCATGAATTTTTGCTGGCGCTGGAATTGAGCGGATCGGTAGGAGGCAGCACTGGCTGGATTCCACACCATCTTTGTGTGTTTGAAAACAGGCAATTGCTGGCGGCAATGCCGTTGTATATCAAACATCATTCTTACGGGGAGTATGTGTTTGACTGGAGCTGGGCTGAGGCCTGGCGCCGTTACCAGATGCCGTATTATCCCAAGCTGGTCAGCTCGATTCCGTTTACTCCGAGTGAATCACCGCGGCTGTTAGCTGTCGACGAAAAAACTGCAAAGCGTGTTATCCAGCCGATTTTGGAAACCATCCAAACGCAGGCTCGCGAGCGCGGTTTCAGCTCATGGCATATCCTGTTCCCGGATGCAGATACCGCCGCCGTACTGAATACAGTGGATCTTGTTCGCCGCGAAGCCGTGCAGTTTCACTGGTACAACCGGCACTATCAAAGTTTTGATGATTTTTTGTCAGCCTGCAGTTCACGTAAACGCAAAAATTTAAAAAAAGAGCGTCAGGATGTGATGCAGCAGGGTTTTCGTTTTCAGAAGTTGAGCGCAGCGCAGATCACCCGCAAAATCTGGGATCGTTTTTACCAGTTTTACCAAAACACCTATCAGGTGCGTGGTCAACACGGCTATCTGAGTCGCGAGTTCTTTTCATATTTGCATACAACCATGCCTGAGCAAGTTTTTCTGGTGATGGTTAGTCACCCGCAACGTGATGACTATGTGGCTGGCGCAATGTTTTTGAAAGACCAGCATACACTCTATGGTCGCTACTGGGGCTGTGAGCAGGACTATCAGAACCTGCACTTTGAAACCTGTTATTACCAGGGTATTGATATCTGTATAACAGAAGGTCTGACACGATTTGATGCCGGCGCACAGGGCGAACATAAACTACGCCGGGGATTTGAGCCAGTAATTACCTGTTCCTATCACTGGATTGCGGATGCCGGCTTTGAACAGGCGATCCGCGACTTTTGCCTGGAGGAACAGGACTATATACAGGCATACCGCAGACAGGCTGAAGCGCAGTTGCCTTACCGTTCCGGCCTCAAGGATTGTCCACAATAAAAGAAGTCAGCTGACCCCTTTGTTCGGCATCCAGACCAGAGTAACGCAGTAGCATCTGGAAAAAATCGGCGTCCTCGCGTTTTTCCAGGGCGGCAATGCTGTGCACGTACGCTGTAATATTGCTGATTGAATTACTCGCCTGATTGCCAGGTGACAATGTCAGTGAAGTCATTTCAAAAATGCCGGGATGGTGTTCACCGCGTTTGCTGACCAGCAGCACTTCATCCATGCTGATAGCTTTGATCATGCACTTGAATTCGATGTCGCCCCAGTGCAGCAGGGCGGTACCTTTGAATTTTCCAGGTTGTTTGGTGGCCGGGCCAGCGGTGAGCACCTCTGCTGAACCCGTAGGGGTGTCAGGTTTCCCACTCAAAACATCGAGGGAGCTGAAAGGTCCGCCGCGGCTGCTGCTCTCTTGTTTAACAGGCGCTATCTTGCCGGCTCTGACCAAGGCCTTGTGGACCTTTTGCATCAGTTCCTCGGCAGTAAACGGTTTACCAAGATAATCGGTAACACCCGCTTGGGCCGCGCGCATGATGTTGTCCTTTCCGCCCAGACTCGTGATCATAATAAAAGGGACGGTGGCCAGGTTTTCGTTGCCGCGAACCCAGTGCAGCAATTCTTCGCCACTGATCTCGGGCATTTCCCAATCACTCAACACCAGATCAATAGGCTGACGATTAAGAATGGATTGTGCTTTCCTGCCGTCGGATGCTTCCACAATTTCTGCTTGTGGCAAAAATTTTCTCAGTGTCCGTTTGATCAGGTCACGTATGAAGCTGGCATCGTCAGCAAGCAGAATGCGAATTTTCATCTTAGGCCTGTGTGTTGTTCAACTTTCTTAAAAACACCGGCATATCCGGTGTCGACTCTGATTTACTGTAGTGATATCCGTCCACGTCAAAGCCGAGAATATCATCTGCGCGATTTATGCGGTTTTTAATAATATAGGCCGCCATACTGCCGCGAGCCCTTTTGGCGTAAAAGCTGATGATTTTGTATTGACCGTTTTTGTAATCCTTGAATACCGGATTGATAACGGGCACGTTCAGCGCTTTCAGGTTTACCGCCTTGAAATATTCGGTAGACGCCAGGTTTATCAATATTTGTTGTTCGTGTGTTAATAATTCTTCGCGCAGTTTTAACGCCAATGTTTTGTCCCAGAACGCATACAGTGATCTGGTTTTTTCATGCTGCAATGCGGTTCCCATTTCCAGCCGGTACGGCTGTATCAGATCCAGCGGTCGCAGCAGGCCATACAGGCCAGACAATATGCGTACGTGCTGCTGGGCAAACTCCAGATCCTGCTCGTTTAATGCACGTGCGTTTAATCCCTGGTACACATCACCGGTAAAAGCAAACAGTGCTTGCCGCGCATTGTCATTAGTAAACGGCACACTCCATTCAAGGTTGCGTCTGAAATTCAGTTCCCCCAGCGCAGGACTGATACGCATCAACTCTGACAGGTCTTCAGGGGACAACTGGCGCAAAGTCTGGTTGAGATGGCTGGCCGAATCCAGAAATTCTGGCAGTGTACTGGAGCTTATCGGCAGGGGAGTTTCGAAATCCAGCGACTTTGCTGGAGATAACACCAATAACATAACAACCTCACACCGTATCCGAAATTTCCTGCCACCAGTTCAGCGGTGTAACGCCATCTTCCGGGTCGTACACATTGCCGTAATACCAGACAGATTCCGGGAAGCGGGTCAGGATTTTATTCAGTACATCTTCAATTTTTTGGAAACCAATTGAAACATGAATGGAATACACCAGCGCGCGAGGGGTTTTCAGATCCAGTGTGCCATCAACCAGTTCGATTTCAGGTGTCAAAGAGGCGTCCAGCTCGTCTGTGTTATGCTTGCTGAACACGCGAACACACAGATTCCCGCTGTGCTCGATAAGCTCCCAACCGGCTTTGTCATCGACTGGATAACGAATTTTGTCATCTGCGGCCAGGCCGCGGACAAAGGCTGGAGACTTCTGAATGCGGTATTCGTCGCGGCTGTCCTCAATCAGAACGGCCGGCACCTGCTCCACCATGGCTTCTCCCTGTGGGGTATATCCGGCAATCAGGGGGAGGGTGATCACGTCTGTCATGGGAATTCCTGCTGTGGGCGGGTGGTTGTTCGGAGCGGCATTGTAACGCGCGAGGTCTTATGCTGGAACTGTTTGAAAAGTTCGCCAGACGCCATCAGGGCTGGCGACAACCATTACTGATCCTGCTGGTAGTGTCAGCAGCCGGTTTTTTCCTGATGGTCATTGGCGCTTCTGCGGAGGCGCTGGACAGCTGGTTGATACCGGTTGTACTCCTCATATTATGGCTGCTGCAGTTTTATTCAGGACTGGCACTGTTCGCCAATGTCCCGCCCCTGCTCGATGAGCAACAGCCACTGTGGCCGCGTTTACGCCGTCGTTTGCACAGGGGCTGCTATCACCTGTTCGCCTGGTTCATGCTGGCTGTCACCATTGCCTGGGCAGTCACCAGTTTCCAGCTGCTGATGGCCTGGCTGCGCATGGCCGGCGCCTGAGCATACTGCTAAGATAGCGCCCACTTACAGACCGGGAGCGCTCAGATGGGCCTGATTGACGAAGACATGGACAAGGATCCAACCCCCACCGGAGAGCTGGCGCTGCAAACGCTGGCAATGCCAAGGGACACCAATGCCAATGGTGATATTTTTGGCGGCTGGCTGGTATCACAGATGGACCTGGCGGCGGGTATTGCGACCAAACAGGTTACCCGTGGCCGTTCGGCAACAGTGGCGATCAAGAATGTGCAGTTTCTGGCGCCCGTCAGCGTGGGCTCAGTGGTCAGCTGTTATGCCGAAATTATCGAAGTTGGCCGCAGCTCCATGCATATCAACATTGAAGTCTGGACTTCCAACGCGTTAACACACGTTGCACAACGCAAGGTCGCTGAGGGTCTTTTCATTTTTGTTGCGATTGATGAAAACGGCAGAACCCGGCGCATTCAGGCGCCGGGTTAGACCTAAGCGGACTCCAGCAGTCCGCTAGACGCCTTCCCGGACTACCTTGCTGGTAATCACCCCGCTGGTCATGGCTCCACTGACATTCAACGCGGTGCGCCCCATATCGATCAGCGGTTCAATC
>Ga0265293_10010465_pt1 | contig 12966 bp, 9 predicted proteins | sample Munlanlewell138R_FD_192505 | JGI IMG/M metagenome (GOLD analysis project Ga0265293, IMG submission 192505) | Leachate microbial communities from a municipal landfill in Southern Ontario, Canada - Leachate well 138R | ecosystem: Engineered > Solid waste > Landfill > Unclassified | place: Canada... | reverse complement strand
AACAATAGGGCAAAGATTAAAACAATATATTTTAATTTTAATTTAATCTTCACTAATCTATTTTTCAGAATCCCGTTTAATTTTTTCTTTTTCAAAATCAATTAGACTTTTTATATTTTCAACGCCTATTCGTTTTCCAATAATTTTTTTATTTTTATCTAAAACATAAATTACAGGTGTGCTGTAAATATCATAAAAGTCTCTAAATTTTGAGTGAGGATATGGTCCGTCCCAAACATTGTACCAGCCTTCTTCGTAAAGATTTTTTTCATCAAGAAAAGTTTTCCATTCTTCTTTATCATATTGTGTATAGAGAGCAAAAACTTTAACATTTAATTCTTTTAAACTATCTCTGTAATGCTGCATTAGTTTAGGCACTTCTTTTTTGCAATGTCCACAATGAGGTTCGTAAAATACTAAAACAGTATAATCAGCAACAACTTGGTGTAAAGAAACATATTTATCGTCAATAGTTTGCATACGGGTTAGGTCTGTTGCAATATTTCCAAGTTTTGTAGGAGTGATTTTGTTTACTCTATCAACTAATTTTTCCATAAATTCTTCGTCAGCCCAATCAGCTTTTCCGCTCATATACCATTCTTCAGCTATAGCAACAAAAACTGCATCGTATCCCATAATTGATGAAGATTCAAAATAATGTAATAAATGCGAAACTGTATATCTAAACATTAAAGAGTCGCCGGATTCGTAAGCTTTAGTAATTATGTAATTAGATTCAGGAATCATAGAGTCTGCAACAGGCACAATCATTTTGTCAAAATAATAATCTAATTTATTTTCAAAAATTGGAGTTCTGAGTAAACCACCTTCAGCCCAATCTATATTGTCCCAATAATGAGATTTGTAAAATTTATATCCAAATTGTGGGTCTATTTCGTTTCCGTCTTCATCTTTTGGAGATTCAGGAATTTCAGGGTCTAACATTGCAAGTAAAATTTTTGAAAACAAAGTATTTGGATTTTTTTTGATATATTCATCCATAAATGAAACTCTTTCTTCGTTTAGCTTTGTGAACTTTTCTGAGATTTTCTTTTGCTCCTCAGGATTATCTTTTGCTGCTTCGTATTCAGGCATAATTTTATTTCTTCTTTCTTGAATATCTACCATTTTTCGTTGATAATCCATAAAAGCTTGATTTTCTTTATCGCCTTTAACTTTCATTGATTGTAAAAAATTCACAGTATCTGTTTCCAAAGAAAACTTTTTGTTATTGCCCATTAAAAACTCAAAGTAAGTCATACCACGTGAGGGTAAAACAACAATATATATACCTTTTTCTAAGTTTTTATCTCCTTTAAACACTACATTTCCCTTAGAGTCTATTTTAGCAGTATCAACCACATATTTTTTGTCACCAAAATAATGACCTAAATACGCAACTGTATCATTTACGCCGTTAATTTTAATTTTAATTTCATAGTTTTGTGATAATAGGGAAAAACTAATAATAATTCCTAGTGTAAATAGTATGAATTTTTTCATATTAAAAAGTAATTTTAGTTTCATCTTACAAATTTATAATAATAAGACTGATAATATTTCAAATAGTTTGCCATTTAATTAATATTTAACAAAAAATTAAGTTTTATATTTAAAAATTATCAAACCAACTTCTGCGTTTAGCTAATTTTAGATCTTTTAACATAGCTGCTTTTACATTTATTTGGAACATATAAGATTTATGTTGGCCAAATGGTACTAAATGCAAACTAGCTTCCCAGCAATGTAAATCTCTGTAAATATCAATTGTTGTAGGCGTAACTTTACGTTTTTCCACATCATAACCTGTATTAAAAGTTATTTTCCATTTTGGGCTTAAATTAAAATCTCCAAAAACATTTAAAGTTTGAGTAATTTGGGAATCAAAATATGGTTTTGCATATCTAAAACTATAAGTTATTCTCACATTCCAGGGTATGTTAAAATCTACATAATCATTTGGATAACCATATAAAACATTGTATGGGTCTTTATCTTCTGACACTGGCGCTTTTGATTCTGCTACTTTTGAATTTAATGAGATACTTGCAGAAATATTTGCTGTTGTTAATCTTAAAAATTTTCCATTTATATCTTTAGCAAACTTATTTACTCTAACTCCTCCGGTTTCGTAAGCATTTTGAACAACTGCATAGGGGTCAAGGTTTGCATTGAAATTAATATCTAAGAGTTTAACTTTAGTTCTCCCTGTAATTGCAAGTGGCGACCAATTTAAACTGTCTGCTATAATATTATAGCTTGATGAAAGATTGAAACTTTCTAAAAGTTTAATTTTTTTGTCATTTTTTGTAGTATCTTTATTATCTCTAATTTTCATTTCAAGATTATTGCCAATATTAAAATTTACACTTCCTGCTCCGCCTCTTGAAGGAGCTCCATATGGCAGACCTTCAAATCGTGAATAATAGTAACTCACAGTGTCATATTGTCCGGTTGTGCCGTTATATTGTATTCTGTAATAATCATCATAATAATTATATTTAGCTTTTCCAAAATCTGGCAAATAACTAAAACTAACTGAGGGCGAAACTACGTGGCGCAGTGCTTTTAATTTTCCGCGTTTAAAATTAAATGTTCCATATATTTGGGTTGACCAATTTAAATTTGCCGAATAATCCCAAACTCTTGAAAATCCAGAATTATAATTTGAATTTAGAAAGCCTATGCTATCTGAAGCGTTTTGATAATCCCAAAATTTATACATATCTTTAAAATACCATCTTTCGTTATAATTAAAAGAAGGTGTGATAGTTGTATATTTTAAAAATTTTGCAGAAGTACTTATAGGTATTTTATGTGAAATACCATTAATCATATCATCAAAATTTATGTCAAAAAGAGTTGAATCTGTGGTGTTAATTTTATTTGTAAGGTTCATAGAATATGCGATTCCAATTTTTTCGTAAATTTTACTTTCCCCAACTTTTACTTTACGTTTAAATGGGTAAATTCTATTCATATTTAAGGAAAAATCTGGAGCAGTTAAAGTAATGGCTTGGGTTGTGTTATTTTGATTATGTCTTATAGCTGCTGTTAGGCTAAAAGGAGAGTTTGGAAAAATTTTACTAATAGATACACTGGATTGTTTGTTTGACGACATATAATTATTTAGCGAATATGAATTATATTTATCGAAATTTGCAGAACTAATATTTACGTCTGCTGCAAAGGTTGTGTTTGGTAAGGCTTTAGGGTCTTGGGAAAATTTCCAATTAATTGCAAATAAATCTGTAACTTGTCTGTTAACATCTTTATATCCTGTCATATTTTTATTGTACTTAACATTCAGGTGGCCGCTAAATTTATATCTTACTTTATAATTTGAGAGTAATGATAAGCCCCAAGAACCTTTAGTGTAAAGATCTCCAAGAAAAGTTAAGTCTAAATAATCGTTTACCGCCCAATAATAGCCTCCATTTCTTAAAAACATTCCTCTATTATCTTCGTTTCCGAATTCTGGAATTAAGACTCCTGAAGTTCCACCTTTTTTGTTAGGAAAAAACCCAAAAGGAATGCCTATAGGAGTTGGTATATCTTCAATTACAAGATAAGCCGGGCCAGAAACTAGTTTGTCGTCAGGAATAACTTTGGCTTTACTAATTGCAAAATAATAATGTGGGTGGTCTAAGTCGCAAGTTGTAAATTTTCCGTTTATCATATGAACATGTTTATTTGCTTGCATTTTTGTTTTAGAACCGTGCAAAAAAGCTCCTTCAAACTCTGTCATTACTTCTTTAATAATTCCTTTTTTTGTTTTAAAATTATATCTAATAGTGTCAGCCACAAACTCTTCATCTCCTTCTTTAAACATTGGTTTTCCAAAAGCTTTTCCTGTGGAATCAGTTAAGCCATGAGCAAAAACCTCGTTTTTATCAAAATCCATTTCTATATATTCGGCAGTCATATTTATCTCCTCATAAATTATTACAGCTTTTCCGTATAAATAGGCTTTTTGAGCTATAAAATCAAATAATAATGAATCTTCGGCATCGTAATAAACAGGATAATCAAAACTCATATTTGATTTTTTTATAGGAATACTATCAGTTTTTACTTGAGTTTTTATTGTATCATCAATATTTTGATAAATACCACTTTGTAAACTATATTTTATGGTATAAAGATTGTTATGAGCATTAATTGTAGAAATAAAACTCATAAAAAAAGTTAAAAATATGTTTAACAAAAATTTTTTTTGCAATATGAAAATATTAATTTTGTACAAAATAAAAATTTTGGTCAAAACTAATGAAAAAAACCTTTCATTAAATAAAACTTTTAAATTAATGACAAAAAATAGTGTATTTTTTATTTTAATTTTTGCTTTTTTGCTTTTAGGGACAAGTAAAACTGCAAGTTCTCAAACTTTTTCTATAAAAACAGTTGTTATTGATCCAGGTCATGGTGGTAACGATCCCGGGGCTGTTGGTAAAATTTCTAAAGAAAAAGATTTAACATTAAAAATGTCTTTAATGTTCGGAGAAATGATAAAAAAAGAATTTCCAAATATTAATGTAATTTATACAAGAGAAACCGATAAATACTTGCCTTTGCACGAAAGAGCCAATATTGCAAATAAAAATCATGCAGATTTGTTTGTAAGTGTTCATATAAATGCTGCTACAAGTACTAGTGCAAATGGTACAGAAACTTTTGTGATGGGGATTGACAAAACAGGAGCAAATTTGAGTGTTGTAAAATTAGAAAACTCGGTAATTTTACAAGAAGAAAATTATTTGGAAAATTATGACGGATTTAATCCAAATGATCCTGAGTCTCATATTATTTTTAGTTTGTATCAAAATGTGAATTTAAATCAATCTTTATCTATGGCGCAAGCTATTCAAGATAAATTTACAAAAGATGTGAAAAGAGTAAATAGAGGAGTAAAACAAGCTCCGTTTTTAGTGCTTTGGAAAACATCTATGCCTAGTATTTTGGTTGAGTTAGGTTTTATTTCTAATTTAGAAGAGGAAAAATATTTAAACTCCGATGAAGGACAAAAATCTTTAGTAAACGCAATGTTTGAGGCTTTTAAAGTTTATAAGAAGAATTATGAAGGAGATGAAGCAAGTAACTTATCAATTCCCGAAAAAGTTAATGAAAACATAGATATTTCAGAAAATAAACCTGAAGAACTTCCAACTAAAATAGAAAATTCAGAAAAAAAAGCAGAAAAAACTAATGCTAAACCTGTTGATACAGAGATAGTTTATAAGATTCAAATAACAACTTCATCAAAAAATATTGAAATTAAACCACAAAATTTTAAATCATATCAGAATGTTGATGTATATTTGCAAAATGGAATATACAAATATACTGTTGGTAGCGAAAGTGATTATGATAAAATTGTTGAATTTCATAAAAAAGTAAAGTTAGATTATTCGGACAGCTTTATTGTTGCATTTAAGAATGGGGAGCGTATCCCGCTTAATCAGGCAAGAAGCGAACAAAAAAAGAAATGAAGAAAAAATGGAAATACATACTTTACTCATTTATTGCAATTGTAATTTTAGCAGTTGCTTACTGGGGTTTTAATTTCTTAAAAGGAATATCTTTATTTAATTCTGTAAACTCATATTATGTTTATTATGATAGAATTGAAGGATTAAACGAGTCAAGTCATGTTACTGTAAATGGTTATAAAGTTGGGCAAGTAGGAGAAATTAAATTATTGCCTCAAGACAATTATAAATTATTAGTAAGAATTGATATAGATAAAAATTTAGCAATTCCTGATTCTAGTATTGCGCGTATTTATAGCATGGATTTAATGGGAACAAAAGGAATTGAACTTAAATTTGGAAATCAAACGTCTTATATTAAACCTAATGATTTTTTAATTGGTGAAGTTGAACAGAGTTTGAAAGACGAGGTTAGTATGCAAATGCTTCCTGTGAAACAACAAGCCGAAAATTTGATGGAAGAACTTACACATGCAATTGCAATTATAACTTATATTTTTAATGAAAACACTAGAGCTAATTTAGAAAAAAGTTTTGAAAGCATTAAAAACACATTAACTTATATCGAAAGTTCAGCAATTAGTATGGACGGGTTATTAAAAGAAGAATCAAGTAAAATAGCTAAAACCATTTATAATCTTGAATTTATTACTACTACTTTGAAAAATAATTCTGCTAATTTGGAAAATATTTTTAAAAATTTGTCTTCATTTTCCGACACTTTAGTTGCTATTGATCTTAGTAAAACTATAGCTCAAGCAAATGCAGCTGTAGAAAACTTTAATCAAATTTTAGATAAAGCAAATAGGGGTGAGGGTAGTTTAGGAAAATTGTTGAATGATGATAATTTTGCTAAACAAATAGAAGACGCTGCTAATAATTTAAAAAGTTTGCTCTTTGATATTCAGTATAATCCAAAAAAATATGTTAATTTTAGTTTGATGAATATAGGAAGAACAGTTAATGTTGCAGATCCTTCAGAGCTATCGAAAAGGGATAAAAAAGTTTTAGAAAAGCAAATTAAAAAGAACGAAAAAGAGGCTCAAAAAAACTACGAAAAAGAACAAAAACGGGAAAACAAATCTGATGATTTATCTAAATATCAAGGTAAACTTGTTTTTATGATTCAAATTCGCTCTGCAGTTGATAAAATAGATTTAAGTTCTAGTGAATTAAAAGGTTATACAGATGTAGTTGAAATAAAATCAGGCTCTTATTATAAATATTTAATCTTTCCTCACGAAAGCCCGTCCCAAACAGATTATTATACAAACTTAGCAAAAGAAGATTTTTCAGATGCTTTTCCTGTTGCTTTGATTGGTGATAATGTTATTAGTTATGCTAAAGGGCTTACAGTGATGGCAGGAGAGTGATAAACAAAGTTAAAAGTCTGTAAAGTCGAAAGTCTGTAAAGTCGAAAGTTGAAAGGGCTTCTCGTTTTTTGCTTCGCTCAAAACTCGAAGAGAAACAAGCACTAATTACACTAATTTTTTGGCTTCTTCGTTTTTCGCTTCGCTCAAAACGGGAAGTTGAAAGTCTGTAAAGTTAAAAGTCTATAAAGTTGAAAGTGCTTCTCGCATTTCGCCCTCTAACAACTAAATACTAAGCACTAACAACTAACCACACGATTTCTTATTTTTTAATTGACCATCCAGTTTTTAGTCCAACAACGAACCAAATAAGTCCTAATGCGCCAAGTGCAAAAATAGTGTCGCCAATAGATCTAAGCCATATTAAAGTTTGAATAGAGCTTTGTTGCATAAACTCCATAGAGCGAGCATACCACAAGCCATGGTCAACTGCTGCAATAGTTTGTTTTAATCCTATTGGTAATATGCTTATTGCAACCATAAGAATTAAACCTATTTGGAAAGCCCAGAAAGAGAATTTTAGTATTCCTTCTTTCCATTCTTTATCTATTGTCATTCCGCGTAATGAGAAAATCATCAAACCTATTCCAAGCATTCCGTAAACTCCAAATAATGCAGTATGTCCATGTACAGGAGTTGTGTTTAATCCCTGCATATAATATAATGAAATAGGTGGATTAATTAAAAATCCAAATATTCCTGCTCCGACTAAATTCCAAAATGCAACAGCAATAAAACTATAAATTGCCCAGCGGTATTTTCTAATCCATTCTGTGGTTTTTGTTAAAGTATAGTTATGCCAAGCTTCAAAACCTATTAGTACAAGTGGTACAACCTCCAAAGCACTAAATGATGCTCCAAGTGCTATAATAGACATTGGCGTTCCTGAAAAGTAGGTATGATGAAAAGTTCCGATAATACCGCCTACCATATAAATTATTGTGGTAAATAAAGCTGCGAAAGTTGCACGTTTTACATTTAATAAGCCAAGTTTTACTAAAACAAAAGCAATTACTGTAGTTGCAAATACTTCAAAGAAGCCTTCTACCCACAAATGCACTACCCACCAACGCCAGTATTCTGCAATAGAAAGATGTGATTGACGACCATACATTAAACCAGCTCCATAAAATGCTGCAATAGCAACTGAAGCTATCACAAATAAAATTAAAAGCTGTCTATTATCGGTTTTTTTCTTTAAAGCAGGTCTTAAGGCACGAATCATTAAAAACAACCATAATAATAAGCCAATAAAAAGTAGAATTTGCCAAAATCTTCCTAAGTCTAAATATTCATATCCTTGATGTCCGAAATAGAAATTTTGAATAAGTCCGAATTTTTGCATAACGCCTAACCATTCACCAGCCATTGAGCCAACAACCACAATTAGTAAAGCTGCAAAAAGAATATTCACTCCTAATTTTTGGTGTTTTGGTTCAACTCCTGAAATAGCAGGAGCAATGTATAAACCTGTTGCTAACCAAGCTGTTGCAATCCAAATAATTGATAGTTGCACATGCCAAGTTCGGGAAATTGAATAAGGTAGAATTGCATCTAAATTTAGACCATAAAAACCACCACCTTCAACTCCATAGTGAGCAGTAAGAATTCCTAATAAGACTTGAACACCTAACAAAGCTGTAACAATCCAAAAATATTTTAGCGTTGCTTTCATTGAGGGAGTTGCTTTTAGGTTTATAAGAGGATCTTTTTCAGGATATTTTTCTAAACTATAATCTTTTTCTTGGTTACGGGCATAATATAAAACCACTAAGCCTACGCCTGCAAGCAAAACCATTATACTAAAAACCGACCAAAATAAATGTTTGGAAGTAGCTTTGTTTCCAACTAATTCTTCATGAGGCCAATTGCTGGTGTATGTAATATCTTTACCAGGACGTTCGGTAACACAAGCCCATGTTGCCCAAAAGAAAAAAGCATTCATCTTTTTCATGCTTACTTCATCCTTAATTGTATTTTTAGGAATTGCATATGCATCGCGTTCTTTATTTAGATTTTCATCATCTGTAAATAAACCGGCATAATATTCCATATTACTTTTAGTGGCTTCTGCCCGTAATTCAGAAATAATTATAGTATTAGTTTTTTCATCATAAGTATTTTTACGAACTTCTTGTTGCAATTTTACTTTAAAATAAGCTTGCCTTTCTTCACTTAATTCTTCAAAACCAATTCCATCTTCTTCAAAAGTCATAGCATTAAGCATAAACATAGCTTCTCTATGTAGCCAATCAGCCGACCAATCAGGCGCTAAGTAGGCACCATGTCCCCAAACTGTTCCAACTTGCTGACCTCCAATCGACTGCCAAACACTTTGACCATCTTTGATTTCAAGTTCGTTAAATAATTCCTCTCCTTGTTCTGTTAGTACTTTTGCAGGTATAGGTGGTTTTTGTACATAAGTTTCATATCCGAAAAACAATAGTACAGAAAAAGACACAAGCATTATGACTATAAAGCCAATCCATAAATTCCTTGTTTTCATGATTTCAATGTTTAATTTGTTATTAATTTCAAAAATAAATATTTTTTTTGATAAATATAATTTTTTTTATTTTTTTCATTTTTTTCATTAAAAAATCATAAAATTATTGTAATAATCATTTTACAGGCACTAATATGCTATGTTTTTAGGACTATCAAGCATGAAGTTGACAAATATTTTAATTTTTTCTTGCGAATTTTAATAATTTCATGCAAAAAAAAGATTTAATTATTATTCATATTTAATAACGTTTGTAGGGCAATTTTCTGCAGCTTCTTTTATTTCCTCAACATATTCTGAAAAGTTTACGCCTTCTATAACTTCCATTTTGTCGGGAACTCTAAATACCATTGGTGCAATTGTTTCGCAAAGTCCACATGAAATACACTCATCTTCAGACTCATCTAACCATACTTTTTTAATATCCATAGCTTTAAAATTAAGTTTTAACTAATTATATACAAACAAAAAAATATAAGCATTGTTTTCTCAAAATCAGTTATTTTGTAATTTTTCCTGTTTAGTATCAATTCAAATTTTCTATAAAAATTGATAATTTTAAGAGCAATTAAATAATAAATGTTAATTTTGAAAAATTTAAAATTCAGACGATATGGATATTTATGAATTAATTAAGTCGAGACGTAGCCCCAGAGGCTTTTTTGATAAAAGTATTAGTGAAGAAGAATTATCGCTTATGTTTGATGCTGCTCATTGGGCTGCTTCTTCGTATAATAGTCAACCATGGCGTTTTATTTATGCAGATAAAGAAAAAAATCCAGAATTATATAATCTGATTTTAGACTTAATGGTTGAGTTTAACAAAACTTGGGCAAAAGCGACTCCAGTTTTAATAGTCGCTATGATTACCACAAAACACCCTAAAACTGGCGAAACTTTAAGTCATGCAAAATACGATTTAGGTTTAGCAGTTGGAAATATGACAATAATGGCTCAATCATTAGGAATTTCTTTGCATAATATTGGAGGTTTTGATCAAAACAAAGCCAGAGAAGTTTTAAATTTACCTGATAAAATTGAACCTATAACAATAATTGCAGCCGGTTATGGCGGTTTGCCTGGAAACCTTCCTTTAGATATTTATAAAATGGAAATTATGCCAAGAGAAAGATTGGAAATAAATGAAATAGTTTTTAATAAAATCTTTGATAAGGAGTAGGTGGGCATAATAATTTTTTAAAAAATAATAAACAAACATAAAACTAAGCTAGTTAGATGAAAATTTGTTGATAAAAATATTTCTACAAATAGTAGTTTTTATTAATTATATAATATATATTTGTACACAAAGAGTATTTTTTCTATGAGAAATTTATAACATGATATTTCAATTAAATTTAAATAGGATAAGTAATGAAGCATTAGTACCTATTAATTATCAGTATCCTTTAAGTGCAGCAATTTATAAAATTTTGCAAAAAGGAGACAAGGGTTATGCTCAATTTTTACATAAAGAGGGCTATGGCAAGGGATATAAATTTTTTACTTTTTCAGAATTGAAAGGCAAATTCAAAAGAGACGGAGATAGATTAATTTTATTGGAAGATACTATTCGATTAAAAGTTTGTTTTCATTTGCCGAAAGCATCACAAGTTTTTGTTGAAGGATTATTTAAATCTGAAACTATTGAAATTGCTGATAAGAAATCTAAAGCTGCTTTTACTGTTCAGTCTATTGTGGCAGAACTTTCTCCATTAAGTTCAGTTGAAAATGAAAAAGAAATTTTACAAATAATAATTCAGCCTGAGTCTGCAATAGTTGCTGGTACTAAAAAAGAGAATGGTAACTATGATTTTAAAGCACCGGATGAAGAAGAATTTACAGAGAGTTTAATATACAGTTGGCGAGAAAAAATAAAAGCGGCTTATAATGAAAAAGCAGGAAAAGAAGCAATTTTGGTTATCGAAGTTGAAAAATATGCGAATCCTTATCGTTCAAGGCTTATACATATTAAAGCAGGTAGAAAAGAAGAAACAAAAATACGTGGATTTTTGAATTTTAAATTAAAATTGACAGCAGAAAAAAGATTTTTGGAATTAGTGCTAAATTCCGGCTTAGGCTTGTATTCGGCACAGGGTATGGGTTGTGTGAGGGTGGTATGATAATAATAATAGCTAATAATTAATAGAGAAGTATGAAAAAAATAGATTTAAAAGAAATAGTTTCTAAAACTGATTCCAAGATTCTAAAAAATTGGATATTGGAGTATGCCGAAGAACATCCATCCTTTGCTCAAACACTCATTGAAATATTTAATCCTGTCGATTTGAAAGAAGATAAAATGAAGGATTATCCTTCACTTATAAAAGCTACTTTTTATAATAATCCTTATTCTACAGGTAATCGGTATAACAATTGGGAAGATTTTGGATTTGACCCTGAGGCTGTTAGGGCTGAGTTAGAGGATATTTTGGAAGATGTTGATTATTATCTAAAATTTAGTAATACTAAAATTGCTGTTAATATTTGTAAAAATATGATTGAAATTATCCCTGAGCAGTGGAATGAGCAGTTTGATTATGATGGCGATGTGCAGGTGATGTACGATGAGGCAATAGATAAGTTAGAGGAAATGTTGCAGAAAAATATTCTACCTACAGAAGAGAAGAAAGCCCTGTTTGACTGGTATAAGGAAGAGAGTAAAAATCTGAATAAACATCAATATATAGGTCTAAATACTAGTTTTGATATTTTGCAACAATATTTTCTGACTTCTGAAGAGATGATTGCGGAAAATTTGAAATCACTAAATCAGAAAATCGAAGATTCTGAAAAATCGTATTATAAAGAAAATTACATAATTCAAAAAATTGAAATATTGCAAGACCTTCAGCGAACAGAAGAAGTCAGTCAGTTCATTGAGCAATATATTGAATATGTGGGTGTTAGGAGAATCAGATTGAGGCAATTGCTTGCTGCTGGGCAATATCAGGAAGCTATAAACTTGATTCAAGATGGGATTAAATTAGCTGAAAAAGAAAATCATTTTGGAGTTATAACTGACTGGAAAGATGAGTTGTTAAGTATATATCTATTACAAAAGGATAAAGCTAAGATATTGAAGTTAGCTGAAGAGCTTCTTTATAATGGAAGAACTTCTGAAAAGTATTATGAAATATTGAAAACACATACAAACCAAGATGACTGGGCGGAGACAATAAACAGGGTTTTGTTGAAATTGAAGTCAGATAAATCTATGTGGGGGTTTAATACTTTCCGTGCAAAACTTTTAATAGAACACCAAAAATGGGAAGAACTTTTTACACAATGCCGAAATGCTGGAGTGAGTTATTTGGAAAAATATGAAAAATATTTTAGACATCAATTTGATAGCAAACTCTATGATATATATTTAAACTTTGCACAAGAACAAGCAATCATAACAGATCAGGAAGCGTATGAAAATGTAGGCAGAATGCTAAAAAACTTAAAAACTTTTGAAGGCGGCAAGGAAAAAGTGAACGAATTAATCAACGAATATAGAGTTACTTACAAACGCAGAAAGAATATGATGAAGGTGTTGGATGGGGTGTGAGGGTCTAGAGTTGAGAGTAAAATAATATAATATTTAATTGTAAAA
>Ga0265293_10010464_pt1 | contig 12967 bp, 7 predicted proteins | sample Munlanlewell138R_FD_192505 | JGI IMG/M metagenome (GOLD analysis project Ga0265293, IMG submission 192505) | Leachate microbial communities from a municipal landfill in Southern Ontario, Canada - Leachate well 138R | ecosystem: Engineered > Solid waste > Landfill > Unclassified | place: Canada... | reverse complement strand
ATTCTTCAGCAATAACAAATTTTGTTATGTCTAAAAGCCGCTGTGTATCTGTATCGGCATTCTTTTTTATAAATGGGAGCAGGTATTGCTGCAAGGGCAAACTATAGGTTTTGCGGCTGGGCACAGCGATTCTTTTGTGCATATCCTTAAAAAGTGCCTTCAAGTCGTAGTCTTTTTCATATTCATTGCAGACCAGGAATACATTATTAAAAGATTTTTGAAAATTGGCTGTATTATTTGTTTTGTATAAATTGCTTTCCAGATCACCTATAAGTTTATGTGATTTGCTCAGCTTGATAGAGAGCATTTTGAGAATAAAAAGTTTGTTGAAGTTGACGTGTTCTTCCTGCTGGATGGACGCCAAAAGCTGCTCATTTACATCGATGAAATCATTATTAACATCTAGTGTATGGTAATAGATGTTATCAATATCGTAAACAAATGAAAAGGTGAAGTCTAATTTTTTATAAATACTTTTTCGGATTTGGCGAATCCTTTCATCTGTTAGCCCAAGTAATTTACTAATTTCGGCTAAAGGATGGTAGGTGTAATGATTCCAAAAGTTAAATGCAGACCTGAAAACGGTCCATTGATTCTCTGAAAAAAGAATCCTTTTATCAAATAGTTGCTGAATAAAAGCAAATAAATAAAGCTTATCATCCTTTACACACCGACTGAAGAGGTCATTTAGAACTGAAGGTCGACGTCTAACTTTTTTTGAAAATTGTTTAATAAACAGCTGTTTAGGAATATCAGTATCCAGATTATCCGGCCTTTTGAGTTTATTTTTGATATCCGATAGAAAAGCAAGAAGCTCCGCCTCTGACAATTGACCAATATTTTTTACACTTCGTAAATCAAAATCTGGGGCAAGCAATACCATTAATTGTTTTAAATTAATTTGAGATTTCGTGAAATCGCTGAGGCCATTATAGCTTCTTACTGAAAGGCTTTGAGCTTTAAAGTTGATATAGGCGTCGAACGCTTTGACTTGTTCTTCTGTTAATTTGTCAGCTGCATCGACATAGGAAAACACATCCTCACCGCTATGCTCGTGCACTTCATTGGTGTCGTAGGCTTTACAGATTGCAACCAGCTCTGCATTGGACTTGCGGCCACAATTTCTGAGTTTTAAAAAGCTTTTGTTTTGTACATAAAAGTTAATCAAATCAGTTATGGTCATTAAATCGTAATCCATACAAATACCGTAGGACCGATTGCTTAATTTCATGTTTTTATTCAAATCTGAAAGACTGGTCATAGCGTTTACATTTTGAGTAAAAGTTCAAAGCAGACTACCTTATATTTATTATTGAAGGCAGTATTATCTTGTGATATTTTCGCACTGCAAATTATGAAAAATAACTACTGATTGAACAAAGATACTATTGTTCGACCTAAAAATAGGTTAACAACTGTATTATTCACAAGATTTTTAGTTCATAATGATTCTTTAAGGTAGCCTTATCTAGGTATTTGAGGTGACAATCTACCTGAATCTTGTTATGCCTTGTTAAACAAATACTTAAACGAAATCACACATCATTAAGCAGCCGAGAAATGGGATAAATAGAGATTCAATATCACAATGTTACATAACATTGTCAATGGTACATATAGCAAAGCGAAATGAGGAATCTTTTTTTTAATAGAGTTTGCGGTTTAAAAAAGTTCATGAATTATTCAGGTACAGTAGAAGCAAAATTAAGGTTAATAAAGATTTCCATTTCACTTTGCTCGCGAGCGTGTGGCCCTGAAATGTTGGATTATTTTTTGACCCCAAGGGTTTTTTGAAACTTTTGAGGCTAAAAAAACAGGACTTGTGCTCACGCGATGTGCATCTCGGCAGGCAAGCCTAATAACCAATTTGCGTAGCTATCCTGCTGTTGATTTATCCGGCTTAAAAAAGCAAGACATGGATTAATGCTAAAGTGTTAAAAACAAAAAGAGCAGGCTACCAACACTTTAAGTGTCTTTGCCAGCTCTTCTCAGCGCTTATTCTCTTTGCTTAGGAGAGTCCGGAAATATTACCATTATCGTCAATATCCATAAATTCGGCTGCGGGCGTTTGGGGCAAGCCGGGCATGCGCATGATGTTCCCTGTAATAGGGATGACGAATCCTGCTCCGGCAGCTATTTCAATCTGACGCACGGTCACGATAAAGTTTTTGGGTCGCCCAAGTAATTTAGGGTTATCAGACAGCGATTGTTGCGTCTTGGCTATACAGACAGCCAACTGGTTTAAGCCCAGTGTATCAATTGTTTTCAAGTCTTTCTTGGCTTGTGGGGTATAGTCAATAGCACTTGCGCCATAGATCTCCTTAGCAATTGTCTCAATTTTTCGTTCAATAGACCAGGCGCGTTCATACATCGGTTTAAAGCTTGAAACACACTCATCGGCTACCTTGGCTACTACGCGTGCCAGCTCTTCGGTGCCTTCACCGCCTTTGCCCCACACATCTGCCACTGCTGCTTTAATACCTAACTGCTTGCATCTGTCGAGTATTACGTTTAGCTCCTCCTCGCTATCTGTTGCGAAGCGGTTGATAGCTACCACCAGACACACATTAAACTTGAGCATATTTTCGATATGCTTATCCAGATTTGGCAAGCCCTCTTTAACTGCCTGTGGATTGGGCTCTTTAAGGTCGGCAACAGGAATATCACCGTGATATTTTAGCGCTCTTACCGTGGCTACCAATACGGCGGTTTGCGGCTCGAGGCCTGCTGACACGCACTTGATATCGAGAAACTTTTCGGCACCCAGATCAAATCCAAAGCCGGCCTCCGTCACCACGTAATCAGATAACGACAGTCCCATTTTAGTAGCCAGCACCGAGTTGGTTCCTTGGGCAATATTGGCAAAGGGCCCACCATGAATGATGGCCGGGTTGCCTTCCAGCGTTTGCACCAGGTTGGGTTTTATCGCATCTTTCAAAAGCAAAGCCATGGCGCCTTCGGCATTCAGGTCGCGGGCATAAATCGGCTTTTTGTCGAAAGTAAATCCTACGAAAATTCTCCCCATGCGTTCTTTCAGGTCATGAAAATCTTCGGCCAAGCATAAGATGGCCATAATTTCGGAGGCGGCAGTGATGTTAAAGCTTGTTTCGCGCGGGATACCGGAAGCAGTGCCTCCCAACCCAACAATTACGGAGCGCAACGAGCGGTCGTTCATATCCATTACGCGTTTCCAGCTCACTGTGCGGGGATCAATATTTAATGAGCGGGTATTGCTTTGGATATTGTTATCAATTAGTGCCGCAAGCAAGTTATTGGCCTTCTCGATAGCCGAAAAATCACCTGTAAAATGCAGGTTGATGTCTTCCATCGGGATCACTTGTGAATAGCCACCGCCGGCAGCTCCTCCTTTAATGCCAAAAACAGGTCCCAGGCTGGGTTCGCGAAGCACCACTGTCGTAGCTCTTCCAATTCGATTGAGGCCTTCGGTAAGTCCAATGGACACCGTGGTTTTACCTTCGCCCGCCGGCGTAGGAGATATGGCCGATACCAAGATCAATTTCCCCGGATTATTTTTTAGCTTTTCGTTATTAATCAGACGTAGGGGTAGTTTTGCTTTATATTTCCCATATAACTCCAGGTCATCTGCCGCAATACCGAGCTTTTTAGCAATTTCACCGATTGGTCTGATTTTGGCTTCAAGTGCAATTTTAAGATCTATATTCATTATTCAAATTTTAAGTTCTAATTCATCGTTTTCGGACTACAAGCCCCGAAAAACAAAGGTAATTCATTTTAGTGGATTATGCGTGGAGTGGTATGCGTGGCTGCACAAATATAGCGCGGTGCATGACAAAATAGGGTAAACAACCTATCAAACTGCGTTGACATACTTAGAAGATTCATTTCAACAGGCTGTTACTTTTGATTCTAATCTAAAAATTAAATAGCATGAAAAACCTCTACCTCATTTTATTCTTGTTTGTTTGTTCTGTAATTAACGCACAACAATTCAATCCTACCAACGGTCCCACTTCGGGAATGGAAACCAGCAAATTTGTATTCGTTGAGGGCGATCTGATGTTTACAGGATACGGCTACCATCTTTTACGCTCGGACAACGGCGGCGAAAACTGGCATGTTGTTACGGCAAACTTTGCTGATAATGAAATTTTGCCCACCTCAATGATTCGTAAAGGCGACTACATCTTTTTATCATCCTGGCTTGGCGACCGCATTTACCGCAGTAGTGATAATGGCGACACCTGGGACGCAATTAGCACAGGATACTCCACCACCATGATTAATCCTTCTTTAAAGCCAAACCGCCTGGAAGTGAGTGGGGAAAACCTCATTATGTCAAGCATGAATTTTACTGCCATAAGCACAGACATGGGACTTTCCTGGCAGCGCATAGAAGCTATCCCCGAAGATATTACTGATGGCGTAAACCAACTCGAGTCAGGATTATATATGAGTTCACGAGACAATCAGAGTCCCTTCCCGCATCATTTTATTTACAAATCGCTCGACAATGGCACCACTTGGGAACAGCTGCCTTCTGTTCCCTCCATACCCTCACCGGGTATTGCTATGCAACAAGGCACTTCTGCTTTTGCTGAGTTGAATGGATATCTCTACTCTTCCTGCGCACCGCTTAACGGACAAGGCTTGCAGCGCTCAAACGACAATGGTGCAACTTGGGAGAATGTGGGTGCTGCTTATGGATTCAATGTCGGAAAATGCGTTAGGAACTATGATGGTATTTTATATTTTACCGATATGTCAGGTGCTTATAAAAGCACAGATGAGGGCGCAAGCTGGGAAGAGTTTCTGAATGCTGATTATGACTTTCCTTGTGCCGATGCCGGATACATTACGCGCCATAATGGAAAGCTATGGATTTCAACACAAAAAGGCCCAATCTCCTACAACGAAGCCACCGGCGAAGTGAGTGAGCCTGTGATCCGAAACGGCTCGCTAACAAGTATGAAAGCCGCCAATGGCGTAATTCTTGGACTGGAATATGGAAAGCTCTATGCATCAGTAAATCATGGTAATAGCTGGACCAATGTTACAAATAACTTTGGAGGGAATACCGAGGTGCGTCACTTTTCTGTAGATGGAAATACCTGGTATGCCGGAGCTATTAAAGATTTTTATCTAAACCTTTTTAAGTCGACCGATTATGGACAAAGCTGGTCTGTAGTATCAACCACACCCGACGGAAGTAGCGGAACCGCCTTCTTCTCCTATGGCCCTCAGCTTTTTGCCACAGGAACGGGAGCTGACATAGCGATCTACAAAAGCACTGACAATGGTGCAACATGGAACCAAACATCACTCACGGTTGAAGGTGACCCACTTAGCTATAATGCCTCAGTTCAGGGATTTGAAAAACATGGAGATATGATTTTCGCAGATATCGGGTATGGCTTTGCCTTTTCAGCAGATGGCGGCGAGACATGGACGGCAAGGAAACTTGCATCTGACGGAAAAGTGGTGGGTTGGCCCAATAATTTTATAAGATATGATGACTGGTCGTATCAAATTCTAAACAGCACTGATAATGGAGCCACCTGGACATTAACCACCGACGGATTTCCTATTCTGGCGGGCATAATACAATACGCTGGCGGATTAGGAATGGTAAACGGAAGAGTTTATATGCTAAACACGATAGAATCAGGCGATCTGGGCCCCTATCCAGGTTACTATTATTATATCGATAATGGGAGTACAAGCTGGACACCGGCGGTAAATCTGGGACAGATTCCCTGGGATGTTGTTTCGATAGATGGAACCAGCGAAACGGATCTTTACGTCTCAACTTTCGGCGATGGAGTATGGACAAACTCCAACAATACCGGCATTGAAGATGCAACGGGCACAAATCGCTTTATTTCGGTTTACCCTAATCCTGCTATGGATCAGCTGTATGTGGAATGTGAGTTCACCGGAGGCCTGCTGTCAATTATGGACTTTACCGGAAGAATAATTTCACAAACTCCTTTTGTTAATAGCCGGCAGGAAGTAAATATTTCAAGCCTCAAAACCGGCATGTATATTATTTCCATTGATGGAGTTGATAAGCGCTACCAGTCTAAGTTTATAAAACGATAGTGCCATATTAAAATGCTATAAACAAAGCCATTATGAAAACTTTCATCAATGTATTATAAGCTTCTGAATTACTCTGTGAAACGCTGTGGCTTCTTTGTAGCACTTTGTAAAACAGCCATTCTACAAAGACTAAACAAGAGCGTTGTATCCTTTAAAAATCTCAGGTTTCAATATACTGACTAGTTACATTTTTTTCTCTTACATCCATTCAACAAGAAAACCCGCATCCCTACTACAGAGATGCGGGTTTTTTAAAATTCTACTTTCAAACCAGCAATTGAGTGCTGACTTTCAGTTAATTGTATGGACAATTTCTCCAGCCCCTGCCCTGTCCATTTCCACGCATACCTTGACCGTTTCCGCGCATTCCGCGGTTTCCGGCGCCAAAGCCTCTTCCTCGGCCTTGTCCTGTATTGGCGTCAAACCAAACTTTCTGATCGTCGGTGAGTAAATTTTTCACTTCACGGCGATGGGCTTCGCGTTCTTTCATCAGACTGGCACGCAGGCTGGCCAACTCATCAATATTTTTGTCGATGGCAGCAGCATCCTGGTTTTTGGCAACGCGCAAACTATTCAGCTTGGCTTGCTTTTCGCCAATTTCGGCACGCTTAATTTCAGCATTGCGGAAATGTTCGTTACGCAGCTTTAAAATATTGGCTTCTTGGTCTTCCGTCAGATCCGGGATCATTGCCGTACAATCTCCACGGCCATAGCCCATTCCCGGGCCTTGCACATTATTTTGTCCGTTTGCTCCGGCATTTCCACGACCGAAATTCTGTGCACTTGCATCAAAAGAAATCAAGGCAAGCATTGCAAAAGCTGCGACCAAAGTAGTTAGATTAATTTTCAAATTTTTCATGATTTAAGTATTTATAAAGGTTAAACATTTTGTTTCGTTTGTATTATTGAGGACGCGTGTTGCGCCAGCCTCTGCGGTGACGGCGGCCCATACCATCGGGTCGTGGTTCATCGCCTCGGTTAAGCATCTCGCGGTAAAAGTCTTTCAACTTTTCATCTTGTTCAGGCGAAGCAATTTGCTTAATATCAAGCAAATGATGTGTTGTCTCAATCTTCATCAAAGTATGAAGGCTGCCAATCTCCGCACAAATTGCCTCAAGGCGTATGGTATCCGGTTCCGGCTGCATCACCTCATCGATCAGATCAGCATTCAGCTGGCGTAATTCAGCAAGCATTGGCGACACTTCCCTTCTCAGGTTTAATTTCGAAGCATTCATCAAGCGTTGCTGGGTTTTATCAAAACCAATTTCACGCATCATAAAAACTGGTGCGGGATTGTTTGAGGGATTTTCGTCCAGGTGCTCAACCAACCCAGCTTCATGGAACTTCTCTACCTGTCGCAGTTTATAGAGCACGGTAGCCAAGGCACCCAGATTCACCAGCGTTATCACGATAACGAGCAGAGCAATTGTTCTCTTTTGTTTTGTTGAAATCATGGCTGCTCTGGGTTTTGGTTGTCCATCAAATAGGTTTCGAGTGCACTTTCAGAAATATCAATCAAGTGGAGGTCTTCTGCTACAGCACTGAGCATCCCCTCTCTTGATTCAGAAGTGTTTACAGGATTGGTTGGAATGTCCATCGTAAGGCGGCCACCAATCCACACGCCAAAAGCAATGGCGGCAGCAGCACTTATCAAAGCCGGACTCAAACCTAAAATCCGCTTACCGGAGAAAGCGCTTTCTTTTGCTGTTGCAACATTATTTTCCATCCGCGAAAGCAAAGCCTGATAGAAGAATGGATTGGGCTGAATACGCCGACTTTCGTCTATTTGCTGCATCTCGTCCAGATGGCGATTGAGGAATAGCCTGCATGAACTGCATTCCGACACATGCTCGCGGAGTGCCGTATCAATATCTGCCGCTCTTGTGGAGAAGGGCAAATCGAAAATCATCAGTTCATAGTGTTCGCAGTTCATGGGGTGCTTTTTAAGTTTGACACGCTTAAGTTCATTTTCTTGCGGTGAGGGTATCATTTATAATAATTTTTTAGTTTTTTACGCAGGTTCTGCCTTGCCCGGTGAATCAGCGATTCGATGGCCGACAGGCTCAACTCCATAATTTCGGCCACCTCAGCATAAGGCAGCTCTTCTATTTTATTCAGTGTAAAAGCTATTCTTTGGTTTTCGGGCAACTGGGAGATGGCCTTGTCGAGCAGACTGCGCTGTTCAGAAGTCTCCATTGGAGCTGTTTCTATGCTGGGCACAAAAGCAGTTGTATTTTGTGGTGCCGAAACTCCGAACAGGACGTCTATCTCTTTCCAGAAACGCCGTTTGTTGCTATTACGCATAAAATTGAGTGAGCGATTTACGGCGATGCGATACAGCCAGGTACTTATTTTGGCATCGCCCCTGAATTTGTGGGCATTATTGAATACTTCAATAAAAATATCCTGGCTCAGGTCTTCGGCATCGTGTGCATTGTGCAAAAAACCCTTACACACATTATACACCAGAAGCTGATGCTGCTCAACCAGTTGATGCCATGCGGCGGGATCTTTATCCTTTAACCTTTGTACAAGCTCAGCTTCTGTCATTTATATGCCTGTTTTTCTGCATTTTATCATTTACTATGGTATAAGACAAACTTTTACGAAAAAACTTGCGCCTTAGCCCAAAATATATTTGCGGAATTAGCAAGGCAAGGTACAAACTATCTGTTTAGCGAATGAATGAGAAGGCCAAATACTGTGTTTCTCATTTTTGAAACAGCCACCAAAAGACAATCTCATAATTTGATGATTTCTAAAGTTCTTTTTAAAGAAATATTCTCTATATTCGCTCTGGATATATTTACCATCAGAAGCATAGAAAGTTGTGGGTTATTTCTGGTTTTTGGTGTTATTTCTAATGATTAGAAGCTAAAAGCATGTATTTCTATATGAGTAAATAAAATATTAAACCATAATAAATATTTTAATAATTATGAAAAAGGCAAAATTAAGATTAGTTATTTTGGCTGCATTTCTATTATTTTTTAATATTGCTGAATCTCAGACAGCAGTAGTAAGCGGCCATGCATTTTTGGAATTACAGGAAGCCCATGATGGAATAAAGGTGAAATTTGAACGAATTGCACCATCCTACTTAGCAGACAGCACTTTTACTGATAGTACAGGATATTATAATTTAGCACTCGAAGGTGGAATTTATAGAATTAATTTCTCAAAAACTGAATATATTGAATTGCTAGTACCTGACACACCTATTTATCAAGACACAACTTTCATGGGGCATACGCTAGAAGCTATAGGTTTATCTGGAGAACTTACCGGTCAATTAGCTTCTGGAGTATATAAAGTTGGTGGCGACATATCTATTCCTATAAATGAAGTTCTTATAATTGACCCTGGTGTTATTTTGCAATTTATGCAAGATGTAAAATTTGAGGTATTTGGCACATTGAAAGCAGAGGGTGCTTATGAAGATAGCATAAAATTCACTCACTATAATAGCACTCAATTCTGGAAAGGCATTGACTTTAAAGAAAACGCTTCAAACAATAGCATATTAAATTATTGCATCATTGAGTATAGCGATGACCGCGGTATTAGTGTTTTCAAATCCAGTCCAAGAATCATTAACTCAACTATTCAATATAACACACACCAGAGCCACACAGACGGTCAAGAAGAAGAAGTAGGTGGCGGTGCGGGTATTGCTTTAAAATTTTCAAATTCAGTTATTAAAAATGTAATTGTTAGAAACAATACTGGTATTACTCTTGGGTGTGGAATATATGTCGGCTATGGAAATCCACATATATCAAATTCAATTATCATTAACAATGTGAATCCTCAACTATGGAGTTCAAGTAGTATTCGCCCCGGTGGTGGTGTTTATTGTTCTTATGATGCTAAAGTTACAATCGAAAACTCTATAGTTTGCTATAATGTAAATTCTATAGGAGGTGGTATTTGTGTCGTTGGTTTTAATGGAGTTTTTTATCCTGAATTAAATATAGTAAATAGTATAATTTATGAAAACACCTGTTCTGTGGAGTATGGCTATGGAGGAGGAATTGCAACCTTAAATAATACTGTTTTATCAGTCTCAAATTCATTGATTTGGAATAATGAAGGAGGGAATTTCAAATGTGACGATCCTTGGCTTGGTGTAAATGTTACAGTAAACAGCAATATGGATCCCTGTGATGCTTATGCTAACTTAATAATGGATCCATTATTTGTTGCTCCTTCGCTTGAGGATTTTAGTCTAAATTTTGGAAGTCCTTGTATTGATGCTGGCGATAATAGTGTTGTAACATCTGGGATTGACTTTATACATAATTTTAGGATATGGGATGGCAATAACGATTCTGATTCTGTAGTAGATATGGGCTGCTATGAATATGGCTCTATGTATAATCCTGTTGGTATTCTTACTAATGTAGAAAAACCTTTGACAAGCGTATTTACTTATCCTAATCCAGTAAGTAATAATTTGAGTATCAAAATTAAAAACATCTCTAAAGTTGAAATTTTCAATAATGTTGGAAAAAAGATATTTACTTCAAATAAAGAACCTGTTGATGTTTCAAGATTGAAGCCTGGGTTATATACCATTAAAGTTCAAGACAAGAGAGGAACGCATTATACTGATAAGTTTTTGAAATATTAATTCAGCCTGACAACTGTAAGTCAAAGCGCTTAGCCTCAGAGAGGTATTCAAGACAAAGAATTATTTTGCCACTAAGACACCAAATCAGTAAGATTGCACAAAGAGTTCAATGTTAGTAATCAATACTTTGTAATACATAGAGCCTTCGATCCTTTGTGGCATTCTTCATTTCTTGACTTTTCGGAGGAGGCTCAATTATGAATTTGAAAATAATACAAAGCAGCACCTTGAACGATCAAGTGCCATCTTTGCAAACCGCTATCAACAAGGGTTAAGCCACAGCACATTCTTTTAAAGAGAAATGAAAATCCAAAAAAATCCACAACCACAAATCAAAAATCCATATATTTGTATCAGCTTTTCAAAATCTATTTTTATTTAGACACTTTTTTTGAAAATCAGTCTCAACAAGAAAAAATATCCAAAAAAAATCAGCAATGAAAAAATTGTTTTTACTTCTTTTAGGTTTTCTGCTTAGCACAAACCTATTGCTAGCGCAGCAATTAGAAGCCGGTGATTTGATTCCGGTTGATCCTACCGTGAAAATTGGCCGGCTTGATAATGGCCTGGTTTATTACATCCGGCACAACACCATGCCCGAAAATCGGGTGGAGTTGCGACTTGTTACCAACGCAGGCTCCATTCTGGAAGATGACGACCAGCAAGGGCTGGCGCATTTTGTTGAACATATGTGCTTTAACGGCACCAAAAATTTTAACAAAAGTGCACTCGTTGATTTTCTTGAAAAATCAGGCGTGCGTTTTGGCGCCGACCTCAACGCCTACACCAGCTTTGATGAAACGGTGTATATGCTGCAACTGCCCACCGATAGACAAGGCCTGATTGATTCCGCCTTTATGGTGCTTGAAGATTGGGCACATCAGGTGAGTTTTGATCCAGAAGAAATTGACAAAGAAAGAGGTGTAATACGCGAGGAATGGCGCATGGGACTTGGCGCTAACGACCGTATGCGAAAAGCCTATTTCCAGATTATCTTCAATGATTCGCGTTATGCCGAACGCCTTCCTATCGGGAAAATTGACGTTATCGACACGGCTGCTTACGAGCGGCTGACAACTTTTTATAAAGATTGGTACAGGCCTAATTTGCAGGCTGTTATTGTGGTAGGCGACATCGACATTCAAATGGCAGAAGAAAAAATTATCAGTCATTTTGCTCCTATTAAAAACCCTAAAAAAGCGAAAGAACGCCTCAGTTTTGACATTCCCGGAAACAAAGAACCACTTGTTGCTATTGCCACGGACCCCGAAGCCACCAGCAGCAATGTGATGATGTTTTACAAACATCCCAAAAAAGAAGCGCTTATCATAAACGACTACAAAGAGCAACTCATTCAGGAACTTTATAGCGCCATGATAATCAGCAGACTTAATGAGCTGAGCCAAAAAGCCGAATCACCATTTATGTATGCATACACCTATTATGGCGGATTTTTGGGAAGAGCAATGGATGCCTACGCCTCCAGCGCGGCTGCTAAAGAAAACCAGATTGAAGAAACCCTGGAAGCTTTAATTATTGAAAATGAACGTGTAAAACGCTATGGCTTTACAGCTTCTGAACTTGAACGCACGAAAAAAGAATTGCTGAACCGGCTTGAACAGCAGGCCAAGGAGAAGGATAAAACCAATTCGGCTGTATACGTAAATGCTTACACCCGACATTTCCTTGAGAACGATCCCATCCCGGGCATTGAAAACGAGCTGATTATGGCCAAGCAATTGCTTCCAAAAATCAAACTGCAAGAAATAAACAGTAAAGCCATAAAATGGATCACCGACGAAAATATGGTGATCGTAGTTACTGCTCCTGAAAATGAAAGTATTTCTGTGCCTGACAAAAGAGCGATTTTGGAGACCGTCCGCGAAGCAAAAAACAAAGAAGTTACTGCCTGGGTTGACAGTTTTAAAGATGAGCCTCTGCTATCAGGAACACTAAAAGGCGGTAGCATTGTGAGTGAGAAAACCGACAAAAAACTTGGAATTACCAAACTAAAACTCAGCAATGGAATAGAAGTAATTCTGAAGCCTACCGACTTTAAAAATGATGAAATATTAATGTCAGCTTTCGCATGGGGTGGTAGTTCAATCTTTGAAGACAAAGACGCCTTTGCTGCTGATAATATCTCCCGCGTAATAGAAGCAAGTGGTTTGGGCAACTTTAGCAAAACAGAGCTGGAAAAGAAACTCAGCGGCATAAATGTCAGCCTTCGGTTAAATATCGACGACATTCAGC
>Ga0265293_10010459_pt1 | contig 12969 bp, 4 predicted proteins | sample Munlanlewell138R_FD_192505 | JGI IMG/M metagenome (GOLD analysis project Ga0265293, IMG submission 192505) | Leachate microbial communities from a municipal landfill in Southern Ontario, Canada - Leachate well 138R | ecosystem: Engineered > Solid waste > Landfill > Unclassified | place: Canada... | reverse complement strand
TAACTCCAGCAAATTGTGATGGAGATGGAACTGCTACAATTAGTGGATATGACAGTAATTTAACTTATAACCTTACAACTGGAACGGGAACAATTGGGGGTGATGGTTCAATCACAGGTGATGCTGGCAACTATACAATTACAGCAACAGAAAACGGTTGTACTTCTCCAGAAACTTCGTTTACAATTGAAGCACAACTACCAACCCCAGCTGCACCAGTAGTTGATGTAACTCCAGCAAATTGTGATGGAGACGGAACTGCTACAATTAATGGATATGACAGTAATTTAACTTATAACTTTACAACTGGTACGGGAACAATTGGGGGTGATGGTTCAATCACAGGTGATGCTGGCAACTATACAATTACAGCAACAGAAAACGGTTGTACTTCTACAGAAACTTCGTTTACAATTGAAGCACAATTACCAACTCCAGCTGCACCAGTAGTTGATGTAACTTCAGCAGATTGTGATGGAGATGGAACTGCTACAATTAGTGGATATGACAGTAATTTAACTTATAACTTTACAACTGGTACGGGAACAATTGGGGCTGATGGTTCAATCACAGGTGTTGCTGGCAACTATACAATTACAGCAACAGAAAACGGTTGTACTTCTCCAGAAACTTCGTTTACAATTGAAGCACAACTACCAAATCCAACAATTAGTGTTAATCCGATTAACCCAAGTATTTGTGGAGATGATGGGGCGTTGGAATTAACATTCACAAATGTACCGGATGGTGATTATACGATTACTTATAATGGTGGCACATTTGATGTAACAGTAACAGGAGGAACGGCAACAATCAACACTGTTGCTGGAAGCTATCAAAATATGGTAATAAATAATGGACAGTGCGATTCTGCCCCTGTTGATGCTTCTCTATCCGATCCTAATTCGCCAGATGATCCTGTATTAGATATTGGTGGTGCATTGTGCGAAAGAGATGGTATTACAATAATTACAAACTTTGGTAGTTATGGTCCAGACGTTAACTTCGTCTTCTCTCCAAGTGGACCGTATGTTGATGACACTGATAATCCTGGCTTAATTATGGATGCAACAATAGGAGTAACCTATACTGTTCATGTAGAAGAAAACGGCTGTATTTCAAATTCTTTTTCTTTCACAAATGCAGAGATGTTGGAATCTCCAGTAGCACCGCAAATTAATGTTACAGACCCAACTTGTACAGCTAATGGCAGTGCAGAGATTACGAACTATGATACGGATTACACTTATACATTCAATCCTAATGACGGAATTGATGTGGATAGCAACGGAGATATTATTAACGCAGGATTTAATACAACATATACTGTGATTGCAACAAACAATCTTGGCTGTGATTCTGAAATCTCCTCTGCATTCGTAGTTGAAGAGATGCTACCAACACCAACTTTAACTGTTAATGTAACTCAACCTGCAAATTGTGGAGATGATGGAAGCATTGAAGTTATCGTTACAAACATCACTGACGGAATTTATGATTTAACCTATGAAGATGCGGGTGGAACGCCACATAATTTACCGATTGAAATCATAGGAGGAACAGGAAATTTAGATTTACCGGCTGGAGAATACAACAACATTACTATAAACAATGGAGATTGTAATTCTACGGAAAGTATTAATGTTAATATTCAAGAACCGAATGCACCTGCCACTCCAGCAATAAATACAATTTCAGCTGCTAGCTGCTTTGCTGATGAGCAAATTGAAATTTCAAATTATGATGCAAATGTGGCTTATACAATAACACCGAGTGATGTAGGAATTAATATTGATAACAATGGTGTTATAACAGGACTAACTCCTGGTACACTTTATGATTTAAGTGGTGTTGAAAATGGATGTAACTCTGGAACAATTTCAATCTCAATCGATGAAATGTTAGAAACACCTACAATCACGCTCACATCTGATTTAGCTGAGATTTGTGAGGAAGATTCAGTAACATTAACTGCTTCTGGTGGAGAAACATATACTTGGGATGGGCTTACAGATACAAGTAATGAAATCACAGTTTCTCCTGCAAGTACAACTACGTATGAAGTAACTGGCTTTTTAAGTAATGGATGTAGTCATACTGTACAGTTACAGATTGTTGTTAATCCTAAACCCGATGTTCAGACAAACGCTGACCATGCAATTTGTGAAGGAGAAGAAACGACAATTCTCGCTATTAATGCTGATTCTTATGTTTGGGATAACGGACTTGGAAGTGGAAGCACGCACGTTGTTTCTCCAACAAGTACAACTACCTATGAAGTAATCGGAACAAATGCGTTTGGATGTATAGACACCAGCAACGTAACGATTACTGTGAACCCAGCTCCAACAATTGTTATTGATGGTAATTTAGACATTTGTACAGGCAGTTCTACAACTTTAACTGCAACAGGTGCAGATTCATATATTTGGGATAATGGACTTGGCAATGGTGATCAGCATACTGTTTCTCCTGGCAGCACCACAACCTATCAAGTTATTGGTATTGATGCAATTGGCTGTAAAGATACAGTTCAAGTAACAGTAAATATCCATGAAAATCCAGATATTAGTGCAGGAAATAATATGCAAATCTGTTTGGGAGATCAAACTATGATATCAGCTACTGGTGGTTCTACCTACACTTGGGACAATGGTCTTGGAAGTGGTGAAGCACATACAGTTTCGCCCACTACAACCACAACGTATGAAGTTATTGGTTATGACAACTACGGCTGTTCTGATAGTGCAACCATAACTATAACTGTTTCTGACATACCTGAGGGGTTACCTGCTAGTTCTTATAATGCTTGTCAAGGCACGAATATCAACTTAACAATTGATGGAGCAGATTCTACTTTATACACATACTATTGGTATAAAGATGATGTCTTTGTATATTCAGGTTCATCTTATTTCATAGATGGAGTCTATCTAACAGATGCAGGCACTTACAATATTGTTATTGAGAATCAAACAGGTTGTACTTCAGGTACTGAAATCACTTTAGCCGTTAATGTTTGTGATATTGATATTCCAGAAGTAATTTCTCCAAATAGTGATGGCAAGAATGATTATTTCTATATAGGGAATCTAGATGCATATCCAAATACAGAGATATGGATTTATAACAGATGGGGTGCTGAAGTTTACCACAGTGAAAACTACAAAAATAATTGGGATGGAACTTCACAGAACAAATTAAATGTTGGTGGAAACGAACTACCAGAAGGTACATATTATTACATTCTTAAACTTGGAGGTGATGATAATGTACCTAATTCAGGGGAAGTTTATACTGGATATATTTATCTGAAAAGATAATAAAATCTGAAAAGGAAATAAAAAGGTGGCTTTGAGAAATTCCGACAATACCGGAATCCTCTGCCACCTTTTTGTTATTCCTCGATATTTTTTTTAATCATCAGTCTCTTTTTCCCAATTTTGTGCATAAGCGTTTGTTCAACCCTAAATGAAATAAGCAGTTTCTTGAATCTTGATATATCAGACTTTTTGGGTTAATAACTGTATGTTTTTAAAGTTTTTATAGAATTATATGATAATAACTCGAATAATTTATTAATTTTCACAATCGAAATATAACGAAATTACATTTATCTCAACTTGAGATTTTGTATAATTAATTAGAAACAAAGCTATAAAAACACAAAACCAATTATGAGTCTTTTTGTAAAGAAATCCATTCCACTCTTAATCGAAGAAGCCAATCAAGCAGGAGAAGGAACTCTGAAACGTACATTTAACTCTTTTTCATTAATTGCTTTAGGAATTGGAGCAATTGTTGGTGCTGGATTATTTTCAATTACTGGAATTGCTGCAGCTAATTTCGCAGGACCAGGAATCATGATTTCATTTTTAATTGCGGCTTTGGGCTGTGGACTTGCTGGCCTATGTTATGCCGAATTTGCATCAATGATTCCTGTTGCAGGAAGTGCTTATACCTATTCTTATGCAACAATGGGAGAGTTTATCGCATGGATTATCGGTTGGGATTTGGTACTTGAATATGCCGTAGGAGCTGCAACTGTAGCTTCAAGTTGGAGCAATTATCTAACTGAACTGTTTCGACATTATAACGTAGCACTCCCAGAATCACTCTTGAAAACGCCATTCGATGGAGGAATTTTAAATCTTCCTTCTGTCTTCATTGTTGTTATCATGTCTCTTGTCTTAATTAGAGGAACAAGTCAATCGGCAGTAATCAACAACCTCTTTGTTTTCCTTAAAGTTGCTATAGTGGTTGTATTCATTGTCATTGGATTCAAATATATCCGTCCCGAAAATTTAACGCCTCTCATTCCTGAAAACACTGGAAAATTTGGTGAATTTGGTTGGACAGGAGTTTTAAGAGCAGCAGCGATTGTGTTTTTTGCTTATATTGGTTTTGATGCCGTGTCAACCGCAGCACAAGAAACCAAAAACCCTAAAAAAGCCATGCCAATAGGGATATTAGGTTCATTAATTATCTGTACAGTTTTGTATATCCTGTTTGCTTATGTAATGACAGGTGTTGCACATTATACTGAGTTTGCATCTGTTGATGGGTCTGGAGCATTGGCTCCTGTTGCCGTAGCAATTGAATGGATGGGACCTATTATAGATGGTGTTCCTCACCCTGATTATCCTTGGTTAAATGTTGCGATTATCATCGCTATACTTCTTGGATATGCTTCTGTAATTTTAGTGATGCTTCTCGGACAAAGTCGAGTTTTCTACTCAATGAGTGTGGACGGATTACTTCCGAAATTCTTCTCAGAAGTTCATAAAAAACACAGAACACCATATAAATCAAATATTCTATTTATGATACTTGTGAGTGTCTTTGCGGCATTTATTCCTGGAAGAATTGTTGGGGAAATGACAAGTATTGGAACTTTATTTGCCTTTATTTTGGTCTGCGCAGGTGTACTGATTATGCGATATAAAATGAAAGATGCACCACGAGGATTTCGAGTGCCTTTTGTTCCATTCATTCCCATCTTAGGAATATTGGTTTGTTTGTCAATGATGGTGTTTTTACCTTTCGACACGTGGATTAGACTTTTAGTTTGGATGCTAATTGGTTTCGATATTTATGAACAATATGGTGCTAGAAATAGTAAGCTAAATGCAAATATCAAACATTTTAAAGATAGGGTCTATATCAGTATTACTGGATTAGCTACTGCTATTTTATTGGTCGTTCTAGCTATACTTCATCATTATAGCGGTGCCGATGAAACAGAAAGAGATTTTGCTTTCTATTACGTTTCTTTAACTATCGGAATTGGTCATATCATATTCTTTACTTATAGATATATAAAAGATAAAAAATTGGCAAAAGAAGCCTCTTAATCTGAATGGTGATTTTTATTCTGAGTATAAGTTATTAGATAGAATCAATCACAATCCGAACAGTGTCTGGAATTCTTTGTTCCATCAAACTTGCTCTATTTTGAGTAATTTTATCGATTATATCTTGGTTATAATATCGTATGGTTACCAATTCAACGGCTTCATTGAGTTTGATGATGTAATCTTTACTAAGCGACTCAATTAAATCCTTTAGATTTTGCTTATCGATATCCAAACAAACGGAAAAGCTTACCGCAGAATTTTGCATGACGTTAATGTGACCCTTGAACTGAGCTAAATTTTTAAAAATATCACTCAAATTTTCTTCAACAACGAATGAAAAATCTTTGGGCGTTACAGATAATAAAACTTGATTTGTTTTGATGATATAAGAAGGAACTAACCCGTCAAACTCAGTAGATTCCTGAATGAGGGAACCATCTTCTGTAGGAGAAATAAAAGATTTTATGTATAAAGGAATGCTTTTATTTTGTAATGGTTTTATCGTTTTTGGATGAATAACAGACGCCCCATAATAAGCCAATTCAATGGCTTCTTTGAATGAAATTCTATCCAATTTTACAGTATCTTCAAAGTATTTTGGATCTGCGTTTAACATTCCTGGAACATCTTTCCAAATGGTAACACTTTCCGCATCCAAACAATGGGCGATTATCGCTGCGGTATAGTCTGAACCTTCCCGTCCCAATGTGGTTGTCGCACCATCATCTGTCTGACCAATAAACCCTTGTGTTACCGAAATAGAATGGTCTGCATTTAAAAATTCCTTATTAATCAAAGCTTGTGTTTTTTCCCAATCTACATTAGCCGATCTATAATTTGCATCCGTTCTTATAAATTTCCGAACATCTTTCCAGCAAACTTTTCTATTTAAAGTTTTTGTCAAATAAGAAGCAACAATTGTTGTAGAAATAATCTCTCCATACGATACAATTTGATCATACACATAATTGTAATCGTCGCCAAGGTTCGTGTTTTTAAAATTAAGAATCTCATCAAATAAAGTCGTTACAGAATGATATATCTCATCCGACTTATCTTCAAAAAGTTTTGAAACAACTTCCATGTGTAAAGACTTTGATTTCTCAATTAAACTCGAAAAAACCTCCCAATCATTACTAAAGAATGCATGAACAACACCCTCTAGGGTATTCGTTGTTTTTCCCATTGCTGAAACAACAACCACAATGTCATCATTATTATATTGTTGAAGAATAGTTCCAACATTCTCAACAGCTTCAGCAGACTTTACAGATGCACCTCCAAATTTAAAAACTTTCATTCAAGTTGATTTACTTTGCGAAAATACAATTTATCTATATATAATTCACTAAAAACTCAATAAATACAGCCTACCGAATACCTCAGACCTTATCACAATTATGAACTTATTAGAAAGTAAGACCTATCGAGAAGTTATTCTAATAAACATCGCTCCTACCCTTACAGCAATGCTTAAAACTCAAATGCCGAACATTCCATAGGAAAAGTAATTCAAGAAGTTATGCCTCAACATTAAAATTTCATGGTTAAAGAAACCTAAAAAATACTGTTTTTGTAATTAAATATTGTAAATTTGTATTCCTTAATTAGTACGGTTTAATTAAAATAGATTAAAAATCGATGGATAAAGTATCTTATGTAGGGAATGCCGATGTCAATGCAATTGATAATCTGTACCAATCATACAGGGAAAACCCTGAAAATGTCGATGAAGGCTGGAGGAAGTTTTTTGAAGGATTTGATTTTGCTCAGACAAATTACGATTTAGATGGTAAAGAAGTTCCTGAAAATTTTCAAAAAGAGTTTCGTGTTTTAAATTTAATTGAAGGTTATAGAAAAAGGGGGCATCTCTTTACACAAACAAACCCAGTTAGGGCGAGAAGAACCTACGCTCCTACATTGGATAAAGAAAATTTCGGATTAGAAGAAAAAGATTTAAACACAGTATTTCAAGCTGGTGAGAAGATTGGAATAGGACCTGCCACCCTAAAAGATATTATCGCCCATCTGGAAGAGGCATATTGTGAGAGCATAGGAATTGAATATTATTATATCGACAATCCTGAACGCAAAGAATGGTTCATGAATAAGTTAGAGATGGTAAACCGACCAAAGTTCTCTATCGATGATAAAATAGAAATTTTCACAAAATTAAGTGAAGCAAATTTATTCGAGCAATTCTTAAATAAGAAATATGTTGGTCAAAAACGTTTTTCAGTCGAAGGAAGTGAAGCACTAATTTCTGGAATGGACAGAATGTTCCGTTTAGGTTCTAAATTAGATGTTAAAGAATTTGTTGTCGGAATGGCGCACAGAGGAAGACTCAATGTCCTCGTTAACCTATTCAATAAAGATTTAATCGAACTTTTTGGAGAATTTGAAGGAAAGGAATTTGAAGCACCAGAAAGTTTTGATGGTGATGTTAAATATCACTTAGGTCTTTCAAGCACAATGAAAGTTGACAAGAATGAACTTCATCTTACATTATTACCCAATCCATCGCATTTAGAAGCTGTTGGACCAGTTGTTCAAGGATATGCAAGAGCTAAAATCGACAACTATTATCAAGAAGAAAAATCCATCGTTCCGATATTGATTCACGGAGATGCAGCTATTGCTGGGCAAGGCGTAGTTTACGAAGTCGTTCAAATGTCTGAGTTAGAAGGATATAAAGTAGGAGGAACAATTCATATTGTTGTTAACAACCAAGTTGGATTTACAACAAACTACATTGATGGACGTTCGAGCACATACTGTACAGATGTTGCAAAATTGACAAAAAGTCCTGTTTTCCATGTAAATGGCGATGATGTAGAAGCTGTCGCTCAAACCTTATTGATTGCAATTGAATACCGTCAAAAATTTAATCGCGATATCTACATTGATATTTTATCTTATCGTAAATACGGTCACAACGAAGGAGACGAACCTAAGTTTACTCAACCAATTTTATACGATAAAATCAAAAAACATCCGAACCCAAGAGAAATTTATAAAGCGCAATTACTCAAAGAAGGCGTTTTAACGGATGAGCAAGACAATAAGATTGTTGCAAACATTGAGGGCATTCTCGATACCAAATATGAAGCTTCGAAGAAAGAAAAAAAGGTTACTGTCAAAAATTTCTTAAAACATATTTGGGAAGGATACGAAAGCGTTGATGATAAAGGTGTTTTTGCTGATGTAAATACAAAATATCCTGCCAAAAAACTTATCGAATTAGGAAATAAGTTTTCTACACTCCCTGAAGATAAAAATATTTACAGAAAAGTAAGCAGACTATTTGACAGCCGTAAGCAAATGTTGAAAGACAATGTGCTTGACTGGGGAATGGCAGAAATGCTTGCTTATGCGAGCTTACTTGACGAGGGACACCCTGTACGATTTTCTGGTCAAGATGTTGAAAGAGGGACTTTCTCTCATCGACATGCCGTTGTTAGAACTGACGATGAACAAGAAGAGAGAATCATCACACTGAATAATCTTTCCGACAAACAAGGCGTAATGAGTATTTATAATTCGCCACTGAATGAATATGCAGTTTTAGGATTTGAATATGGATATTCATTAGCTACACCAAATGGCTTAACAATTTGGGAGGCACAATTCGGAGATTTTTCAAATGGAGCTCAAATTATGATGGATCAATTTATCTCTGTTGCAGAGGGCAAATGGAATGTAAACTCTGGAATTACCTTGTTTTTACCACACGGATATGAAGGTCAGGGCTCTGAACACTCTTCAGCGAGAATTGAACGATATTTAAGACTTTGTGGAGATTCTAATATGGTGGTAATTAATCCAACAACCCCAGCAAACGAATACCATGCGCTAAGAAGAAGTATTAAAGCAAAATACCGTAAACCTTTGATTGTATTTACACCGAAATTATTATTACGCTATCCTGAAGCTGTTTCTACAATTGAAGAATTAGCTGTAGGTAGTTTCCAAGAGACAATCGACGACCCAAGAAACATTCATAAGTCGGCAGAGTCCATTGTATTTTGTTCTGGAAAAGTATATTACGATATCAAAAAAGAAGCTGAAGAAAGGGGGATTAATTCAATGGCATTTATTCGTGTTGAACAATTAAATCCTTTGCCGATAGAACAAATTGAAACGTTAATTAAAAAATATACAAAAGCTAAAAATATCATTTGGTGTCAGGAAGAACCTGAAAATATGGGTGCGTGGTATCACATAGCAATGAGTATGAGAAATGTTAACTTTAAAGTGGTTTCTCGACCTGCTTCTGCTTCCCCTGCTGAAGGAGCAGCAGAATTGCACTTAAAAAGACTTAATAAATTATTTGATAACTTATTTGAATATGCAGCGGTAGTTGCTAAATAACTAAATAAAGAAAGATTATGCCGATTTTAGAAATGAGAGTTCCCAGTCCTGGAGAATCAATATCAGAAGTTGAAATTGCAGAATGGCTGGTAAAAGATGGTGATTATGTTGAAAAAGACCAAGCCATAGCTGAAGTAGATTCAGATAAAGCTACTTTAGAGTTACCCGCGGAAGCATCAGGTACCATAACTTTAAAGGCAGAAGAGGGAGATGCAGTAGCTGTAGGAGACGTAGTTTGTCTTATTGACACATCAGCAGAACCTCCTGCCAAAAAAGAAACACCAAAAGCAGCAGTTTCTAACGACCCAGTAACTGAAATAAAGGAAGAGGTAAAACCTGAATCTAAGAAAGTTGAAGCTCCTGCTCCTGCTCCAAAAGCAGAAACTCAATCATCACATGCGACTGGAACAGCTTCGCCTGCTGCAGCAAAAATGATGAGAGAAAGTAATGTTTCTTCATCGCAAATTAGAGGAACAGGGAAAGAAGGAAGAATCTTAAAACAAGATGTTTTAGCGGCAATGGCTGCTGGTTTTGATACATCTGCTGTAGCTGGATGGGGAGGAAGTAGAGAGAAATCTTCAAAAAGAATGTCTTTATTAAGACGTAAAGTAGCTGAAAGACTTGTTTCTGTTAAAAATGAAATGGCAATGTTGACGACATTTAACGAAGTTGATATGAAGCCAATCATGGATATTCGTGCAAAATACAAACAAAATTTTAGAGATTTCCATGATGTAAACCTTGGGTTCATGTCTTTCTTCACAAAAGCGGTTACTGAAGCATTGCATTTATTCCCTGCTGTAAACGGACAAATTGATGGCGACCAGATGGTTCTCCATGAATATGCTGATATTGGTATTGCTGTTTCTTCACCCAAAGGATTAATGGTTCCTGTAATCAGAAACGCAGAAGTAATGTCTTTGGCAGAAATCGAAAAGGATATTAAACGGCTTGCTGTAAAAGCGAGAGATGGGAAAATAACACCCGATGAAATGGCCGGAGGAACCTTTACAATTACTAATGGTGGCGTGTTTGGCTCAATGATGTCAACACCGATTATCAATCCTCCACAATCCGCAATTTTAGGGATGCACAACATCGTTGAACGACCAGTTGCTATTGATGGGAAAGTTGAAATTAGACCAATGATGTACATAGCACTTTCTTACGACCATAGAATTATCGATGGATCAGAGTCTGTTAGTTTTCTTGTGAAAGTAAAAGAAATGCTTGAGAATCCTGAAAAAATGCTATTCGGTGGAAAAGACCCTGTTGAAGTATTATTGGGATTATAAAAATCTATAAGTACATAATTTCGTATAAGAAACACGGAATATTGTATTTTTAAACACATAGTGACATCGTTTTTATCTATTTGTTTAATACATTTTCCAACGTTTGCGCAAATTCATTTTCATTACTATAATTATAAAACGGTACAGCGGTCAATAAATATTTATCAGAGTGAATTTCTATTAACTTTTTATCTTCAGCGATTTCATTTAAAAACTCTTCTTTCCATTGGTCGTGAGCGATGAGGTGTTTGCCTTTGGGTTCTATGAAAACTTGATACGTTATACTTTCTTCTTTTTGTTTGCAAAACAGCAAAAAATCAGGTTCAAATCTTCTTCCTAACTTATCATAAATTGCTAACTCTCGTTCGTTTCTAAGAATGTAAATATTTTCATATTTTTGTTGTAAACTCTCAAATTTTCGGGCGAATAATTCTATAAAGCTTTTCTCTTCACTTGTGCCGTAGTTTGCATTGTAAGCATACCAAGGTTCATTAGCAAGCAAAGATTCTTGTCCATCTTCACGCTCGTCATATTTACGAACTCTAATTTCTTTGTCTTTAAAAACTTGATGAATGGGTTTTTTAATAAATTCTGAACCTTCATAATCGGTTGAATTACCTTTAATTTCAGTTTCAATCGTTTGTAAAAGTCCATTTATCGCTTGTAAATAATCAAAATGAGTGATATTTTGAAATCTTTGAGACGTTCCTTTTAATGTTATTTTTAATGCACCCAAATAATCGTCGCTCTGAATAAATTCATTCAGCGAAGAAAGATGAGGAAAGTACCTTTGTAAGTTATTAAAATAAAAAAACGGATGCTGACTTAATGCAAAGCGAGTAATATGCGGAGGTATTTCTGAAAGTGTAATATCTTTTCCTTTGATAACTTCTTCATTTGAAACAGGATTTTCTAACTCGAAAAATGCACTTGATACTCTCCCAACTCCTGACGAAAGCGTATGACGATAATTGGTTCCTTTAACGCCTAAATCTGCAAATGATTTAATTGCTTCAAAATCTTTTGGCACTTTTTTGTTGAAAAAAACGTACTCTTTTTGGTAATGTTCTGACTTTTTATATTCTAATTTCAGTTGTAATTGTTTTACAACCATATTATCTTCATCCTCATAAATACCAGAGTCAACCAATGCTTTTTTCAATTCTGAAATATAACGACTGTCTTCTTTCGTATGATAATATAATTCTTCCAAAACCTTTAAATCATTGGAAATATCATCATCGTACTTTCGTGTATATTTATCTTGTCCGACTTCCAACGCAAACGGAAAGTAGCGTGCTCCTCGACCGATTAACTGAGCTTCTGAAAGTGTTGTTTTTCCAGGTTTATTTCCTTTACTATCTCTTCCTTCATACAAACGAACAATATCAAACAAATTCAATACATCCCAGCCTTCATTCAATTTCTGCACCGCAAAAACCGCTCGAATGGGATTATTTTCATCTTCTAAAGTGTTCAATAATATTTGATTTTGCTCGGCTTCTTTGTCATTGTTCGCACTCAAACAGTTTTCTTCTTTAAAATTGTTTTGTATGCGTTGTACGATTTGTTGGTCGGATATTCCTTTCGATTGAAAGAAATCAAATGCTTTTTGAACGATTGAAACAGTAGAAGTATTTTTAATTTTCTCAATCATTCTTACAGAAAAATCTTCAATTAATCGATGAAAATTCTCTTTATTCTGTTCCGATTCTTTAATAGTTCGCTTGGCTTTAAAAAGAATTACAGGTTTTAAATTGATGTGATGAGATGTTGCCAATTCTTGTCGGTATAAATTTAAAATCAAAGCCTGTATGATTCGTTCTTGCTCATCATAATGCGAACGAATGAGGTTGATTTCTTTTGAATATTTATCCAATCGGAATTCAGAAAGATCATATTTATACAATACTTTATCTTTGTATTTCTCTACGATTTTTTGGCTT
>Ga0265293_10010458_pt1 | contig 12970 bp, 9 predicted proteins | sample Munlanlewell138R_FD_192505 | JGI IMG/M metagenome (GOLD analysis project Ga0265293, IMG submission 192505) | Leachate microbial communities from a municipal landfill in Southern Ontario, Canada - Leachate well 138R | ecosystem: Engineered > Solid waste > Landfill > Unclassified | place: Canada... | reverse complement strand
CCATGAAAACCAGTACTAAAATAAAAGGATTCATAATCGTATCAGTTTTTTATAATAACCCCATCGCTTCACGGGTACCTTCATGTATTATCCCGTTATTGTGAGTCACCAGTATGGAACGGATGATTTCATCGTTCATATCCAATATGATCCGCCCTTCTTTCACAAGATAGCTTGCTAAATTATAGACATTTTGTGCAAACATCCAGGTAGAGCTTGTGGGGATCAGTCCGGGTATATTTTTGATACCGTTAATAGTGACATTATGCCTGACTCCTTTCTTGCCTGCCGGCGTGATGGCGCAATTGCCGCCCTGGTCGATGGAGACATCCACGATCACAGAGCCGTTCTTCATCTCCTTCACCATCTCTTCAGTGATAAGGATAGGAGCCACTTTCCCGGGGACCAGTGCGCTCAGGAAGACAATATCCATATCTTTCAGCACTTTGCCCAACTCTTCCCGTTCTTTTACCAGCCATTCCTCAGAAAGTTTCTTAGCATAGCCGCCCTCTCCTACAGCCACTTCAGCCGGCACCCCCGCTTCAATCACCCTGGCACCGAGGCTTTTCGCCTGTTCACTGGCGGCCGGACGAATGTCCATGGCATAGGTAACGGCTCCCAGCCTCTTGGCGGTGGCCAATGCCTGCAGCCCGGCGACTCCCGCACCAATCACCAGCACGTTGGCAGGCTTGAGCATCCCTACGGCGGTAAACATCTGTGGCATGAAATAAGAGAGATCGTCGGCAGCCATCACCATCCCCTTGTAACCGGCACAGGTGCTCATGGAAGTAAGGGCATCCATATGCTGAGCCCGTGAGATGCGGGGGATACCGTCCAGTGTGAAACTGGTCACCCCAGCCTCAGCCAGCTTCTTGACCATCTCGTGGTTCACCGGCGAAGCAGGATGGATAAAGGTGATAAGGTATTGCCCGTTATGCATCATATCCACTTCGTGCCTGTTTTCCTTCTCGTTAAAAAGTGGTTCTTTTACTTTCAAGATAAGGTCAGCCCTCGCGAACAATTGCTTCGGATCGGACACCAATTCCGCTCCCGCTTCGGCATATTGTTCGTCATAATAGTGCGAACCCACTCCGGCGCCGGTTTCTACCAATACTTGCACACCGTCATTAATGAATTTTTTTACCGTTTCGGGAGTCGCGGCAACACGGGCTTCTCCCTGCATAATCTCCTTCGGTATTCCTAAGATCATCATAAATAAAAAATTGTAAGTTGTTGTAAATAATATTAGAATAGGTGATAAATAACTTTGATGGCATTATCATGACTGCATAATACGCTTCAAGCTGTTGTATCGTTTGCAAAAATAAGAAGAAAAAAGAGATTTACAATTCATTCTAACAGATTTATCCACACGGGGATTTGTTCTTTTTTCACGGATCAATTATCATTTTTAATGACTCTTTGGTATAAAAATTTCTTTCATTACAGATTATGTCGTATTTTTGTGACAAGAATTCAGATTTTTCAATTTATAATAAACAATTAGAACAATGGTAAGTTATAAAGAATTGGGTCTTGTAAACTCAAGAGAGTTGTTTAAGAAAGCAGTTGACGGCGGTTATGCCATTCCTGCCTTCAATTTTAACAACATGGAACAACTTCAGGCCATTATTTCGGCTTGTGTTGAGACAAAGTCGCCTGTAATCCTGCAGGTATCGAGCGGTGCCCGTAAATATGCCAATCAGACATTATTGCGTTACATGGCTCAGGGAGCCGTGCAATATGCAAAAGAACTGGGCTACGAAATTCCTATCGTGCTCCATCTCGATCATGGCGACAGCTTTGAACTTTGCAAGGATTGTATAGAAAGCGGTTTCTCATCTGTGATGATCGACGGTTCACATCTTCCTTATGAAGAAAATGTTGCCCTGACAAAACAGGTGGTGGAATATGCTCATCAACACGACGTAACCGTGGAAGGTGAATTGGGTGTATTGGCAGGCATCGAGGATGATGTACAGGCAGAACACCACACCTATACTGAACCCGATGAAGTGGTAGATTTTGTGACTCGCACAGGCGTTGACTCACTGGCCATTTCTATCGGCACTTCACACGGAGCTTTCAAATTCACGCCCGAGCAATGCACCCGCAACGAAGATGGCGTATTGGTTCCGCCCCCCTTACGTTTCGATATCCTTGAAGAGATCGAGAAACGTATTCCCGGCTTCCCTATTGTGCTCCATGGTTCATCTTCTGTTCCACAGCAGTATGTAAAAACTATCAACCAATACGGAGGAAAGCTGGACGACTCTATCGGCATTCCCGAAGAGCAATTGCGTAAAGCTGCCAAATCAGCAGTATGCAAAATCAATATAGACTCCGACGGACGTCTGGCTATGACTGCCGCCGTACGTGAAGTATTCGCCACCAAACCGGCTGAATTCGACCCGCGTAAATATCTTGGTCCGGCTCGTGACGAGTTGAAGAAACTCTATATGCACAAAACAGAAAGTGTATTGGGAAGTGCCGGAAAAGCCTAACCATACAGCAACACCATAACTTAAAAAGGGGTGAATCGCAATGATTCCACCCCTTTTTGCTTCACTATTTCTCCATCATCACTGCCTCCCGAAGATTCCCCTTTTCACCTACCATTTGCAAGCATTGCCAGTTCTTCATTGAACCCGGTCTTTTTAAGCAGGTCATCCAGGGAGACATGCATCCTGTACCGCCAGTAGTGTTCAGGATTTGCAGGCACGTTGATCCGTTCGGCGGCAATATCGGGATTGCGCAGTTTTTCATCGATCGACAGCCAGTCCTGCAACGGCAGGATCACCCACATGGCCGATGAACGGAGATGGCGCTCAATAATCTGCCGGCAAATAGCAGTACCACACTCAACCGGCGCAACCCCTTCACGATGCAACATCTCGTTGTAATAACGTTGTGTGAGATCCCGGTTCTCTGTCCACCATAAACGAAGGGGCGACATATCATGTGTGGAAGTAGTACAGACGGATAGGTATGGCAATCTCTTCAAATCGGTAAATGTGACGAAAGGATCTTTGGGCATCCGCTCGATCTCCAGACTCAACATCTGTAATTCATGCATGACCGACGGCACACAGTCGGGAACCATACCCAAGTCCTCTCCACATACCATCATCTTTGTAGATGAGATGAGCGCCGGCAATTTTTTCATGGCCTCTTCACGCCAAAAATAATTATGCCTGTGATAATAGAACTCATCATACAGACGGTTGAACGCTTCTTTCACATGAGTGTCGAGATAACGGAACGAATGGGTATATTGCGCTGTAATGCGTGGATGGAAACGGTGATGATCCTGCGGATCACGCACGAAGAGCACTTCCAGGCATAACAACATAAGTCCGTCGCACACCATCCTACTCTTATCATCTCTTTTATTCTCAAATAGTTGTTTGATTTTTCTTTGAGTATCGCAATGAGATCTCAATTTGAATCGTTGCCACCCTATTGTCTCGAGGTATTCTCTTTTCACCTCTTCGGTATATTCCGCAAAGATATCCGGCAAGAAATGTTCATGGATAAACGGCTGTACCATCCGCTCCTCATCAAAGGGAATTCCCGCCCGATTAATCTCCTCTACCCAGAAAGGGAGTGCCGGCCGGAAGTGTCCGAGTGATCCCTGTACAGCATCCAGAGGTATTTCCCAGATACGGAAAAAACCCAGTATATGGTCTATCCGGTAAGCATCGAAATAATCCGCCATCTTACGGAAACGGTGAACCCACCAGGCATAGCCATCCCTTTCCATCATCTGCCAATTATAAGTGGGGAAACCCCAATTCTGGCCGAAGAACGAGAAATCGTCGGGCGGCGCACCGCTCTGGGTATCCATATGATAGAGGTTGGGGGCTACCCACGCGTCTACGCTGTTACGGCTGATACCGATAGGGATATCTCCTTTCAACGCTACACCTTTTTCATTTGCATATATCTTCACTCCCGAGAATTGCTGGTGAAGGAGGTATTGCAGGAAAGCCCAGAACTGGGTCTCTTCCTTTGCTTCGGTATCGCCATCAATCATTCGATTTAACAGCGTTTCATTATAACCGGCATATTCTCCCCATTGGTTGAAATCGGCACTGTCGTATTTATCGCGTAAGTAACAGTAGCAGACATAGGGAAATAACCAGGAGCTATTTTTCTCCCGGAAAATATTGTATTCCTCCGATGCAAGCACCTCCTTCCCCTCCTGGAGATAGAGTTCGCGGTTATAACGGGTCTTTAGCGACAATACTTTTTCATAATCGAGTTGCGGGAGGCTGTTCAGCTCTTTGGCTTCTTTCAGGAAAGCTTGTTGCTTTCTCTTTGTCTTTAGCGGATAATCTTTATATCCTAAATATATGGGATGGAGGGCATAGGCCGATATCGCACTGTAGGGATAAGAATCGCGCCAGGTTTTGGTCGCTGTGGTATCGTTTACAGGCAGCAACTGGATCAATTGCTGTCCGGTAAGGGCTATCCAGTCGACCATCTTACGGAGGTCGGAAAAATCACCCATTCCAAAGCTATCTTCCGTTTTCAGTGAAAAAACCGGAATGGCCGTTCCCGTGCCCCGGTAAGCAAAAGACTGATAGTGAAAGAGCAGAGCCATCTCCACAAACACCTTGTTTCCTTTATGGGCTCTCTCTATTGTCAGAACACGGTTTTCACCATCTTCCCAGTGAACCGCATTACCGTTTTTATCCACAATTACAAATTTGTACTCACTCCTTGCAGGTAATTTTTTTGCATCGAGTACAATTTGCCACTCTCCTTCGTCGATATGGGAGAGCGGTCTGGCCAATGTAAGGTCCCATCCGCCCAACTCTTCACACTCGCCGCTGACCATCAGTATCTGATCGCCTGCGACGAAGGGACAGATCACATTCAATAAAACAGCCTGGGGATAATATTCTGTAGGGAGGGGAACCGTTTCATGACGGAAAACAGTATCGGTAAACAGGGTGGAATATAAGTAAGAATGGTATGACTCATTCTTCCAGAAATCATGAATAATAAACTCTCTCTCTCCTTTTGTGATATGGAGTTTCCGATTATTTCCCCACTCACGGCGGATGGTATATCCCCCTTTCCTGATACAGTAGTAATAGGTGAGGTCCGTTGTTTGTTCAATACTTACCGCCGCTGACCAATTGTCGCCATCGGCGACAAGAGTGACTGCCCGGTCTTCATCTAAACTTCCCAGTTCGGGAGCACTCCCGCAGAGAGAGACCTCTTCTCCCCAGGCAGTATGGTAATTGATTCTAAATATAATGTGTGCCATTCGCCAATATCTATTCACTATTTATGGTTGACGCAAAGCTACAATGTTTCATGAACGGAGCAGATAAAAAAGGAGGCTTTTTTTTCGGATTCCCATGCAATCGTTTGCGGAATGGCAAGGGTCAGAGGAAGAGAAGGATCAGCAACTGGGCTGTGATCACCCTGAGAAACATCGTAAGCGGATAGACAGTCGCATAGCTCACTGCGGGCATGTCATTTCCTGCCGTCGCATTTGCATAGGACAATGCAGGAGGATCGGTCATGCTACCCGCAATCAACCCCATCAATGTGAAATAGTTCAATTTATATATTTTCCGGCCGATAATACCGATTATCAGCAGGGGTACCACGGTGATGATAACTCCATAGCCAACCCATTTATATCCGCCGTTCACTACGGTTTCCACGAAATTCTCACCGGCACCGAGTCCAACACAGGCGAGGAACAGGGCAATACCTATCTCCCTCAGCATCAGGTTGGCGCTCATGGTTGTGTAAGTGACAAGCTTATATTTCGGTCCGAATTTACTGATCAGGATAGCCACAATAAGCGGCCCGCCGGCCAGCCCCAGTTTTACCGGCTGGGGAACTCCCGGGATCATAAATGGAATGCTTCCCACGAGTACTCCTAATGCAATACCTATAAAGATAGAGATCAGATTGGGCTCCCTGAGGCGTTTCAACGAGTTGCCAAGGAATCTTTCCACATTGGCAATGGCCTCTTCCGATCCCACGACCGTCACCCGGTCGCCAAGCTGAAGCTGAAGGCGGGAGTCGGCAATCAGGTCAACCCCTGCACGATTCACACGGGTAATATTGATGCCGAACAGGTTCCGCAGCTTCAGGCTGCCTATGGAACGGCCGTTGATCGCCGATTTGGTGATCGATATCCTGCGTGAAACCAGTTGTGAGTCCAGTTTATTCCATTCACTCCTGTCCATATCGATGCGTTGTCCGATAAACGCTTCAATCACATCGATATTTTTCAGGTTGGAAACTACCAGTATTTTGTCGTTTTCTTCGAGGATCGTCTTTGTCTGAGGGACATCCAACACACCTGTCCTGGCATGTAACACCCTCGATATGACAAATTCCTTATCGACCAACCGTTTTACTTCACGGATATTTTTCCCGAAGATAGAGGGATTCATCACCTGTAGGGAGTACATATGCGCTTCCGTCATCTTGGAGGCATCATTATTGTCTAAAGTGCTATTCTCCTTGGCAAAATTGATTTTGAAGATATACCTGAAAAGAACGATACTCATAATAATTCCTACTACTCCTAACGGATAGGCAACTGCATAGGCCGTGGCGATGGTAGGATCGGTAGTCCCCATCACATCACTATAGGTCTGTTGCGCCGCACCCAGTCCCGGCGTATTGGTAACCGCACCCGACAATATCCCCACCATTGTGGCGATGGGCAGTCCGGTCACTAAATGTATGATATAGGTGATAAACACTCCCAACAGTACTACGCCGGATGCCAGCAAATTGAGGGTGATTCCTCCCTGTTTAAACGATGAGAAGAAGCTGGGTCCCACCTGCATCCCGATGGAGTAGATAAACAGGATCAATCCGAATTCCTTCAGGAAATGGAGTACCTCCTCATTGATCTGCAGGCCGATATGTCCGAGAAATATACCGAAAAAGAGTATCCAGGTTGTCCCGAGCGAAATACCGAAAATCTTTATCCTGCCCAATAACAACCCTATCGAGATTACCAGCGCCATTACCAATATCGAATGTGCTATACCTGTTCCGGTAACCAATTCTATTAACCACTCCATATTACAATAACCTAAAAAACATTAAATATACCGACCTTGAAAATTGACGCAAAAGTAGTGCTTATTTTATTGATAACAAAATGTAACTGCAACCCACCGGTCTATTTCCGCAAAGTGCCGGTAGGTTAATCCCTGCGCTTCGGCGGCGGCACGTATGGAGGGAATATCCTCTCTATAAAAACCGCTCATTACCAGTATGCCATTTTTATTCAATACCTGCGTATAAGCCGGTATGTCCTGCAGAAGGATGTTCCGATTGATATTGGCCAGGATCACATCATAGGTTTCCTCACCGAGCAATTCCGCCCCACCCTCAAGCAGACGAATGTTATCGATGCCGTTCAACCGTGTATTTTCCAATGCATTATGATATGCCCATTCATCTATATCGATGGCAGTGAGCGGTGAAGCTCCCCTCATGGATGCCAGAATAGCCAGAAGAGCGGTACCGCAACCCATATCAAGAAGAGACTTGCCTTGCAACTCCATTTTCAACAGTTCCCTCATCATCAACTCAGTGGTCTGATGATGTCCTGTGCCAAACGACATCTTGGGATCAATCAATATACGGTATCTAAACTCGCCGTCAATCTTATGGAATGAACTATGGATACACAATGTATCATCAATGACCACGGGCTGAAAGTAATTCTTTTCCCACTCTTCGTTCCAGTTCTTATCCTCCATTTCATGGCAGGAATAGGTGATCCCGGCTTCCAGCGGAAAATCGGAAAGAAGTTGATCTATTTTTTCCAGGGATATTTCCGGTAGGGGAATATAGGCTTCCAGCCCTCTTTCTGTCGCCACAAACGACTCGAAACCGATCTCTCCCAATTGGGCTGAAAGGATATCTGTCAACACTTCCGTATTGGGATCGCAACTAAAATCAACCTGTATATACTTCATGATGATTATTCAAAAGAAAGGACAAAGGTAATCTAAATTTCTTTTGCACTTTCTGATGACACCAAAAAATGTAAAAATCATTTTGTTTTGAAGAGTCATTTGTTTATTTGTGTTACAAATGATGTTGATTCTGCCGATAAGAGAAGAAACCTATCCTTTTTTATTCTATTTTTATCCACTTAAAAATTGAGTCGTTCTTTTGTGATAACATAATTCAGGTAAGCTTGGGATTTTTTTAACAAAAGCGATTATTGCACTTAGACCACATAATAATGAAGAGAACTATATTATTGATTACTCTATTGACCGCCTTCTCGCCACTGTTTCTCTCATACGGGCAAAATGCCAATACGGAGGAATTGATCCACGAAGGAGTGGAACTACATGATGAGGGCAAATACAACGAAGCCGTTGAAAAATATAATGAGGCGCTGAAAATTGATCCCAAATCGGCACAGGCAACTTATGAGTTATCATTATCCTATCTCGCACTACAGGATTATCAAAATGCATCAAAATATAGCACAGCGGTGATCAACTCCGGCAACAAACAACTCTCCGCCGGTGCATATGCGGTGAAAAGCGAGGCATTGGCAGGGATGGACAAGGTGGACGAAGCCATCGTACTGCTTCAGGAAGGTTTGGTAAAAAATGGCGATGATTACCTGTTGCACTTCAACCTGGCACTGAATTATTACAAAAAGGGAGATAATGATAAAACACTGGCGCATATAAAAAGAGCGATCGACCTGGATAAATCACATGGTGGTGCATTTTTATTGAATGCGTATGCACTCAACGATAGCGGATTATGGGTACAAAGCATATTGTCGTTCCAGATGTTCCTCTTACTGGAACCCGACAGTAAACGGTCGAAGAGCGCTTTCGAAGAAATGTTGAACATTATGCATATCAGGACGGCTGAAGCACCTGTACAAAGGTCGTTTATCCAACAACAGATGCTGCGTAATAATCCGGATACCATACCGAAAGTGGGGGAACTTCCTCCTTTAACTACTGAAGAGGGGCTGAATCGTAATCTCGTATACCATGCTATTACTACTACACTCGATTCCCAGAAAAATTCATCTGCAGAAAAAAATGAGTTTATCCTCTTTAAGATGGTCAACAAAGAGATTATGAACGTACTCAAACAAGAGAGCAAAGGAACCAAAGAGGGTATTTTCTGGACTTTTTACATTCCTTTCTTCTCTCATATTGCGGAATCGGAATATTATGATACTTTTTGCCGTTATATCAGCGTATCTTACTTTCCTGAATCCCTGGAGTGGTGGCAACAAAATCCCGGTGATGCGGTAGATTTCGTGATCTGGTTTGAAAAAGGAGACGAAGAGTAATATAAAAGATAATAAAAATCGTTTACCTTTGCATTGAATTCCATACATAAAGGAAATGAATAACGAGGAACAGTTACTGGAAGAGTTACGTGATCCACAAACAAGTCGGAATGGATTTGCCAGGCTTGTTTCCGAATACAGCGAAAGGCTCTACTGGCAAATTCGCAAGATGGTACTTTCACATGATGATGCCAATGATATTCTGCAGGATGTATTCATCAAAGCCTGGATGAATCTCGAAAACTTCAGGGGTGAAGCCAAACTCACCACCTGGCTCTATCGCATTGCTATTAATGAAAGTATTACTTTCCTCAACAGGAAACGAGGACAAAACCATATCGCCTTAGACGATGACAATTCGTTTCTAATTAACACATTGGAGAGTGACCCCTATTTCGACGGTGATGAAGCCCAAAAACTTCTTCAGAAAGCCATCCTCACCCTTCCCGAGAAGCAACGCCTCGTCTTTCAGATGAAATATTCAGAGGAGATGAAATATGAAGATATCTCCGACATATTGGGAACGTCGGTAGGTGCGCTCAAGGCATCTTATCATCATGCGGTAAAAAAAATTGAAAAATTTTTAAGCGAACCCCATTAAACTTTTATCGATTCATTAAGTCTATTCAACAGAGCAGCGCAAAAACAAGAGGTATGGATACAAAAATTAACAAATTAAAAGAGATAGACAAGACTAAAAATCCTTTTAAAGTCCCCGAAAATTATTTCGCGCAATTCAATGAAGAAATAATGAATCATCTGCCAGAAAAGGAGATAATAGCCCCGGAACCGATCTCAATGTGGGATAGGGCAAAGCCTTGGGTCTATCTGGCTGCTATGTTCATCGGGCTTTATGTCACCATTAACTTTTTGATGAAAACTCCCGGGAATGACAATACAACAGAAAATCGGCTTGCTAATCAACAAACGTTCCCTGCTTCTGCCGATAATACCGAAAACTATTGGTCTACCGTACAGATAACTGAAGAGGAGTTCTATCAATATCTTGAAGAGCAGTTGATCGACGACAGCTATTTCGATTATATGTATCATCACTATTATTTGAACTGAAAGGATCGTACATCATTTAAAAAAAATTGTAATGAAAAAATATATTATTTTACTTTTTTGTGCGATTATACTACCGGCTAACTCTCTAATTCTCTCTGCCCAAACTTCCCAGGAGAGGAAAATGAATATGGCAGATTATGAAAAAAGAAAAAAAGAGTACGTGACGAAAGAGGCAGGTCTTACACAGGATGAGGCGGGTAAATATTTTCCCCTAAGTAATGAATTGACACAGAAAAAGTTCAGATTACGCAGGAACCATCGTGATAAGGTCCAGCGGATCAAAGATAACAGCAATATCTCCGACGAAGAGTACAGAAGAATGCTCGAAGATGATGTTGACGTGAAACTCAAAGAGGCGGAACTCGACAAGGAATATGCTGTCAAATTCGAAAAAGTACTATCCCCCGAAAAATTATACAAAGCCCAGCAAGCCGAAAGAGATTTCATTCAGCGTGAGGTAACAAATTTCAGGAACGAAGGGAGAGGTAGCAGACGTTAACGGAAGGATTGGGTGCAAGCATATTCCCTGCCCTGTGGATAAATAATTACTCCTCTTTTCGATAGCATTACTTTGGTGTGTTTCGACAGTGTCTACCTCTTGCCAACAGAAAGCATCCATTTACGACTATTCCTTTCAGAATCCCGATCTTGAACTTGAGATGTGGGTCAGTGACTTACTCGTTTGATTTTCGTGTAGATATCTTCGATCTAGCGGTTATGTTACTTCTGATTGTGAGGATATCAATGACTTTGGCACTTTTTTACCATATATCTTTTCAATCCTTTCGAGTTTTGCAAACGGTGGTTCATCTCGTAAATAACCACTTTAAATATCATATGGAAAGATAGAAGTTTTTGCTATCGAACTTATAAGTATCAATTATACGGCTGGATATCATTCTTTTAGAATCTCTTGGGATGGTGTAGGATATTTCATAACTTTGCATTTGGACAAGTATCAATATTAGCTTAATACATTTTCTTATACCGTTTAATCTATAAGGAATTAGAGATGAAAACAAGACGAATTTATTATCTGTTCTCCTTACTCATTGTTATTCATAGCACTGTAGTTTGTTCTCAACAGAATAGCATCCCTACTTTTACCAGTTTATCTATCAAAGACGGGTTAACCCAAGGAATTATTCACAGCATTCACCAGGATAAAAAAGGATTTATGTGGTTCGGGACTGTAAATGGCCTGAATCGGTTTGATGGATATGAATTTCAGACTTTCAAACACAGCAAAAGCGATACGGCAAGTATCAGTAATGATATTATTAATTGTATTGTTGAGGATAACGAGGGAAACCTGTGGATCGGGACACAAGACGGGCTGAACTGCTATAACCCTGTAACGGAATCTTTTAAAACATATAAAAATAATTTACAAGATGAGAAAAGTGTAAGCAATAATTATGTAAAATCTTTATTCTTAGATGAATACGGGGTTCTCTGGGTAGGAACCGACATGTATTTGAATCGATATAACAAAGATACGGATGACTTTACACAGTATGATTTCGGCGGATTTCTAAAAAATACAAGGATTTTTGATATACACAAAGATGCATATAATGATATGTGGTTGGCTACCCGTAGTTCCGGCCTGATCAGGTTTAATCCTGAAACATTCGATTATGAGCAGTATTCCCACGATCCTAAAGATGCGAATAGTCTCAGCGATAATTATGTAAGTGTTATATATGAAGACGCAAGAAAACAGCTTTGGTTTGGGACCTGGGAACACGGTGTATGCACCTATAACCGGGAACAGAACAGTTTCAACCGGATTCCCGTAAACAAAGATGGAACAGGACTCAACAATAACCAGATACGTTGCATTGCCGAAAACAGGGATGGACATATCTGGATTGGCACATTCGAAGGCCTGAATATCTATAATCCGGAGACACAAACTTTCCAATATTGTCTGCGGCATAATAATATGCCCGGTTCATTAAGTTATAATACGGTGAATTACATATATCGCGACCGGACAGGCTCTATGTGGTTAGGCACACATGGCGGCGGAGTTAATATGCATAATTATCAATTGGAACAATTCTACCTGATTAACCCTAAATCGATAAAAAATCATGATTATGGTTCCATTGGCCCTTTGGTAGAGTATAATAATAAGATATGGATAGGGACTGATGGAGGGGGATTAGCCTGTTATGATATTGAATCGGGGAATTATCAATATTTTAATTTATATGAACCAAGCCGCGGGGCGATGAATAGTAATACTATAAAAACACTATGCATAGATCAGAATGCATATTTGTGGCTTGGCACCTATGCAGGTGGAGTACTGACTTTTGACACAAAGAATAAAGAAATTAAAGAATACTATGATAGTTTCGACGGGATAAACAATAATATTGTATTTGAAATTTTTGAAGACAGCAAAGGTAATATTTGGGTGGGATCCAACACAAATGAAGGAATACATATAAAAAAACATGACAGTGACCGCTTCATCCCCGGGATCAATAACCCCTCTGACTCCCAAAGAATAGATTTACCCTATATCCGTGTGATATGTGAACCCCTGCCCAA
>Ga0265293_10010457_pt1 | contig 12970 bp, 29 predicted proteins | sample Munlanlewell138R_FD_192505 | JGI IMG/M metagenome (GOLD analysis project Ga0265293, IMG submission 192505) | Leachate microbial communities from a municipal landfill in Southern Ontario, Canada - Leachate well 138R | ecosystem: Engineered > Solid waste > Landfill > Unclassified | place: Canada... | reverse complement strand
CAGCGTATGTGTATGCGACTATCGGTGGTCGCCTAACGCACATAAAAGAAAGGCACATATAGAATGGGGTAGATGATGAATGAATAGGAAGGTGGGGTGATACATGGCGTAGCGTACATGGTCATCAGGAAAGGGCACGTTTCGCCGATTATTCGAATCTGCACGCCAGGTACGTCGGCAACTGCAGCGGGAATCAGTCGAATGCAGGCAATGCAGGTGCGTTCCACTTGAATGTCAACAATTCCCCAGCGAATGTGAATGCGAATATCGGTGGTCACCAAAATGGTAAATGCGAATTCATGATCAACGTGTCCTCACCCCTCGGTGGAAGATTTAGGCGTCGAAGCCGGGCTGGTAGGCGCAATGGCCTCAGTGGGCCGCGTTCGAAGGCTCGACTTATTACCATTTAGGTATTAAAACATGAAACGTGTCGGAAACCTTTATCAGAAGATTTGTTCCATGGAGAATCTCCGGCTCGCGCACCGCAATGCCCGACGGGGGAAGGGGTGGTATAAAGAGGTCATGATGGTCGATGCAAACCCGGAGTATTACCTCGGTTTACTACGACAATCTCTCCTGAATTACACGTACTCCACATCGGCATATATCATTTTCCCGAAGCGCGATAGCCGAAAATTACGGATACTGTACAAACTCCCATATTTTCCCGATAGGATTTGCCAGTGGGCAATCATGCAGGTAATCGAACCATACCTGACCCGGACACTGGTTCGTACTACCTATTCGGCGATACCGGGGCGGGGTCCACATCTCGCGTGGGCGGATGTCAACAATGCGCTCTATCACAAAGCCGATACACAATATTGCCTTAAGTTCGATATCCGGCAATATTACCCATCCATCCAGCACGATATCCTGAAGGAACAGTATCGGCGGTTGTTCAAGGATCCCGATCTCCTATGGCTGCTTGATGAGATTATCGATAGCTCGCACCCCGGGGTTCCAATTGGGAATTACCTGTCCCAATGGGGCGGGAACCTATACCTCTCACCATTCGATCATTGGTGCAAAGAGGTGCAGGGATGTCACTACTATTTCCGGTATATGGACGATATCGTTATATTCGATGAATCAAAAGATCGACTACACGCTCTTGATAGGGATTCCCGGGAGTATCTGGCACGGAACTTGAAACTCCGGGTGAAGCCGGATCGGCAGGTGTTCCCAACCAGGACGAGGGGACTCGATTTCGTCGGGTATCGGTTCTTTGATGGTCGGATCTTACTGCGGAAATCCACTGCACTCCAGTTGAAACGGACCATGACGGATATTCTCGGTCGGTGTAGAGCTGGAATGGGGTTGACCTACTCGGAATATTGCAGTATCAACTCCTATCGGGGGTGGATAAAGTGGTGCGACAACGGCGATCTCATTGCCCAATACATCGCACCGCTGGAACCGTATATGAACGAGTATTACCATACAGAGATTAAACATGCAGCAGCAACGTGTTAGAGGATCACAGGAATCCGTCCCCTATCTCGAAGTGGGGAAAACGGAGGTATATGTCCGCACGGACATTGTACGGGTTGAGGAAGAAGATTTCTCCGGGTGGGAATATGATGAGCGAACCATATCCATCCCAGAGCACATCAACAATCTTGCATCTCACGAGGATCTGGATACCACAGCATTCGTTATCACGATATTGATGGCGGAACTAGATGACCTACGCGCCCGGGTTTCGGTGCTGGAGGCCCAACAATGAATGCATTCGTGGAGATGTGTATCGCCGCTGTCGCAAGTGGGCGGATAACAATTCATCAAGTCCCCCTGCAGTATCGGGAGGCGGTCAAGGCGGCGATTACTGACATGGATGACGATGTCCGCTGAGGAGCAGATCCGGGAAGCGGTGACGCTGGTAAGGTATGTCCGGGACATCGGGATACCTCGCCTTGATGAGGCGATATCCACCCGGGATATCCGGAAAGTCACAGCAGCTTACGCAGATTGTGTATGTCGGCTCCATATGGCAGGGATAACACTCTCCCGGTATCGGACCATCTACGATGAATCGCTGGTATCACTCCACGCGGAGTATACCACGTTGCGCAACGAACTCTGGATAGCGGTGGATAACCGGATAACGGAGTATCGGTAGCGCGTCCGGAGCGCGTCGAGGCTTACACAACCTTTTTATAACCTGTTACCGATACTCACATCATGGAATCGATAATGGGGTATATAGACCTCGTGGAGTTCCTGATCATACTTGCACTGATCGTGGCATCGTGGTTCTTCCGTTCTCGGGCGTGCGCCATGGAGAAATATGTCGAGGTTAACCGGGCGACCCGGGAGTTCGTGGATGTTGTCATGATATCCCTGGAAGACCTCGTCATCACCGACGAGGAGTCGGACGAGATCAGAGAGAAGTGTGTGACCCTGGTAACGGCAATTGCAGCGTTTATCGCGGCTCTCGACGATGGAGCGGACCCGGACGATGCGCTTGAAGAATCTATCGTGAGGATTATGGAATAGTGGGCGGGTAGAGGGCGAGATGGGTGGCGATAGTAGACCCAACCCCGCCGTCTATATCACCCTCCGTGAAATCTACGACCTACTATGTGATACTCGTGAGAAACTGGTCGTCATAGCAAACGATATCAGATGGGTGAAAGACGTATCGGAAGGGTATGGTGACCAGGTTACAACACTGCAATCGGATATAAAGGCGATATGGGACGATATAGCCGATATCAAATCGACCATGAACGGCATCCGCGTAGAGCAACGTGGGATGTGGGCTACCATCCGCACAGCAGCGTCCATCGGATCACTCCTGGTATCGGTCGCAGTCGCAATATACGTGGGGACGCGATAATGTTGAACGATTCTACGGGTCCCGATCCCCTGGAAGCAAGGTTCTCGGTCGGTGGGATTCCGGGCTATCCGCCAAATGTAGTACAATTTTCAGACTGGTCCGGGGGGAGGCCGGTAGCATGGGCGTGGGATTTCGGGGATGGTGCAGCATCCGTAGAACAACACCCGATCCACGTATACACGCATTCCGGGGTATTCCTACCATCCTTGATCGTGTCGGATGGTGTTCGACGGAACAAGATCCGTTCCCGATCTCCCGTCATTGTGGACCATGGTCACGCGACAGGGTCTCCATCGCGACGGCTTCCACCGATAATCCTGGTCAGTATCGGCGTTATGGGATACTTGCTGTATCGTGGGATAAAAAATGCTGTGGCGTGATGATAGAATGAATGTGAAGAGCGGGGTTGTGACAATTATTTCTCTGGTGATCATCCTGGGGCTGATCCGTGGAGCGTCGATAGTATTGCAACCACCAATCTCGATGGTGGCCATCGTTGCACTATGGTCAACGATGTTCCCCATCCTCATCTGGTGTATCGGGAACGGTGATGGGTACCGTATCGCCCGGGGAAGGGTTTAAATGGGACCACAACAGAATGATACTTGTCGAGATGTGTGCATGATCATGGACTCTCCAGATCTATCGTTATTATTGAAGATCCGGCAAGAGGCGATTGCTGTGGACGTCATTGTAGGGGATATGGTATCCACTGTGAGATCTCTGCGACGGGGCACGTGAAACACAGATCTCGGCAGGAGAGATGTATAACATGCCACCAAAGAAGCCAGTGGTTCCGACCAAGAGGAAAGTAGTTCTATCTCCCCCGCGACCGAAGGGGGAGAAGCGCACATTTGTCATAGAATATCTCCAGGCATGCCAGGAGGCATACCGCGCCGGAGAGCGCCAGGATGAGGGCGAATATGTGCAGGGGCTTTACAACGCCTGGAGGTATCACGCCCGGCTATACAACATTGTCCCCGGCTCCGCGTCCGCGATACGGACGGTAATCCTTAACCTGAAGAATGAAGGGATCATCGAGCATTATGCGACACACCCCGCCAGTAAGCCACAATACTGGCCCCGGAACTATTACCGATTGACGCTGGATTGAATATGCCGGATCGTACCGATAGCGTGAACCATATTTCCAACATCGAGGGATACCTCGGGTTCTTAGTGGAGAATGGACGAGAACCCTCCGCTCGCACCTATGGAGCCATGTTACGAGGATTTGATGGATGGTTGCTACAGAGAGATAGATCCATCGAGAATTATCTTTTGAACGACGTGGAGACGTATAAACGGCAGTTGGGGTTGAACAGCGCTCACACCGCCAATACGTTTTTGGCGGCTATCCGGGGATATCAGAAGTGGAGGACCGGATCGTTATCTCTTACGAGCACCATGGTGATCCCCGAGACACAACGAGCTAATCAGTTGCAACTGGTGACCCGGGAGCGGGCGGTTCAATCCTATGGGAAGAAAACTGCTACCGCCGCCGAGGTTCACGATCTGTTATGGAAGATGTCAAACGACCGGGTAGATCCTGTAGTATATTCCGGCACGGTCCTACATTTTTACTTCGGGGCGCGATCGACCGAACTCGCTCACAACCTCGCGTATGCCGAGATTGATTGGGAAGATCGATCCATGATCTTACAGACAGCGAAAACCGGGGCACTCCGGTACCTCGCCTGGCACGATGCCATCACACCCTACCTGGTTACATGGTACGATGCAATCCCGCACCCAAGACCTGATTATTGGTTAACCCCTCGCATCCGGAAGTATACGATCGGGGGCATGCCGGTAACAACAAAGTTCGGTCGGCGAACGTTTGAGACCGAGCAGAGAATCCTTGGTGTGTCACAAGATCTTATCGATGCCATCCTCGGGCACACCAACCGGAGGATAGGCGATCAGTATATGGATTGGACCGCTCTCCAGATGGAGATCCGAAATGTGATGGAAAACCGGCACTACATGCTGGTTCACGGGATCATCTCCTGATCTCCGCGCAAATCGTCTCATCCAGGTTTTGTTTTTGTGGGGTTGGGTTTACACCATCGACCAGTATCGTGACGATGCTGGCACCCGCTCTTTTCAGGGCCGATGGGCTCATACATCCTGGAAGGGGCTCGCCGGGGCTCTGTTTTCCAGGCGGGGGCTCGCCATGATCGATCGCGATCGTGGCCGTGATTGCGGCGATCACCGCGATCGCGCTGACGGTGATCACCGGATAACGGTAAAAATCGACGAAACGGTAAAAAACGACCGTTTTTGTGGTTATTTTCAATTAACCAAAAAGTATTTAAGCTTTTAAACCAAATGATGATTATCGGAAATTTTACCGATTTTTTCGCGAAATTTTCGCGAAATACCGGTGATTTTCCGGCAAAAACAGAAACGGACGTCAAATCTATGTCAAAAAACGCACCAGTCGCGAAAGACGCGAAAAATGAGACCGGAATCAGGTTTTCGGTCTTCTACGAGAGCAATTCCAAAAAAGGCACCTCCTATATCTACAAGGAGGGGATCCCTCTCACGCCCGATCAGGCGAGTGCGATCGGCGTGGAGTACGCCACGCACCCGAAAGCGGCGACACAAAGTCTATACCTCAATATCCGCGCGCTACAAGACCGCTTTGGCATTGAGGCACCTATCGCGGGCTTTGACGTGATCCTTATCCCGCGCAAGTAGCGCGGGATACGAAACAACTCCTTTTTGTGGCCGTGATTGCCGTGATTGCCGTGATCGATTTACCGGTGTTTTGCCGGATGATCAACCGCCGGTCAGGTATCGATACCGGATCGATCACGATCGCCCGGCAAATCGACGATACGACTGTCTCACGGCGATCTGATCACGCGCTCACCGTGTTGTTTTGCGGCCAGAAATTGACATCAGACATGGAGCGATACTATGCCTTTTCGTGATTACTATGTGCCTGTAAGAGGTGCCATAGCAACCCCTAAAGTGGATAATCCACACTTTAAGGAGTGCTTTTCCCCCATGGGGGATAATAGCACTTGCGTACGCTACGAGGTCAAATGTCGGTACTGTAAGCATTTCGCGCTTACTACCGGTATGGGTGCATACCGATCAGTATGTTTACGTACCCAATGGAAATTGAAGCATACAGGAAAAAATTTCCTTGTATGCGACTTCTTCGAAGTAAACCACACTTGCATTGAGAAATGCGAGCGTGAAATAGAGAAGAATCGAATAGGTATCGGTGGATTTGTAGGATTATCACTTAAGCGCTAATCCTACCGTATTATCGTTTTTTGTCTGTAATATTCAACGAAGAGTTACGACTATGCTGAAAGTAAGATACAGCACTATGACAGGTCTGTATGAACGTGCCTCTAATCAGGGGCACCCCTTTGTGAGGGTACAGGATGCCGTCCTGGAAACCTCACATTTAGGACAGATCTGCAAGGATCTGCTAAAAAATAGGCACGTTCGGGGTAATACTCCGATCGTGTTTACCTCCCTGTATCATGGGGAACCAAAGGAGTATTGAAATGGTGTTGCCAGCGTTCACACCGGTCTTTAGAGCCATTGACCAGGAACGAAGAGCGATCTTGGAAGAGATCGAAGGTACCGCGCAGGAGATGATCAAGGGTGGCATCCTTTACGATGCCGGTCTTGAGTATCTCATGAAGAAAGTCTCTGACTTAGAGAGACTGGAATTCGTGTATGAAGACACGAAAAAGGTAGAACTCCTTGTAGAGGAAGTTCTCCCGGAGAAAGAACGATATCGGAAGTTGTCCGATATCATCGAGGTGCCGTGATGAGCGATCGTTCGCACGTAACCCTGGCAGTGTGTCCCATCTGCCATGAGGACACAGGAGCAATTCTCCTCGATACGCAGATGCGAGATATCTTCGAGAGGAGGACCATCACACCCTCTCCCTGTGATGCCTGCAAGGAGAAGTATTTGAGCGTCGGTGTACTGCTGTTCGTTCCCGACACCGGGAGTGTGGCAGTGATCAAGGATGAAGCATTCACCAGAATCTTCAACCGGGAGCTACCGAAAGACAAGATAGCGTTCTGCGATTACGAGGTTCTCGAACGCTTGGGTGCATATTCACAGGAGGAGAGCAATGAAAAACCCAATGAGTGAGAAGGCCCTGGCTTACATGGGCCAGTACTTCCGATCCTCCGGGATCGAGGCATACAAGAGCGACTTTGTTCACGACAGAGTCCTCATTGCAAAGAATGAACCAGAGGTGTTCATATGGGTCATCCGAGACTGCGGAACCCACATCTACCCATTGGATCGATATGCCATGGGGTACGAGGACAGAGATGAATTCTATGCATACCTCCGGGGGATCGTTGGTGCCCTTGGGTACCACGCAAAACATGAGCGTGTGCTACACACATTTGCTTTCATCGAGGGAGATGTTGCTACGATCTCCATCGATGATGCAATATGGCTCGTGAAGAGTTACCTGCCCGCAGGTGACTCTTACGGAGAGGAGGAATCGGCATGAGCGACACTCTAGGCATCTACCGGAAGGGAATGCGGGTATTGAGGGTCTTCTATGACCCGGACCCTCTCAACCCTCGGACCGAATTCGACGGTGTAGCAACGATCGCATGTTGGCACCGGCGTTACAACCTAGGCGATGATGAACACATCATAGAACTCGACCCATCGGACTATGATTGTCCCGGGGAGTTCATCTATGCAATACTAGAAGAATACCCCGAGATCGCGATCCTTCTTCCAATATACATGATGGATCATGGAAATATCAGCCTCCGTACCGACGTTGGTGCATTTAAGGCATCCGATCCCATGGGATGGGATTGGGGTTGGGTCGGAGTGGTCTTCGTCACACAGAAAGACCTCGATAAAGAATTTAACTCTGAGGAGGACGCAATTGCCATAATGCAGGCGGAAGTTGACGTGTACTCGGACTACCTGAGCGGAGATGTGTTCTGTGTTGAGGTGATGGATATCGATGTTCCAAATATCGGCGACCTTGGAGCATCCGAACTGGATGCGCTCTTCGATGAGCACATGGCGAACGCCACAACGTATGAAGTGTGTTGTGGACTATACGGAGACGTTACGACGATCCTGAAGGATTACGAGTTCGATATCGACGATATCGTGGTCTAAGAAGCACGTCAACGTGGGATTCCTCCCACATTCTCTTTCTTTACAGCGAAACTCCATGTATCGGTTTTTCGGTGCGTGGAGCGCTATTTATAGCAAGGAGAAAACATATGACAGAACGTAACAAAGAACAGGTGAAATCCACCTTCAGAATGGAAGACGATCCTGCAGATACCGCCAAGGTACTGCGAGCGTCGTTCAGACTTGGGGCAGCCCTGCTCCAGGTTCGCAACACCGCTACCCTCGATGAGGGCGAGGCAGCCCTAGTAGAGACTGCCATCAACTCCATATCGTGGATTGGGGCTAATATTGCCAGGAGCAATGGGTTCTCCTCAACAGATATGATGGACGCATTCCTTACGGGTTGCGTGCCTCCCGCTAGGAGCGAGCCAATGGAGTGCTGCATCCAGTCTCACGAGGATGCGGTTGAAGTGGTCACATCTCTGTTTATCCGAGGGATGACTACCGGCGGTCTATCAGAGGTACTCAAGGAATCGGGGCAAATTGCATCTGCAGAGGTCCTATCCCATGCCGGGACCGCCATAACCCTCGCTGCAAAGGATGTTGCGGCGTACTGGGATGTCGAGAGCCGCGAGGTCATCGACGCCATACGTGCAATGGATGAGGGACTACACTTCCTCGCGGAACTTGTGGAGATAGCATTGTATGGCAATTTCACATTCACCATGTGAGATCCCTACAGGGCATCTCACCCGGGAAGAGTGGGAACAGATCATCGAACGGAGTGGTGGTCTCGAATCGTTCGGGGCCGTCTACACCGTCGAGTTCCTCGACGCCTACGAGGTTATCAATGCTGGATGGGTGTTCAAAGGAGAGAACCGACGCATCCGGAACTACGTCGCGCGTAGGATGCGGCAGGATGGTTGGAACGTCGAGGTATCCCGGACATGGGATCCCGGGAAGGGTGAGTTCGTGACCCTGGAGGCCGTGAGGCCGAGGGAACCATGAAACCAACCCTTTATTCGAAATACCGGATAAACGCTCGCCACATCGCTGAGATGTCGTGGGGTACCGGAGGAACAAGCAGTTATAGAACAAATCGTCGCGGGGCGTACTACTACTCGTGTAGTAGTCACGGAGGGTATGTTGTCGATAGCCGTGCTCTCTCACGGAAAGAGATTGTGGAAATTAACCAGCATATCCGACCGGACAATCTCCGCCTCTACCTGGCCTATGAGGACGCGGGTCACGAGAAGCGTGAGTATGTGATTGCGGTCTCGTATGACGAATTCTACAAGCATTACACGTCACATACCCAGACCCCATTCGTTCGCATCCCCAAAGGAATGCGGAGTCTCGGATGGGTTGATCATCCGGTATACCTCTTCGAAGAAGATGTTGCCTGGTCGGTCCTCGAACGGATCACCGATATCAGGGAAACGTGGAGAGGCGAGATCTCCGAGGATCTGCGGAAAGAACACGAGTTCACCATTAAAGAGACGTTCGAAAAGTGGTATGGCTACTACAAAGAGGATGATGGCAATGAGAAAATTTGAATTTATCGTAAACGGGAAGGGGTTACACATCATCTCTCCCTACGACGATACAAGGACACCGAGAAGGGTGTTGAAGGGCTGGGAGTCCTTTACCGGTTGGTATTGGTTCTCCTTCGAGGAGGTGGAACCTGGGTTCCACTTCGGACTGGTCCAGGGTATAGAGGATGAACTCGGGTACTTTTCCGAGGCTGAACTCAATAAGATCCCCACGATATGGCGGATCAAGAAAACCGATCTACCATACGCTGGCAGGAGATGATGACGATATGTGGTTCGAGGGACCGGCGGTGAAGCGCTATATCATAGCGCACACCCCTTTTACCAGAGGTGACGGCGTTGAATTGCCAACTCGGATCATTCTCGTGCGGTACGATGTTCAACCCGATACTACCCAACCACACGAATACTCCATTCATTATCAGACTGATACCGGGCGGATATTTTATGGGGACTATCTCAAGCCATCGTGGCTTGGTGACAGGTGGCAGACGAACGATGTGAACCTTTCAGAGGCATACTGTGCGTTTCTGGAAAGGATCATTCGAAACGCCAAAGAGTTCCCAGTAGGGAACGTGAGTAACATACCAATGGGGATAACGGTATGTGATCCCCCACTGGAGATTTAATCATGGCAACACGATGCAACATAGAGTTCGTCACTACATGGACGGATTCTGAGGGAGAGAAGCATATCAATATGCGTACGGTATACCGACATAACGACGGATACCCCTACATCATGATCCAGGATCTCATGAAATTCGTAGCCTGGAATCATGGTAGAATGGATGATCCGGAGTATGCCGCCGCAAACTGGATATACTGGAATAAGAGATCAGATGAAGATCAATTCCTCGCTGAAGATGTCATACGCACCACACATGACCCGGATCCTGTCGTCACCTGGTATGGCAGGGAAGTAGCAACCAATGTGAACCACTTCTTAAAGTTAGGCCACGGAGTGTGTAACAACTTCGAGCACACTGTGGGGATCGAGTATCTCTACCGGGTTACGACATCCCCGGATAACCACGAGAATGCAACCAACACATGCCACATTGCCACGTTCTCAGCATCATATGACTACGACACCGGCGAATTCACGTTCGATTTTGTGGGTGAGGTAATGTGCAGGGGCGATGAATCGAGGGAAGAAATTTTACATGAGGCCAGCCGCATCGGCACCATCGACGATGATAGGAGTGGTACATGACCTACGTTCTCACCCTCATTGTGAAGGCTGATAACCGGGACGATGCCCTATTAGAGGCGCAGAGTACAATCGACGATCTGTTCGAGGTTGGTCTGCTCGATGCAGATGCATATCTCGTGGAGATTAGCGAAGATCCGTACCCCACCATCTGTGGGATTGATGGCACGCACGATTTCATCGGGGACCTGAGGGATGCCCAGGATGTACGGATCTTCCAGAAGAGTCACCATGTGACACAAATCATTACCCTTCTGGATAACATGGGTATCTCATCTGGGTACGAAATTCAACTGAGCGAGGAGGATCCAAATGGGGAATGGGGCCTAATTGGTCACCATATGCATGAGTTAAGCAACCTCATGATGCGATCCTTCTCCGTTGATTGTAGCATATACCACGCCGATGAGAACACCGCCGGTGTATCGGAGGAGGAGATGGAAGAGTTCGAGCGAGATCCGTCGGGATGGTCACTCGTCCACCTCAAGATCACATGAACGTCGACGTTGTCGCGAAGGGGATAGACCCCTTCCTACTTTCAATGCAAAAGGCAGTTTTGCTCTATCTCCTTGAAGAGCACGATGGGTACAAGGCCGATTGTCTGAATGGTGTCATCAACATGATAGATGCCATGCAAGACTACATGGTAGATACTTTGGGGATGTGTGAATATGAAGCATCACCCGTAGAATTCAGGAAATGACCATGACAACCGAAACCATAGATGAACAACTATCCCATCTGGAAAGGTGGAAAAGGCTCGACAACTACATCGGGGCGGATCATTCCGAGTGGTTTGTCGCGTATAGCAGGGTCCGGGATTCCGGACTCTTAGACCAATCGAACTATGATGCCGTCCTAAAACGGCTCGGAGGAGAGTCGGATACCGTTGTAGTGATCCAATTCTCTCACTGGGCGTGGGGATGGGTTGATGTCATCCTCGTTCACGAGAACGATAAGAATCGCCTTGTCGAAGCCAACGAGATACTTCGATACCTCGCGGAGGATTACCTAATCCTCGACGAAGACCACTACGAGGAGTTACTCCATGAAGAGACTCTGGAAACGGTGGAAGAGATTAAGAAGTATCCCGATGACTATGAGGATGTACCATCGGAGGAGACTGAACTCTACAACTACGCTAGGGATATAGTTATCTCGAATTTGTAGGCTGATGTATAGTAACGAGAGGTAAAAATGCAACACGCGCAGATCATTGATGGAAAGACGTACAACACAAAAACGTCGACTCTGTTGGCGCACAACAGGTACTGGGATGGCAGGAATTGGGACCGACATGGTAGGAACCTATTCCTCTACCGCCACCCGGATGGAGAATATTTCATGTTCGCCATGACAATGTGGAGCGATGAACGCGATCACATCGAAATTGTTTCTCGGGGAGAAGCACTGTGGTTCTACGACTACCTCCCCGAGCGAGAGGTATCACGAGAAGTAGCATTCCCGGGGCGTGCATAGAAATGCAGTTTACAAACACGCGCAACCTTGAGTATCGGATCTGGCTTACTGGCGTCGGAGAGATCATGATTGATCATGATGGACGGTTTGGCATGTCAATCAAAGATTACTGTGAGTACGCAAACGTTCCCTGGGAGGCCGCGTACTTCGAGTATATGGAAGGCGAGATTCTAGATGCCCTCGGGGAAGGGTGTGACCTCCGGATCGACCTAGATGACCTCGAAACCATATCCATGGACGTCAAGAACGCCCACGCCCTCTGGCTCCATCTGCTGGAGATTGGTGTTCTCAGTGAGGATGAGATCCCAGAATGGTATTGTATTCGGTTCCGGCCCGTGCCCACCGACGTCCCTAACTATTGGGTAGGGTTTGACTGGCGCAAAGGGGATAAAAATGCGGAGATTTACATCACCCCGCGCGCCCTACCGGAAGAGATAGACTCGGTGGGATATGAATACATCCTGGATCGCAACCACGAAATCAGTTACGATCCCCGGGATGATTACTGGGAAGATCTAGCCACATCCCCGGATGACCCGCCCGAGTGGGCAACCGATGAATATGGGGATTCCCTGTACCGGATCCTCCGCATTGAGGACTGTGAAGGATTACTTCGGGTTCTCTCTCCGGGAGAGTAACACGTCGATAACAACTATAGTGATGTGAGTAACCAGGCTCCATCCGGGTTCGATGCCCGGACATCACATCCGTCAAGGGGGACGCATAGTAGTTGACCAAGATACTGGCAAGAATTGATGAAAAACACAGATTGTGTTCTCGACTCT
>Ga0265293_10010456_pt1 | contig 12972 bp, 7 predicted proteins | sample Munlanlewell138R_FD_192505 | JGI IMG/M metagenome (GOLD analysis project Ga0265293, IMG submission 192505) | Leachate microbial communities from a municipal landfill in Southern Ontario, Canada - Leachate well 138R | ecosystem: Engineered > Solid waste > Landfill > Unclassified | place: Canada... | reverse complement strand
GCCATCCAATTAACCTCAGGATTTGCTTCACATACCGCATTATCTATGATCAATACCAATGCATTGTTTTATACTACTTCTTATGGTACATGCTATCGTCAAGCCAGTATTTTGTCCGACCCTGAAGAAATAAAAGATTGGTATAATGCAGAATTAATGTTAGGAGGGACAAACAATGAAAATACAAAATGGAGTTACGCTGCACTTAAAAAAGCATGTCGTTCCAGTCAATACATATCTCCTATTTTAATGTGGGAAAGCACACACGACCCTAATTCAACCGATACCGTTGTGTTTGTTGCAGATAAAAACTATAAAATAGGAGATGAAATTTGCGTGAGAAGTGTCACAAATAATTATCCCATGCGGGAAACCGCTCCTCGTGCATTAACAAAAGGAGAAAAAATCACATTTACGGATTATGTTCAAAACCGTCTGTTTATCGGAGGTGGCGGTTTTATTTCATCAGGCTTAATTGGTGCACCTGTTTTCATGACAAAAAATGCACTTAATTTCATTACACCTCCTGTATGGTATAGAGTATTCTTTACAGGCGATACTACCGAACAAGTTACCAATATGTGTGTTTCTGAAGATGGAAATCATCTTTTCATCTCTACCTTTAGTGGAAGTACAACATATCATAGTATATATAGAATCAGCGGATTTAATTTAGCGAGAGACTCTATGACATTATCTTATGGAAAACCCAGCTCATCCGGTATTGTAAATCTGAATCCTAATTGTTTGTTAGACGTTGCTAAAGTTTATTCTACAAACAGTTATATTACCTCCATTACCTTAGATCCTCAAAACACCGATGTTTTGATAATGACAATTGGTGGCAACAATTTAGAACCCCATATTTATGCTTCAACCAATGCGACTACCGATACGCTACTCGACTTTAATTCCAATTCGAAAGAAGGAACAGGATTACCCAGCGGAAAAACCCCTATTTATACAGCATTGGTAGAAATGAATAATTCTAACCTTGTGTTTGTTGGAACCGAAAAAGGCATATACGCAACTGAAAACTTCTCTTCCTCAAATCCAACTTGGGCTCCTGTGAATAACGGTATTGATGTTGAAATTCCTGTTTTTATGTTAAAACAACAAACCAAACATTATCCTGATGAAAGAGCCATAATATATGGTGACGACAGTACCGACATCACATATATTGATTTTAAAGGTGTTAAAAACACAGGATATATTTATGCTGCAACACATGGTAGAGGTATATTTAAAAACACAACATATTATATACCTCCTGCAAGTATTAACGAACATAAAAATTCAAATAAACCATATCTTTTAAATATATATCCTAATCCTGCTAACGATAATGCATCTATCAATTATAACCTAAACAAACCTGCCGATAACTTAAAACTATCGTTTTATGACATTACAGGGAAAATGATACTGTCTAATGATTTAGGATCACGACATAAAGGAGATAACACGGAAAACATTGATTTGAATTCCTTACCGAATGGGATTTATATTGTGAGATTACAAGGAAATAATCAAATCTTTAATGGAAAAATAGTTGTAACTAAATAATATCAAAGGTTAATTTATATGAAAAAAATTTGTTTAAGTATAGTCGCGAGTACTATATGTTTATATTCATTTGCTCAAAACGTAAGTCTCGAAACCGCTCAACATATAGCTTCTAATTTTTTAAGTTTTCATAAAAACACTCCATTCCAAAAAAGTCTTACCCTCACACTAAGGGATAGCTATATACGTGCAGAAAACGGCGAAACTTATTATTATATTTTGAATTTTGAAGAAGGTGGTTATGCTATTGTTTCAGGTGATTATAAAACACATCCAATATTAGCTTATTCTTCTGACAATAATTTCGACTTCAGCAATATTCCATCTGCACTTCAGATGTGGCTCGATGGCTATGAAAATCATATAAAAACAATAAAAGAAGCACAACAATCTGCTACAGAAAATATTGCAAAAAAATGGGATGATATTCTTAACAACAAGCAACAACCTATGCAAAAAAGTATAGAAAAAAAGGGGCCACTAACAACGAGTGAATGGAACCAAGATAAATATTATAACGCTTATTGCCCGGAAGATAAAAATGTAACAGGTGAAATTGGGGGCGAATACGACAATCATGTACCCAACGGATGTGTGGCTGTTTCCATGTCTCAAATCATGTATTATCATCGATTTCCAACAACCGGTACAAGTTCTAATTCTTATGTATCTCCCTATGGACGCTTATCCGCTAATTTTGGAGCTACTACGTATGACTATAATGCTATGTCGGATGTTGCTACGGGATATAGTCATTCTTTAGCGCAATTAATTTCTCATTGCGGTATTGCCGTAGAAATGAACTATGCTCCTACCGGTTCCGGATCTCATTCCACAAAAGCAAGACAAGCTTTAATAGGATATTTTAAATATGCTAATACCGCTACATTCGAAAAAAAAGAATCAATCACCGATTCCCTATGGCTTGTAAAAATAAAAAATAACATTGACAATAAACTGCCAATAATATATTCCGGAAATAAACAAGGCGCTTCTGCCGGACATGCATGGTTATGTGATGGATATGATTTTGTTGACGACACTACCGTTTATCTTCACTTCAACTGGGGTTGGGGTGTTAATAAAAACGGATGGTATCTTTCAAGCGAAATGGGAGGCTTTACTGTTGATCAAGATGCTATTTTCGGTCTTATTCCCTCTACATTACCTTCAGCATGTTCTCATGATACACTAACTGCCACCTACGGTTCTTTCTACAGCGGAACTCCTGTTCAAGACTATAATAATAATGCTGATTGCTCCTGGCTCATTTCCTCACCAAATGCTACTAAAATCAAGATTTCAGCACCTATTTTTTCTACTGAACTTGGAAATGACATTGTTACCATTTATGCCGGCAATAATACCTCTAGTCCCGTTGTAGCTATCCTTTCGGGCGATACCGTCAACGACAAATCTATATTCGAAGTTGATGGAGCGGAAGCTCTTATTACCTTTACCTCTAACGAAAGCATAACAAACAGAGGTTTTGTATTTACTTACACTACTACATTATCAAAATCCAATTATTGCAACACAAATGTCAATCCGGGATCAATTTCAGTTATTAAAGAAAGTTCAGGAACGCTTACCAACGGTAGCGGAAACAATAATTATGATAACGACAATTCTTGCTATTGGCGTATAGAACCTACAGGTGCAACTGGTTTTTGGATTAATGTAACCGAATTCAATCTGGCACCCGGTGATGAACTAAGCATTTACGCACATTCAGGTAAAGTTATTCAAGCAATAACATTTAGTGATAGAATTGCACGATACACCATTGAAAATCCTCCAACAGGAATACTTACTTCTCCTAATCAACCACAAATCTACATCATGTTTCGATCGGATAACGATAAAAACGATAAAGGGTGGAAATTACAATGGGGAACCGATGTCGGTATTTGCAATAATACAGCCGGGATTACAGCATTAAACACTTATCCTAACCCATGTAACAACCTCCTGAATGTAACCTTTGAAACCGACCAAACTATTAATTCCGTTAAATTACATATTAAAGATTTAACAGGTAAAAATATTCAAACTTTCAATCAAATGAACATAAATAACAATCATTACTCCCAAGAATTAAATCTTAGTGATTTAGCCGGAGGAATTTATATATTGACTTTAACAACCAATAAAGGCAGTATAAATCGAAAAATCATTGTTCAATAACAAAAAAAAGCGGTTAAGTTTTAACCGCTTTTTTTTTGTAGCGAGGACGAGAGTTGAACTCGTGACCTCCGGGTTATGAATCCGACGCTCTAACCAACTGAGCTACCTCGCCAATTTTGAAGTGCAAAGGTACAAAATTTTATAAAACATTTTTGTGTTTTCTTATAAAAAATACTTTTTTCTCATTCAATAACTTAGTTTATAAAACTCGAAATAAGCATAAATAACTGAACTTAAAAAAGTCATTTATTTATCATTTACAAGATTAATTTTTATTACTTAACCCATATTACTTATAAGGACTTTTTTAAGAATTTAATATTTTCTCTAATTTCGGGTTAAGCAAATTACTGTTGTTTGCAGATTATATTCGAAAGGGAACAGCTAATGTTTAATGTGAAATTGTAAAACATTTGAAAAAACACGAATTATGCATTATATTTTTATTGGTTACATAAATAAATTCACTTATCATACACCCAAAATTTAGTTCATAGCGGTCATTCTTTCCCCCGTCAATAAAAGCTAATAATCTTTCTATTGAATGTTAATTTCCCAATTTTGTTTTTTTAACTATATGAATTTATTTCACCCAAATTAGGTCTTAGAATTTGTGAAAATGTTTAATTTTCAAACGAGGAATACAGATTAAAATCCTATTAAGAACCCCGAAAGTCCAACGGCCAATGCAATGATAAATTTAATGATTTTTATACTTATAAAACTTTTAGGCGATTCGGCAATAAGCGGTAAACCGGCATGGCCTTCTTGCAAAATAGAATTTGCCAATAATGCACTAAACGGAATAAGTCCTTGCATAAATAAGAACAAAACAATTAAATGAGGGCCTGATTGTGGAATAAAACCAATGAGTAATACAAACAACAATAAAATTATCCCGGCGTAAGCATTCCCAAAGATAGTTTCTATAGGATTATAATTTAAAATAAAATGTATTATTATCAATATGAAAAAAGTCCATAAAAATATTTTAAGGAAGTGCTTTTTGATAACATGATTCCATAAATGTGCTTCAACAAAATGAGTATTAGCCAATAAAACCAATAAAAGAACCGCCGTCGAAATTACCAGAAAAACAATTTGTTCTCCACCTATTTCAAAACCTTCTTCTTCAGCATGAACACAAACTTCTTCTGTATGATTGTGCATAGCGGTATTGTGATTAAACAAAATACTTTCATTTTCATGAGAATGTCCTATAAATTGTGTGGGAATGGCAATGATGAATAAAATAATACAAATTAGTAATATGCTTCGTTTCCATCCGAATTGATAATGTTTGCAGGAATCAACAGTATGAGATAGACAATTATCAGTGTGTAACTCAAAATGTTTAGAATTTATAGTTTGATTTTTTTCAAAAATATTTAACTTATTAACTAATAAACCAAAAATTACAGCAATAACAAACAAAATCCCTGCAATCATTGTAGCCTTTAAAGGGATAAAAGAAAACATAAGCAAAGCTTCATCGCCAAAAGAAGCAATCAATGCAGCCAATAAAGCACCAAAACCAACAACCTTATGAGTATATAAAGAAACTATCGTGAACCCTCCGATACAACCAGGAATCAAACCTATTAGAGCTGAAATCAAAACTTGCGTCCATGAATTCTTACGCATTAAATCAAATAATTTTCCGCTGGTCTTGACGTGAAAATATTCTATTAACATCATCATCATTATTACTAAAAAAGTAATAATAATTGTTTGGGAAAAAACATAAACTACATCTTGAATATTCATCGATTATTTATCTTGAATAGATAATTCAAAATCAATTCTATTAATAAAAGATCTGCCCAGTGTTATTTCATCTGCATATTCCAACTCATCTCCTATGGATAAACCACGAGCAATAGTTGTTATTTTAACAAGACTATTCATAGCAATCATATGTTTATAAATAAAATATGACGTTGTATCACCTTCGGTTGTTGTTGGAAGGGCTAAAATAATTTCTGCAGTCGAATGATTTCTTACTTTTTCAAACAAAGAGTCCAAATGTAATTCTTTGGGTCCAATACCATTCATTGGAGATATTACCCCACCTAAAATATGATATACTCCTTTATATACTTGCGTATTTTCCAAAGCAATAACATCTCTTATGTCTTGAACTACACATATTTGTTGTTTGTTACGGTTTTGATTCCGACAAATTTCACATTCTTCACTATCGGCAATACTATGGCAATTTTTACAAAAAAAGATATCGTGTCTCATAGAAGAGATAGCATTGACCAAATTATCCACGTCTTCTACCGATTGGTTTAATAAATGTAAAGCCAACCTAACGGCAGTACGTTTACCTATTCCGGGCAATTTCGACAAATGAAACACTGTATTTTCAAGAAGCTTAGAAGAGAATTCTTGCATAAAAATTTCTAAACAAAATCATTTGGATTTAAATCGGAAAACTTTTTCCTTTTAAATATAAAATATTGAACAGTTATGTTTTTCTTATACATTTTTGATACAATAGCAGATGATGTTTGTGTTTTTTTTCGTTTGAAATGACTTTGCTTAATGGTTTTAATAAAAGCAATATGTGCATTAAAAACGGCCATAAAATCATTTACTCCACTATCAAGCAAAAACCTTAGTGCTGCCACTATATCATATATAAATCTTAAAGAAAAAACCGGTAATAATCGATTTGTTGGTAAATTCTTATAAAGCATAATAAGATTGTTTCTGAAATTATAAAAAGTTTTTTTTGGAGAACCCATAGCTAAAGTTCCCCCACCGTAATGATATACTACGGAATCAGGAAAACACATGACCTTATAACCTGCATTTTTAATTCTCCAACAAAAGTCAATTTCTTCCATATGGGTAAAAAAATCATCATCCAAACCGCCTAATTTCCAAAATACTTTTCTCCTTACAAACATACATGCTCCTGTTGCCCAAAACACTTCGGTAATGTCGTCATATTGGGCACAATCTTTTTCAATAGTAGAAAATAAGCGTCCACGACAAAAAGGATAACCGTATTTATCAATAAATCCACCGGATGCACCGGCATACTCAAATTCATCTTTATGAAAAAAGGATAATAATTTAGGCTGACAAACCGCCACTTCGGGATGTTGGTCCATATATGTAATAATAGCATCATCCCAATGCGAACTTACTTCGACATCGGAATTTAATAAACAATAATATTCAGCATCAATATGCTTTAATCCTTCATTATATCCCTTTGCAAAACCGTAGTTTTCTTTATTAATAATGACTTTAATTTGTGGAAAATTTATTTGTAAATAACTTATCGATTCATCGGTTGAAGCATTATCAATTACATAAATTTCTGTTTGAGTAGAAGAAAAATCAATTAAAGAAGGGATATACTGTTTTAAAAATTTTATTCCATTCCAATTTAATATAACAACCGCTGTTTTAAGCATTAAGTATTCTATTTAATAATTTCAACGTAAAGAGACCGATGATGCAATTTTTTGTGCTATTTCTTTAAATTGATTTTCCGTAAGTTTTAATTTTTCTTTTTTAAAATCAATATCGTAAATACCATTAATTGGGACTAGATGAATGTGAGCATGTGGCACTTCAAGACCAATAACAGCCATTCCGATTTTTTCACATGGAAATTGTTTTTTAATGGCTTGTGCAATTTTTTTAGCAAAAACAATCATGCCCGACAATTCTTCATCGTTCATATCAAAGATATAATCCACTTCACGTTTTGGGACCACCAAAGTATGTCCTTCGGATAAAGGATTTATATCTAAAAAAGCAAAATACCTTTCATCTTCTGCAATTTTATAACAGGGTATTTTTCCATTTATAATTTTTGAAAAAATTGTTTCCATATGAATTAAATTAACGTGATATTTCAAGAATTTCAAGTATCAGTTTGCCTGCAGGGATGGTTATTTCGACGATTTCACCCACTTTTTTACCTAATAATCCCTTTGCTATGGGTGAGGTAACTGAAATTTTCATGGCTTTAATATCCGATTCTGTTTCAGGTACTATTGTATATGTAACTTCTTTATTCAGAATTTTATTCTTTACTTTGACCGAGGAAAACAATAATACCTTCGATACATCAATTTTCGATTCATCGATTATCCGAGCATTAAAAATCAAATCTTGTAAATTTTTAATTTTTAATTCCAAAAGACCTTGTTGTTCTTTGGCGGCTTCATATTCGGCATTTTCCGATAAATCACCTTTATCTCTTGCTTCAGCAATTTGTTGAGATATTTTTTTACGTTCAACATACATTAATTGATCTAACTCTTCTTTTAATGCATTTAAGCCTTCTTCCGTGTAATATTTTATCTTTCCCATATTTATGATAATTAAACAATAGAGACGCTCTGAAAGCATCTCTATTATGTGAGTTCTGTTATTTATTATGAATCCTTTTCTACAAATAAAAGGCAGTATTTGTTTATAATATTATTCTTGCTCCTATTGAATGGCAGCCTTTCCATTGATGAGTAAAACGATATGCATAATCAATGGCTATACGCGATTTTACCTTCTTTCCCAAAGGGATAAAAATGGATGTGCCACAAGATGGTCCTGAAAAAACACTGGTAGAATTACTCTTAAAATCTTCAATTGTATAACCTCCTCTGATTTGAAAAATGTTCATCAAACAATACTCCATCCCTAAAATAAATTGATCTTTCGAATAAGCATTAGAGATAAAAGAACCGGCTAAGGTAATACGATGATTTGAATTTTCTCTGTTAATTTTCTCTTTGGTAGTTGCTGCGCCATCGGCAGCAACTTTTGATTTATTGCCGAATAAAAAATCATAAGATAAACCTAATGATAATAAAGCGGGCATTTCATAGGATTGTGAACGATTAGCAAAAGTTTGCAATAAATTCGATCCTTCGGCATAGCCTCTAAAATCTAAACCATCACCTTTATAAGACATAGGTAGTCCGATATTTTTTAAAGCAATCCCAATTTGAAATTGGTCTTGTTTACCGGTTACATATTGAATTCCTGCATCGATAGCAAATCCCATAGCTGAAATATCGGAGGTTGTTTCACTTATTATCTTAAAATTAATTCCGGCATGAATAGCTTCTGAGAAAGATTTAGCATAAGAAACACCCAAATTCATTAGCATAGGGGAAAAAGTACCTAATCCGCCTTCAGGGTTATCAACGGAGGTTTTAACAATGTCTCCTACGGTCATAATCATGGCCGAAATTCCAATATTACCTCTGTCTTGACCTAATGATTGAACTATGCCGAGTGCATTAATATTTGTACCCGATCCGAAGCAATATAGCGTATTTGTATATCCAATTTCAGTTTTACGTGTAAATGCCATACCTGCAATATTAGTAAATGAGGATTCAATTCCTTTAGTGGCAGCGACACCTACATTTCCCCATCCATTACTGGCTCCCCAAGGATTAATTAATAGATGTTGTGCTGCAGCCTGACCTGAACGGTCTTTATTACCGGCATGAGCTGTTTGAAGAGCAAAACATAGACTCACTAATAGAGTTATCGATAATAATGATTTATATGTTCCTTTCATATTCATTAATTTATTATTATTACAATCATATTTTAATTAAAAAGCATTAACATCGGTGGGTCGTTGTATTCCAAACCATTTCAATGTTTTTGTTAATTTAGTTTTAGTATCGGTTATATGTATTAAATACACCCCACCTGCAACAGGTATGTCGGCTTCATTTTTAATATCCCATTCAACATAAGTGTCGGTATTATCCTTTTTAAGTGTTCTAACTAATACACCGTTTAAAGTAAATATTCTAATAGTACAAGCTTTCGGCAAATTAATAAACTTAATACGGGTATCCAATTGATCGTTTTCGTAGGCGGAACGAGCATAATATGGATTTGGAACCACATTGATTAAATCCATTGCCGATTTAGCACTATCAACAACGTTTGTTAAGCATTCCATATTCTTTGTTGAAAATTTATACCATGGCAAGTTATTATTAACGGGATTCTTTACACCATTTCCGATACGTGAAGACCATTTTTGATAAGGGCGTGAAACCCTTAATTGAATCGTTACATCATTATCTAACCACTGAAATGCATCGTTATAAAGCGGAATAGAAGTCCACATTATATTTCTATACAGCATTGCTTTATAAGTGATCCTTAAAGTTGAATTGGTTTGTTTTTGAGATTTTAACAATAAATTATAAGCCCAATTCCCTTGATCATATGCCGGACTGGTATAATCCGGAAGCGTAAGACTTGCTTTTTCACTATTTTGTGTATATAAATCCTGATGACCAAATACATAAATATAATGTTTTCCTCCAAACACATAGCCTGAACTAATGGCATTTCTTGTTGGATTAAAAATCATATCGGACCCATTCTCTTTGCTCAACCATGAATTTTCACCATACATCATATTTAATCTTTCTCCTGTTTCAATACAAATGGCGTATCCGGGGAACCATCCCATTCCGGAATCGGAAACCAAAGTAGCTTCACTTTCGTTACATCCGGGAAATCCTGTAGGAATACCGTTTTTATCGATTGAAGGTGCTTTTCTAAGATTATGTCTTACTGCATTACCTTGTGTTAACACAGGGTCTGCACCAATTTCAACAACAGGGCATCTTGTCCATTTACTCTTGTCGGAAGTAAGAACAACATCAACACTATATAAATGAGTCATACTAACAACATGTTGTACTTCCCCTACTCGCTCAACATCTGCTAATTCCACATAAGCAAGATCTTCAATTTTTTCGAATCCGAATTGAGGTCCTTCATCATATCGAGAAGCAATCGGATAGGGAGCCCATGTTCGATCAACCATTTTCTCGAATTTTTCATCTCCATCATACCAACAATAAACGCCATTACTAACACTAACGTTGGGTTTTAATCTATTTGCATCAGAAGCAGGGATAGGTTCATAATAATCTTCTTTACGTGCATTGGAGTGATCCCAAGAATAACCATCGGCATTACGCATAAAATAATCACCGTCTTTTGTTTTTCCGGAACGTATCCAATTTAAAGGAGAACTTTCGTCAACATCAGGAACTCCGGTCAACCATCTTCGTGTACTATCTTTAAAAACAATTGAAGAATATAAGAATGAAACGGTAGATAACATTCTATAATTTGCATCATTATTCTTAAGGAATTCTTTATCTAATAATGTAAATTTATTATTTGTGATATTAATCGATAATCCCATGTCTAACAACAATTGTTCGTTGTTAATAGAAATAGGCGATTCTGAGAAAATGGTATCTGTTTTATTTTCAGAATCGGTATAGATTAACATCCAACGGGTACTATCGGTAATAGTTGAATCATTATTAGGATTATAAAATTTCAATATGAAATCATATGGTTGAACTTTTAAAGGGTCAACTACTTTTACAGTGACAGGTCCGTTGTTAGCTTCAAATTGTAAAGAATCGGCTTTGCCTTTTTCTAGTATTTGATTAATGGTTTCTTGTTTCAACATTAAAATATTTCCACCGTTTCCTTGACCTTCAAATTGCGTAATGGGTGGTTGCATGCCATAATAAGATTGTACTTTTGTTCCATTTTCTTCCATTATGTTTTTATGAGGAATAACCGTATAAGTTTTTATATTTTTATTTCCAGCTAAATAAGGCATTTTTTGTCCGAATAACCCTTCGGGATTATCGGAATGAGTAGAATATTCGGCAAATTGATTGTGAGCGTAAGCAATAGCCATAAAATAATACTTTTTATAATTTATCAGTTGGCCTCCGCTACTGAATTGATCGGTTCTAATAATAAATGAATGATTAATGCCTTCATTTTTGCCACTTACCTTTTCAGTTGGAACTTCTGTGCTTACGGTAGCATTAAATTCATAATTAATAATTTTTGATACATCGTTTTTAATATCACACTGATAAACCAATACTGCTTTAGTAATATCGTTCAATTGATCGGGTGTTACCGTTTGATCGGCTAATTGATAAATTTGGTATCCTTCAAAACGGAAAAAACGATCGTAGAAAACCGTATCGTTAACAGATTTTGCTTTTGTTTCAATAAAAAGAGAATCTCGACAATTGATATAATTAACAATAGATGAATCCAAAGGATTAGGATAAACAGTATCACAAACATGTCGCATCGAAGAATCAATATATGTAATAACTGATTGTTTAATACGAAAAGAAGGGATAGAATAATCTAATTCCATATAATCTTCAGGTGTGTTAGTATAATTATTTGATCCTTGTGTGTTAGTGATATAACACATTACTTGATTATCCATTTCTCTAAACACTAAATCGGGAGCATCAGGACCTTCGATTACTTTAAAACAACTTTCAAATAAACTTTGACATTTATCATCAACAATTCTAAGTAATTCAACCGAAGCCCAAGGAGATCCGGTTGATCTTGCCCATGGAATACCAACGGTTATATAATTAATGGCACCTTTTTTCAAGGTAAAAGGTCCAGCCGATTGCATAAACCTACGGTCTTCGGGTGTGTTTACGTCTTTATCTGTCCAATTGGAAATATTAGGCACAACACCTCCTGTTCCCCAGTTACAAGGGTCTGTATCACCAGGAAACATAAAATCACATTCCGGTCCGCTTGTTTTATGACCATTTCCGCCGTAACGCATTTTTTTATTATCTTTCCAAATACCTCTCAGCATGTTGTAATATTCCCATGCTACACTTGGGTCGGAAGTAGGATCGGAACTATTAATATTGCTATGATATACGAATCTTCTCATCCCGAAACGCTCGTTATCAACAATACCATCACCAAAATTGACACCATTAATGGCTTCGGCTTTAACGAGAATATAAGCGGTTGTATCATCACCTTCACCGGATTGATCCCAAGTGAATTGTCTTAAATTGTCATGTGCGGTTACAATTTCGCAACTTCCATACATTGAAGGTCCGAAAACACCATCACCGGCAAAAGAAGGATTGTCATATCCGTCGGGATCCAAATAAGGACCTTGGAAAAAATCCACACCTACAGCCGGAGGATTTTCACCATAATGGGTAACCAATCCTGTTCCATCAACATTCAATCCATTATAACAATAGCCTAACCCACGTTGGACATCACAACCGATATAATCATCTTTTGGATATCCTAAATCCGGATCAACCCATTGGCTGAAATAGGTTTGTGTTAATTCATAAGATGAACGATTAATGATTTCATAAG
>Ga0265293_10010455_pt1 | contig 12972 bp, 11 predicted proteins | sample Munlanlewell138R_FD_192505 | JGI IMG/M metagenome (GOLD analysis project Ga0265293, IMG submission 192505) | Leachate microbial communities from a municipal landfill in Southern Ontario, Canada - Leachate well 138R | ecosystem: Engineered > Solid waste > Landfill > Unclassified | place: Canada... | reverse complement strand
TGAAAATTAAGATAGGTTAAAAGACTTGACAAATATAATTATATTCTTGTATAATGTGGATATATAAAATAATATAATATTATAGAGAGAAAGGCAAAGTTACTGTGAAGTAATGGCGCAAAGCTATAGGGTCTGAATAGGGAGCATCCCTTACAGACAGCCAGTTGCCGCAAATGTTAAATTGCGGTTTTTTTATTTTTCCGCAACTGAAAAAAGAGTAAGGATATGGACGAGCAATCTCAAGCAAGGCGTGATCTTGTGCGCAGTATTATTATGGCTATCTTAGCGCTTAGCGTAGGCGCAGTAGTTATTACTGCTCAAATTTATGCTTGGTTTGCTATTAGTGGCAACACCAGGGGCAATTTTGGCGCTGATGTGGTAAAAGATATCAGTATGGAAAGATATATTAGTTTTGACGGGCTCTCTTGGAGCAGCGAAACGGATATTGTGGAGTTTGCCGAGATTTTTGCAGGAGAAGTTAATCAAAAGCAATTCTTTTTAAAGTTTATCAACAATGGCGATAATGTAAAAGCAGATATATATTTTTATGCACCTTATGGGGATTTTGGGCAAGAGCTACCCTATTATAACAATGGTTACTACTATTATTTAGGCTCTCAGCTGCAAATCTCTAATATTGTTATCAAAGTAAACAATGTTGCAATAGCTTCTTCGGCATATACCGTAGGCTTGGCAAGCTACCTTGTGCCTTCTACCGCTGTATTGCCAAAAGGGCAAGCTACTGCAGTAAGTGCGCAAATAGAGGATATACCCGCACTATTGCTGATAAAAGGTTTTACCTTTGAGAGCGGCGATACTGTGGAAATGCAGTTTAGCGTTACCTTTGTAGATAACGCTGACAACCAAAGCATATATCAAAACACAGGCAACTTTAGCTGTAAAAGGCGATTGATGCTTAAATGGTAAAGTTATGATAAAGAAACCGTCATTATTGTTGAGTTTACTATTACTATTGTTAAGTTTATCACTTTTGGTAGGCTCAATTTATGCTTGGTTTGCCTCTACAAGGCATATCACAGACTTTGAAGTTAATGTGGGTAGTCTTGATTCTGAGTTGGAAATAGAATATTGGAATGTGCTTTCTGCCGTCGGAAATAAATGGGAAGAGCTGCCTTCTACGGGAGCGGAAGGGCAAGTGTATATATCTTTTGGTAGTTTAATTGATATGGGCGAAGTGCCTGAGGGCAGCGATGTTTACTTAAAAATTAAGGGTAAAGACAGCAGCGGAGCGGTATATTTATATAATATAACTATAGCGTCCATAGATATTGGCGTATATTACTTAGTTGGCTCAAGTTATCAAAAGGTGATAGGCAATGAGTTTATAGATACTATTAATTACTTTGCGCAAAGCGGCTCGCAAATGTGCATAGAGTTTAATGCCGACATTAGCGAAAACAGTGCGCTAGCCCCCAGTCAAGCCTTTGCACCACCCCTTGACGCTGCAGAGCAAATCACATCCATCGGGCAATCTTTTACAGAAGACGAGTTTATCTCTCAAGAAGAGTATTTATATGTAAAGCTCTCCATAAGACAGGCGGAGCTAGCGGATATAGTACGCAGAATACCGGTACAGTACTTGCCATACAGGCTGGAGCTTACCCTTAATATAGAATGCGAAACAAGGACAGCAGACTAATGAATAAAGCGGCTAACAATAAAATATTTCTTTATCTTATTATAGCTTTTGTTTTTATAGCTTTTGTTTTTGCAATGAGCACAGACTCTGTTTTTGGATATTTTTCCAGCAGCAATATTGTCCCCACAAAGATTGTGATGGATGTAGAGCTATTTGACCATTTGGACAGCCCTACTAATCCTAGCGCGCCTTGGGGCACAGAGGGCAATCCTTATGTTATCAATCAAAACAGGCATCTTAGGAATCTTTTTATGCTGCAAAACAGCAGAGATATTACAGCTATTAACGAATACTCAGTTTTTCAAGTCTCCACTACTGCTGGTTACCCTTGTTTTGTAGGGGGCGCATCAAACCAAAACTTATTTGAAATCCCTTCTATCGGCAGCGAGGACTTTCCTTTTATTGCTACCTTTACAGGTGTGACTACCACCAACCCTTCAAGATATGTAACATTGCCCAACGGTAAAATTTCCGACACTTCGGTTATTGGCAATATCAAGGTGCTGGCTTATGAAGGGCAAATAGATATAGGGCTTTTTGGCAATGTAGGCAGGGCTGACCCTAATGATACCACCGGAGAAGCAGAAGAGATAACTACCACGGGCTATATAGGCAATCTTTTGCTTTCCGATATTCAAATCTCCAGCGACACCACCGGGGATATAACTAAAGAAGCGCATGAGCATTACTTTATATCCAATCACGATAAAGAAACTAATCATTTGGGCATACTTGCAGGGCATGTAGAGTATGCGGTAATTGAAAATATAAGTGTATTTTATACCCAAACCTTAATAGCAGGCAAAACTACCTCGGTTGTTAAAGCCTTTGATATTATAGCAAATGAGGAGGACACCAAATACACTACAGCAGGCGGCATCTTGGGCTATTACAAGCAAATTATGATAGGCTCTCAAGCAGAACTGCCTGTCAATTCAGAGGGCGTGGACCGTATTGGCGGATTGTTTTCTGGCTTTGACTTAGGTATTGTATATTCGCAAGATATTTGGGAGTATATGGAAATTATTATGGGCTCACCTATGGATGAGGATAGCTATGACTTGCAAGATACTCAAGAGCTAAACGATTTATATGCCAACACAGTAATGTTAGATGGTTTGCCAAAAACCTATTTTAGAATAGGTGTGTTTACTTTTGTGCACAGTAGGCAAGGTATGGGCACTGATAGGATAGCCAAACTTTGGGGCTCGGAATACTCTAATGAGTGGGATGTCTCCTCTACCGGTTCTTATCAAAATCCCACTACAGAAATCTTATATGACAATGCTAAAAAGTATACTACCAATAAGCTAAATGCAAGCGATTTTACTACAGTATATGTAAAGGATAGCAGGGGCAGGGATACTACTACAGTAGATTACTATTATATTAAAGACAATCCTTATGCGGGCAATAATTATAACAATTACAGATTTATGATTGTGTATGAGGACCCTACAACTAACTTGCAATATGCGCTGGTAAAATACGGAGAAACAGCCTCTGTGCAAAAGATTGATACCAGCAATTTTATTATCCCTGAGGACCAACTTGTATATTATACCTTTAGAGTCTCAAACAATAGAGGAAACAACTCTCCCAACTATAACAACCATTCGCCTACAGGCACAACTCCTGATGGGCTAAACACATATAAATATGCCCCTTCTTCCAGATTGATAATCGACCCCTCCACAACCACGGGAGCGGGAACGCAATTCCTTTTATACGGCAAAGAAACTCTTAACCCCTCAGGCATTGCGGTAGAGGAAGAGAGACCGCTGCGTATTTATGATACTTTTAGTTATATGTATTCGTCCACAGATGCTTGGGAGACAATTAGGCTAGTTCATCGCAATGCTACCTCAGGCGGCGGGATTGAGTTTAGATTGCAGCGTACCACTGATACTAAGGATCACGGATACTATTTGCGCTTTACCGTAGGTGACGGATATGTCAATACTGCACAAAACCAGCCTAGTCAAGCTACTTATGTCAGGCTGTACGCCGTCAATGTCAATCCCGTATCCTCCGGCGGCAGTACTGATTTTAATTATGAAAAAGAAATTTATAACCCCACGACAGCTTCTAAAGTAACTTATGATATGAGCCAAAATGTGCTGTTTTATGATGGCACTTACAATTCAAGTAACGATGCCTTAAAGTATAGATATAAAATGACACCATTAGAAGACCTTAATTGGCCTAATAATGAAGATATTGCCATAACCGAAATTGACAATGCGCTATTTATGGGAGACCCCAGCTCATCTTATTATATTAGCGGCGACGCAATCTATCCTTATTATGGCGTACTGAAAAATATTCCGCTAGGCGGCGGCAAGGTACTGTATGCCCCAAGGGCATCTATTGCCTTTACTATAAATGGTACAGGGATTAGAAATGATACAGCAAAAATCAATGTAATAGTGGCAACCAACCCTTATCAACTAATTGACCAAAAAATTGAAGTCAGCTACTTTACAACGAATGCTAACGGAGTACCCAGTAGCAGCAGAACGGTAAGAGATGCATTTGTACTGCCTCCGGTATCAGGGGTGCCGGTAGGTGCAGGCATGACCTCAAGGACTACTCCTATACAAGTTTCATACAATGGCGGTGCAACATATAGAACAGCCTACCCTAATATGAATAGATTGCTTGTAGCATACACTATTACTGTACCCTCACAAAATACTCAATCATTTTTCTTAGAAGCATCTAAAGGCAGTGCTACTTTTGTATATTTATCTGTGGAAAGGGTAGCTTCGCAGCTAAGCAATCCTACTCATAAGAATGATGTGTTCTTTGCCGCACTAAATAGTGTAGATTTTGTTTATGATGTTACCTCTGGGACTAGCACAAAGATTGCTACTGTAACAAGCCAAGAGTATATTAAATCTTTAATAACTGTATACTTTGGGCTAAAAGTAGACCCTGCCAGCGTTCCTGAGGGTGACCAATTGATTTTAATGAATGCTAAAGATTTTGAATATAATATTGTAAGAGTAAGGGAATCTCTGCCCGGCAATATGTACTCCAATAAGCTGTATATTTATGCCAATACAGGCACTCCTTTAGGGACTTATAAGGAAATAATACTTGATTATATCAACTTCAATTTTTATGATAGCACCTATTATGATATAGAAGCAGATATCAGAGTTTATTCGGATATAGTTGTATTATATATCAATGGCGAGGAAGTAATTTGGAAAACCATCTATGCGCCCTCTTAAAGATACACGCTAAAGCGTGATGAAATACACTTGCCTAAATGCAAGTGATGAAATGCATTTACTGCGTAAATGGTGAAATACATTTGCGTCTCGCAAATGATTAAGGTGGGGCTTTGGGGCTAGGCTTACGCTAGCAATTCTTAACCTTAGTTACAAATTAGTACTACAATATAATGTTGCCGCTAGGCAATACATAATGTCAATGCGTTAGCATTGATACATAATGCCACCTTTAGGTGGTACATAATGCATTGCGTAGCAATGTACATCATGCCGCCGACAGGCGGTACTTCTATGCACGCTAAAGCGTGATGAAATACACTTGCCTAAATGCAAGTGATGAAATGCATTTACTGCGTAAATGGTGAAATACATTTGCGTCCCGCAAATGATTAAGGTGGGACTTTGGGGCTAGGCTTTGTAAGGTTATTTTATTCAAGGGGCAGCGCTCCGGAGTCTGGATTGCTTCGCTACCGCTCGCAAAGACGAAATACAATGTCATTGCGCGGAGCAAGGCGACAAAGCAATCCAGGCTTACGGTAGCACAGCTTAAAAATGATATTTTGCAAATTGTTGCAAAATGATATTTGCATGCAAATGATATTATGAGCAAAGCTCATAATGAGATTTTTTGCCTATGGCAAAAAGTTAAGGTGGGGCTTTGGGGCTAAGCTTACATTAGCAATTCTTAACTTCAGTTACAAATTAATACTACAATAAAATGTCGCCGCTAGGCGATACATAATGCCACCGTCAGGTGGTACATAATGTTGCCTTTAGGCAATACATAATGCATTGCGTAGCAATGTACATAATGCCGCCGCCAGGCGGTACTCTGCCCTTTAGGGCAGAGCTTACGCTAGCAACTGCAAAAACGTTTTCATTTAGTAAGTATATCTTTTATACATTGTACATCCTCTTTAATACTGCCTACTACTTTTAGGCTTTCTGCAAGTTCCTTAATAGTTTGCTGATATTTTTCTTCTCGTTGCTTGCTATCTTTTAGCTGATATATAAAGAGGCACACAAACAGCATTGCCCATATTCCTGTTTGGGTAGCTTGTTCAAATATAGTGTTCCACATAATTAAGTGCTCCTTTTTAATTGACTTGCTGATAAGTCGGCAAAGTAGAAGCCTAAGGTAGACTTTAGCACCCCTTCGTTCTCCTTAATAAGCTGAATTGCTACATCTTTAGGCAAGCTATCGTAAAACGCTAGCGCATAGCGATAGCGTGCATCCATCTCTGCTGCTTTAGGACCAGTATAGCCTGTAACTTGCTCTCTTTTTGCAGTTTCTTTATCTTGTTTCTCTTGAGCAATATGCCTTTCTGTTTCCATTTTGTTAATGGTGTCCTCTCTGTATTTTTGATATGCCGCTTCCTCTTTGATAATTTTTGCATTGTAAGTATTGATAGCGGCAATAAGGTTATCCCGCTCCTTTTTTAGTGCAATAATTTTACCCTCTAAGTCTGCGGCAAACTTTAGCTCATATTCTTTTAGGGCATATATTCTGTTTTGCTCAATCAGCTCTATAGCCTTATTGTAATCGTTTAAGGTAGCAGTATATTTTTCGCTTCTTTCTGCAAGTGCCCGTTGCCTTTCGGTAGATGTATCCAAAAGCGTATTTGTAGTAATGCTGGAATGAATTATACCCTGCTTTATCATATTTTGCCTTTGCCGCTCTATAAGGTCGGCAAATGCCCTGTCCAAATTGCGCATATCCTCATTATATTTGATATCTGCGCTGGTGATTTTCTTTTCCATATTGCTAAGGTTAGAAAAAGTATCCAGCTCCACCTTATCCACCTTTTTGGTATAATCAGGCAATAGCGCACCTTCTGCCCTTGCTTCGATATCCTCGTCAGAGATTTCAGGCACAGGCTTAGGTACTAGCCCCAAGGTAGGCTCAAACATACTCTCGTAGTCAGGTTGAGGGATCATTTCTCTTTCTTTATACTTTGCCTCCAGTGCTCTTAACCTGCTTACAAGCTGTTCGTTTTGCGCTCGTTGTTCTGCGCTGATTTGGGGCTCTAAGCTCTCGGGCTCTTTTTTAATAATATTCTTAAAGGCTGCAAAGAAGTTGTCTATTTCTCTTTTCAGCCAATCACCTTTTGCCATAACCCCTCCTTAACTTGATAGCTTTTCTAAGATTTTGTCTATCTTTTTGCCTAGACTTATCAGTTTGTCAGTAAGCTCTTCAAGTTTTACTAAAATTTCAATTATTTGCATAATAATACCTCATTGTGTCAAAAGTTAGCTGCAAGTTAGAAACAAAAAAATACTCCTCATCACTTGCTATGCTTATAGCCACACTATCGCATTTCTTATTTATAGGCAGCCTTTGCGGCTTGGCGGATGCGCTTAGGTAGTAAATGCTTTGCCCCTCATCATGCGTAACCGTTAAGACCGCCGGGTGTAAGCAGGAAATAAAAATATTGCGCAGTATTTTATACCTGTCAATGCTGGCAAGATTAGATAACGAACTAGACCAAAGCTTTTTAAGCGGAACTCCGTCCAACTTGCCATCGTTGGTCAGCTTATATACCCAGCAGCCCCTAAAATTGTTTAGACTTACATAAACCCCGCAATTCTTTTCGATATTAATTGGCAAAAAGCTATTTATATCTACTCCTCGCATTATGCTGACAGAGCCGGTAAGCTGGTCAAATGCCACTACACAATTATTTTTATAAATTGCAAGAGCCTCGTCGCCCACTTTGCTATTGTCCAAATTCTTTAGCCGCAAAGCTACCATATATTTTTGGTCAAAAAAGCAAACTGTTGCGTTTTCCACACTTTCTATCAAAGGGGTAAAACGCTCATATACCTTGCTTGCCACAAATCCGTCAAAGGCATAAAATCCATCGTCAGCATAAAAGATAATCTTATCGCTGGTAGCCTGAATTAAGTTAGCATATATTTTATTGTTGCTGACAAAAACTCGAGTCAGCTTGTAATCGCCGGGGTCGGCATAAGCGGCTAACCTATGTATACAAAACTCTCTAAAGATAAAAATATAGTCCTTAAAGCTAACTACCTTTAACAGCTTTCCTCCGTCATCGGGAAAAGTAATATACCCCCCTTTGCCCGTTTCTGCAGTAAAATCCGTAGGGTCTAAATCAGCAGAAAACCATAGCTTATTAGTTTCTTTTTCTGCAAGCCAAGCCCTTTCGTAATGGATACATACAGAGCTGGCTTTGGGCACATCGGGATATGAGGTAAACGCCTCACCATCATAGACTTGTGCGCCGCCGGTTGACTGATAAATAACCAGTACATCTTCACCGTCCATATGATAGTTGATACAATGCAGGTCAGCACCTTGAGGCAAGCCCATTTCCTCCGTTACATTGGTAAAGTCTGAGCCCTTAAAGTTGCAAGTGTACAGCCGATTGTAACGAGTATGCACCATTAACTTATCTTCTCTAGTTTTTTGCTCGTAATTGTATTTGCGGTATAAAAATAACTGCTTAAAGAATTGCGTTTCATAGCTAAGGTTAGGAAATAGCCGTTGCGTGCCTAGCGAATCAAAGTAAGTGCCTTTTTCCATACCAAAACTTGTAGTAAGCTTTTCGTCCTTAAATGCAATATTGTAAGCAAAGGCCGCATACCCCAGCGGCAAGCTGGCAGGCTCGCTTTTGGCGTCTATACCTAAGAATCTATGTATAGGATAGGTAAAGCGTGAAGGTGCGGGAGTCTTATCCCGCCTAAAGCGCCCTAACATAATAATTTGTCCGCCTTTAGCGTTAAGTTGCGCAGCCGCACTTGCGCATTGTTAAGGCTATATTCATAGCGATTGCGATAATAAGCTGCTTCGTCTACCATTCCCCCACGGTAAAAGTATTCGCTGGCTATCCCGTTGGCTAGCATGTATTCGCTAAATCTGGGAGGCAGCTCTAACAAGCTATCCAATTCGGGCTCGTCAGGTTTGTAGTAATACTTGACCGTAGCATTGCCTTGTAAATCTGCGCTTTTTACAAAGAGCGGAAACATTTCGAAGTTAAAACTTTTGCCACCTTGCTTTACGGATAAAATATCCTTAACTTTGCTTGTAAACTCTGTAAAATAGGCTATCCCATCCTTGAATTCTACTTCTTCCTCTGCTTTAAGATGTACATAATCGCAAGTTAATTCGTCATATATGCTTAAAGCGGCGGCAATTAGTTTATCTTTTTCCGCACCTTTTTCATCTAAATCGATATTTTCACCAATTATTGCTATTGTTCGTTCCAGGACCTCTCTTAAAGTCATACTCCCTCCTTATGGGCGATAGCCCTCTAATCGTTCTGCAATTTGTTCTCTTGCCCTTGCTTTTGCTTGTGCATTTATCCTTTTTTCATTGGCGTCAAGCTCTGCCAAGATTTGCTTAGCTCTGCTCCACCTTGTTTTGTAAGTATGCGCAACAGCCCTGTAATCTAGACTGTCAAAAGGATATACCAGCAATAGGCTGTCTTTTTTTTCTTTATTGTGCAGTTGGTACTTGCCTGTCCTTGTATTATATTTTAGGCGGTAACGCCTATCAATACGAGCTAGCTCCTCTGCTATATGGTATAGGTCATGCTCAATTGTAATAAGTTTCTCTATCATAATTTGCCTATAAAGGGGCTTGGCGGCATACTGCCGCCAAGCCAAGCCTAGTGATGTTATTCCTCTTCCGCAGGGGATATAATGCCTGACATTAATGCTTGCCCTGTAGGTTTTGTACAAATAAGGTTGGCATACTTTACTAAAGTTGCTTGATAACAAGGCTTGCTTTCCATTTGTCTAAGCACACTTCCGCCCTCTCCTTCTAACCATTTCCAATCACATAGCTGCTGGAGCTTAAAGTCATTGGTATTGAGGAAGTACATTTGCCCGTCCGGACAAAAGCGGTCTGCCACAATGGGTATACCGTTATAGCTCAGAGCCTTAAAACCGCCATCAATATTAAAGTAATCAATATTCATACGGTTGGCTTGCATGAATTGCAAGTATTTTCGTCTAACATCATAAGAGCAAAGGATTAGATTGATATCTCCCCCGCTGCGCTCCTCTAACATATCAAGCTGCGCCTGAATGGCATCAGAACTAATCGGAGCATTGATATTGTTAATGATAGGCAAAATATTAGCAATATTTATACGCATATTGCCATAAAATTGCATTTCGCTAGCGTCAAACAAATAAGGCAACCCATAAATTTCGCAATTCAAAGATTGCTGCAGCGTAATCAGGTCGTCTTTTGCCACCCCTGTATTGGCTTTTATAGAAGGCGAAATTGTAATAGTGCCATCCACTCTGTTTACCAGCGTAACTTTATGGCCGCCTCCTCTAAGAGTTGTTGGGGTGGTAATATCTATCAGCATACCTTCAATAAAGTTTCGGGTGTTGGATACAGGCAGCTCGTTATAACTTGTTGCCTCCCCCAGTGTGCCTACGGTAGCAAGTACCCCGTTGCCTTTTTGAAAAAGCATCCTGCCAAAATTAAACTTTGCCGCTTCCAGCAAGCCTTCCATTTCTGCATTAAGCACACTTACCAAACTATTGATAGAAGAACGGCTTGCTCTGATTACTTTATCGCTTAATTCAATATTGCCATAGATATTTTTTAAGTCGGCTTTAAGACTGCAATAAGTATTGCCGCTTGCGGTAGGCAAAGGGCTTTGCTCACTTCCTGAGCCTATGCCGCCGTTGATACCAACCTTTACTGCGCTTAGAATGTTTTTGCCTACTATATCCTCGCTGCCCATAGCCACTTTATTATAAAAAGGGTTGGTGGCAGCATTTAGTTGATTGATTATTACTCCTAAATAAGCATCTTTTAGTACACTATTTGCACTTTGTATTGTTACCATATTCTCCTCACGAATTTAATATTTTTTTTGCTAATAACCCTGCTTCTGCAATTGTAGAAGGTTTTAGCGGAGGAGCAGTTGGGATTTCGCCGCCTCGCGGCATCACCTTTGGTGCCTGTTTGTTAAGAGAAGAAATATATTCGGCTATGATTTGCTCTCGCAGCAACTCTTGATTTTCGTTGCTGTCCTGCTCTTTATCCTGGTGCTCTGCCTTGTTTGCCAGAGTTTTAGACAGTACATTGATAAGCGCATACTCCAAGCAATCATCTTGAGCTATAATATCGTTGTTTTGCTTTATGTACTCCTCTATTTCTGCACTAAAGGTGCGAGCAACAGGATATTTTGCGAATAAATTGCTTACTTTCTCTTCCCAACCAACTACCTTACCCTCTGTTTGTCCCTCTAGCTTTGCGCCCTCCTCTGCGGCTTTTTCCAGCTCACGCAAGCGTTGAGAGCGTCTTGTAAACTCTGCCTCAAGGGCACGGTAAGCCTTGGCTAGCTCCTCTTCATTTGCAAATTTGCCTAAGGGAGAACTCGCTCCTTTTTCTGCGCCTGCCTGCTCAACATTGTCTTGAGTGGGCAGCTCGGGAGTTAGAGCAACTTTGTCCTTTTCTTGCATATTTTTTATCTCCTTTTTTTAATTAATATTGTTAAGAGCATTAGCTTCCGACTCCAATCTTTTTAGCTTTCTATGCTCTCTTGTATGGCGCAAAATGCGCTCTTTAGCTTGTTTTGAAAGGCTAAACTCATCGCTTATAATGAACCGAATATGCTCTTTAATATGCAGTTCGTGGTCATCTACCTCGTCAGCTTCCGCATAGCCTGACTGCAACTTTCGATTTTCTTTTTCTGCCTTTTTAATATGTAGCTCGTCCAAACTTCTTGAGGCTTCCCAATTGCCAAAGCCCAGCACTTCAAGCAGCTTAACCTTAGTATGGGTACTTAATTTACCGTTTTCGTCTCCCAAAAGCCCCAGTTTAAGCAATTCAATAGCCATATTTTTGCGATTGGCAGGAGTTTCGGCAAGCTCGTTTTCACTGTCAAAAACTAAGTTCTCGCTGCTAATATCATTGTTTTCAAAAGCAAATTGCTCCAACTGATTGTTATCCCCTGCTATCTTTTGCAGCAAGTTTTTGCTTGCAAATTGTTTGAAAAGACGCAAAGTTTGTTTGCCTACTTCCTTAATGCTGTTTCTGATACTTTCTGCAGTTACCGTAAGCCTGGTGTCATCTTGTTCTATCAGCAAAGATAAAGCTATGCCTGATATTGTTACTGCGGGCAAGTTGGATTTGGTCACAAAATCGCTTATGCCGGAAAGGGTAATAAATTCGGAAAGCAGCCTGTCTTCCTCATCTCTAAACTCAGCGGGCACGCTGCCTGCCGCCATCATTCTTGGAGCGGGAGAGCCTTGACGGTAAATAAGCACTTTGCCGGGGCTAAGCCCTTCTTCTTCTAAATTGTCTATATCTACTGAGCCGTCCTCTACTGTCATTACTCCTAATGCCAGCCTGTTTAAGAACTCATGCTTACGATTCTTTACCCCGTTATATGCCCTTTGCACAGGAATAAGGCGTTCTATTAAGCTAAGCCCGTAAAAACTGCCGGGCTGACTTATGGCATAATGGCGCACAAAAGGGAATCCTCTTTCGCCATCTGCACGATTTTGGTAAGGCAGCTCCCCTTTATGCAATAGTTTGCCGCCTGCTACAATTACAAGCCTGCCTAGCGGATGTTGTTTACAAGGTTTGGTGTAGTGTTCTATAACTAAAGCATATCCGTGCTTTGCGCCGCCAAAAACTTTAAGATTGTGTGCGCTGTACCCCAATCCGCCTCCGGTAGGATAGCTGTCCATATTAATTACATTTATTTCTTCCTCTGCTACTTCTACCCCCCAAATCTCCTCTATTTGCGCAATGGGATATGCTCGGGCATGAATAAGGCTGGCGCAATCGTCAAGGTCGCTTGCAAAAAGGGTGTCGGGATAAATCTCATAAGGCGGACAAATAGCAAGCTCCAGCCCTCCCTCCATAATGGGCTCCCCTTTTTCGTCCTCGCCTACAATTGCGCCAATTGCAGGATTCCAGCGCACCTTATAAAAACAAGTGCCCGTCACCTCCGCCCAATAATTGCATACGGTAGCAAGCCTTGCCAAATCACCTTCGGACAATGCTGCAGAAAGCAACTTAGTTGCAAACTTTGCGCTTTTTACATCTTTGTCATCCTCGGTAGCAGGCCTAAC
>Ga0265293_10010454_pt1 | contig 12972 bp, 11 predicted proteins | sample Munlanlewell138R_FD_192505 | JGI IMG/M metagenome (GOLD analysis project Ga0265293, IMG submission 192505) | Leachate microbial communities from a municipal landfill in Southern Ontario, Canada - Leachate well 138R | ecosystem: Engineered > Solid waste > Landfill > Unclassified | place: Canada... | reverse complement strand
GAACCGGCTGCTGGTGGGCTACAGCGGCGGCCTCGATTCCACTGTCCTGCTGCATCTCGTTCGCCACGGCTTTCCCGACGCCACTGTGGTGGCGATACATGTCAATCACGGTCTTTCACCGCGCGCCGGCAACTGGCAGCGGCACTGCGCGAGCCTGTGCGCCCGCTGGGGCGTCCCCCTGGTGGCCGAATCGGTGGCGCTGAGCCCCGCCACCGGGGTCGAAGCTGCCGCCCGTGCCGCGCGCTATGCGGTGTTCGAGCGCCACCTGGGCGCCGGCGACCTGTTGCTGCAAGCCCATCACGCCGACGACCAGGCCGAAACGGTGTTGTTCCGGCTGGTGCGCGGCGCCGGGCCGCGTGGGGTGGCCGGCATCCCCGCCAGTCGCGCGCTGGGCGCGGGTCGTATCGTGCGTCCCCTGCTCGAGCATCGCCGCGCCGAGCTGGAGCACTACGCCCGCGAACGCGGCCTGTCGTGGATCGACGACGAGTCCAACAGCGAGGCGCGTTTCGACCGCAACTTCCTGCGCCTGGACGTGCTGCCGCTGTTGCTGGAGCGCTGGCCTCACGCGGTGGCGGGCCTGGCCGCCAGCGCCGGCTGGTGTCGCGACAGCGACGCGCTGCTGGCAGACCTGGCGCGCGAGGATCTGGCGCGCGCCGGCGAGCGCCCCGAGCGGCTGGGCTGGAGCCTCGACCTGGAGCGGCTGGCAGACCTGGCGCCGCGCCGGCGCGGCAACCTGGTGCGTGGCTGGGCCCGCTGGCGCGCGTTGCCGCTGCCGGGCCGGGAGGCGCTGTCGGCGCTGGCGCGGGAACTGCTGGCGGCGCGACCCGATGGCAATCCCGAGGTGCGCTGGCCGGGCGCCAGCCTGCGCCGCCATGCCGGGCGGCTGTATCTGCTGCCGGATATCCCGGCAACGCCCCTCGAGCCGCTGCTCTGGCCGGACCTGTCGCAGCCGCTGGCACTGCCCGGGGCCTTCGAGCTGCGGGCGACGCCAGACCCGCTCGGGCCCTGCCTGCTGCCCGAAGGCGCGGCCCTGGCGGTGCACTGGCGGCGCGGCGGGGAGCGCTGTACGCCGGGCGGGAGACACCACAGCCGCCCGGTGAAGAAACTGTTTCAGGAGTCGAACCTCGAGCCCTGGCTGCGCCCCCATGTACCCTTGGTCTATTGCGGCGGCCAACTGGTGGCGGCGGGCGATCTCTGGGTCTGTGAGCCCTTTGCGGCGTCGGCGGACACCGCTGGAGATTGCCGCTGGCGCTTCCAGTGGCTCCGGGTCGATCGAAGCCGATGACCTGTATTGGCGCATGATGCAAACCGATGATGAGATTCTTGACAGTGACTGAAGACGGAGCTTAGGTTCTCGACACATTGAAATTCAGGGAGGAATGCGTATGCCTTGTCATCTGCTGCCCATTGCCGGGCAGCCGTTCACTATCCGGCCCCGATGCGCTCAATGTGCCGACCTTCGATCAGCGGCCCTCGCTGCTGGTGCCGGAGGGCAGCGTTTTCCTGGAGTCCGTCGACGGTCTGCTGGCCGGCGAATCGTCTCATCTGTGGTGGGTGGGACCAAGCGGACAGGGCAATGGGGAGCCGGTGCTGGCTCTCCGGTTGACCCGTTTCGCGAATGGCGCTCTGGGGGGCGGCTCGGTGCTGGAAAGAGGTCGATGCTGTTGGCGTGCCCGACCCTGGCGCCGGGCATGGTTTTCGCCCGCGCGGGGCCTGCTCCCGGCGTGCTGCGCGCCGCTATCGGCGGCCGGCGGCGACACGCGCCTCGTTGAGATAATGCCCCTGTTCTGATAATCTGGCGCCCCATCACGAGAAGGGCTGCCAACGGTTGCTGCGTCACTGCTCTCAGGCTTCTGTCCCGTCTATTCCACTAGTTTGTTCGACCATGTATAAGGGCCTGCATGACACGTTTTATTTTTATTACCGGTGGCGTGGTCTCCTCATTGGGGAAAGGTATCGCCGCGGCATCCCTCGGCGCGGTGCTTGAAGCGCGCGGGCTCAAGCTCACCGCGCTGAAGCTCGATCCCTACCTGAACCTCGATCCGGGCACCATGAGCCCGTTCCAGCACGGCGAAGTGTTCGTTACCGAGGATGGCGCCGAGACCGACCTGGACCTCGGCCACTACGAGCGCTTCCTGCACTCCAAGATGACCAAGGCCAACAACTTCACCAGTGGCCAGGTGTACGAAACCATTCTCCGTCGCGAGCGCCGCGGCGATTACCTCGGCGGCACCGTGCAGGTGATCCCCCATGTCACCGACGAGATCAAGAGCCGCATCCTCCAGGGCGGCGCCGGCGCCGATATCACCCTGGTGGAAATCGGCGGCACCGTCGGCGATATCGAGTCGCAGCCGTTTCTCGAGGCGATCCGCCAGCTCAAGGTGGAGCTCGGCTCCAACCGCGCACTGCTGATCCACCTGACCCTGGTGCCCTATATCGCCACCGCCGGTGAAACCAAGACCAAGCCGACCCAGCATTCGGTGAAGGAGCTGCGCTCGATCGGCCTGCAGCCCGACGTGCTGTTGTGCCGCTCCGAAGTCGAGATCGACCTCGGCCAGCGCCGCAAGATCGCGCTGTTCACCAGTGTCGAGGAGCGTGCCGTGGTGCCGCTGATGGATGCCGACACCATCTATCGCATTCCCCAGCACCTCCACGCCTGGGGGCTCGATCAGTTCGTGGTGGAACGCTTTCATCTCGATTGCCCGCCGGCGGACCTCAGCCAGTGGGAGTGGGTCGCCGAGAACAAGCTCCACCCCGAGAAGGAGATCACCATCGCCATGGTCGGCAAGTACATGGAGCTGCTGGATGCCTACAAGTCCCTCAACGAAGCGCTGGAGCACGCCGGTATCCATACCCGCACCCGGGTCAGGATCCGCCATCTCGATTCGGAGGATCTCCAGGATAACATGAGCCTGCTCCACGGCTGCCACGCCATCCTGGTGCCCGGCGGTTTTGGCGAGCGGGGCGTCGAGGGCAAGATCAGGGCGGTGCGCTTCGCCCGGGAGAACGGCATTCCCTACCTCGGTATCTGCCTCGGCATGCAGGTGGCGGTCATCGAGTTTGCCCGCAATGTGGTGGGTCTCGGCGGCGCCAACAGTACCGAATTCAAGAAGGATACCCCCCACCCTGTGGTCGGCCTGATCACCGAGTGGGTCGATGAAAGCGGCAACGTGGAACGGCGCTCGGAGAACTCCGATCTCGGCGGCACCATGCGGCTCGGCGCCCAGATGGCGACCCTGGTGCCCGGTTCCAGGGCCAGGGATATCTATGGCAGCGATACCATCAAGGAGCGCCACCGACATCGCTACGAAGTCAACAATCACTATATCGACCAACTGGAACAGGCTGGCCTCAGGATCGGTGGCTGGTCCAACGTCAACCACCTGGTGGAAACCATCGAGTTGCCGGGGCACCCCTGGTTCTTTGCCTGCCAGTTCCACCCCGAATTCACCTCGACCCCGAGGGACTCGCACCCGCTGTTCATCGGTTTCGTCAACGCCGCTCTCGACTATGCCGACCAGCACCCGGAGGGAGTCCACTAGATGGCAATGGTCAGCGTCGGCGACATCCAGGTAGCCAATGACCGGCCATTCGTGCTGTTCGGCGGCATGAATGTGCTGGAGTCCCGGGACCTGGCGATGCGGGTTGCCGAGCATTATGTCGCGGTGACGGCCGCACTGGGTATTCCCTATGTCTTCAAGGCGTCCTTCGACAAGGCCAATCGTTCGTCGATCCACTCCTTCCGCGGCCCCGGCCTGGAGGAGGGGATGCGCATCTTCGAAGAGATCAAGGCCACTTTCGGGGTGGCGGTGATCACCGATGTGCACGAGCCCTGGCAGGCCGCGCCGGTAGCGGCGGTTTGCGACGTGATCCAGCTGCCGGCGTTTCTCGCCAGGCAGACCGACCTGGTGGCGGCGATGGCCGCCACCGGCGCGGTGGTCAATATCAAGAAGCCCCAGTTCATGAGTCCTTCCCAGGTGTCGCATCTCACCGAGAAGTTTCGCGAATGCGGCAACGACCAGCTCCTGCTCTGCGAGCGGGGCAGCTGCTTCGGCTACGACAACCTGGTGGTCGACATGCTGGGCTTTCGCACCATGAAACAGGTCAGCGGCGGGCTGCCGCTGATCTTCGATGTGACCCATGCGCTGCAATTCCGCGATCCCCTGGGCGCCGCCTCCGGCGGCCGCCGCGGCCAGGTGGCGGAGCTCGCCCGTGCCGGTCTCGCCGTGGGGCTCGCCGGCCTGTTTCTCGAGGCTCACCCCGACCCGGATCAGGCCCTCTGCGATGGTCCCAGTGCGCTCGCGCTGGCCAACCTCAAACCCTTCCTGCAACAGATGAAAGCCGTGGACGACCTGGTGAAGAGCCTGCCGGTCCTCGATACGGACTAAGTGGAGTATCCAATGACAAAGATCGCCGATATACGTGCCTGGGAAGTTCTCGATTCCCGTGGCAACCCGACTGTCAACGCCGACGTGGTCCTCGCCAGCGGTGAGGTGGGCAGCGCCTGCGCCCCCTCCGGCGCCTCCACCGGGTCCCGTGAAGCACTGGAGCTGCGCGACGGCGACGCCAGCCGCTACCTGGGCAAAGGCGTGCTCACCGCGGTAGGCAATGTCAATACCCGCATCCGCAGCTTGCTGCTGGGCCAGGATGCGACCGACCAGCGCCGGCTCGACCAATTGATGCTCGAAGCCGATGGCACCGACAACAAATCGGTGCTCGGCGCCAACGCCATTCTCGCGGTATCCCTGGCCGCCGCCAAGGCGGCGGCGGCGGCGAAGAAAGTGCCGCTCTATGCCCACATCGCCGATATCAATGGCACCTCCGGCCAGTACAGCATGCCGGTGCCGATGATGAATATCCTCAATGGCGGCGAGCACGCCGACAATAACGTCGATATCCAGGAGTTCATGGTGCAGCCTGTGAAGGCGGCGACCTTTGCTGAAGCGTTGCGTCAGGGCGCCGAGATCTTCCATCACCTCAAGAAGGTGCTGGCTGCCCGGGGGCTCGCCACCGCGGTAGGGGATGAAGGTGGTTTCGCGCCCAACCTCCCCTCCAATGAAGCGGCCATCGAAGTGATCGCCGAGGCGGTGGCCAATGCCGGCTACAAGCTCGGCGACGACATCACCCTGGCCCTCGACTGCGCGGCCTCGGAATTCTACAGAAACGGCCGCTACGACCTGGCCGGTGAAGGCAAGGTATTCAGTTCCCCCGAGTTTGCCGACTACCTGGCTGCGCTGGTGGACCGCTACCCGATCCTGTCGATCGAGGATGGCATGGATGAGAGCGACTGGGACGGCTGGGCCGACCTGACGGCCAAGGCCGGCAGCCGTTGTCAACTGGTGGGCGACGATCTGTTCGTCACCAACACCCGCATCCTCAAGGAAGGCATCGACAAGAAGATCGCCAATTCCATCCTGATCAAGTTCAACCAGATCGGCTCGCTGTCGGAGACCCTGGATGCCATCCAGATGGCCAAGGAGGCCGGTTACACCGCGGTGATTTCCCACCGTTCCGGGGAGACCGAGGACACCACCATTGCCGACCTGGCCGTCGCCACTGCGGCGGGGCAGATCAAGACCGGCTCGCTGTGCCGCTCTGACCGGGTCGCCAAGTACAACCGCCTGTTGCGTATCGAGTCCGAACTGGGCGCTCTGGCTCCCTACCGGGGGCGCGAAGAGTTTCGCCGGTAAGGTTTTCGGTGTCAGGGACCGAAGCGCCGTACTCAGGGCACTGACCCCGGATGCCAGGATCCCGGCTGCCGGGCATGGGCTGGGCACACGTATTGACGTGCTGCTCTTTACCCCGCTGTCGCATCCATTTCGGACAGCGGGCTGCTTCTGCTGTCAGGGGGCTCCCGTTCTTCAGAAGCTGCTGTTCGTCAGCAGCTTCTTGGCGCACCTTCCCCGCAACGATAAAATCCCCGAACAATAACTGTGCGGTGCCGCTATGCGTTGGTTGGTGATCATTCTTGCTGTGATGTTGCTCGGTCTGCAATACCGGTTGTGGTTCGGCGAGGGCAGCTTCGCCCAGAAAGCCGGGCTCGAGCGACAGGTCCAAGCCCAGACCGCCCGCAACGAGAAGCTCGCGGAGCGCAACCGGGTGCTGACGGAAGAGGTCGTTGGCTTGAAGTCCGGCCTCGACGCCGTCGAGGAGCGGGCGCGCACCGACCTGGGGATGATCAAGGAGGATGAAACCTTCTTTCTTGTCGTGGACAGCCAGTTGGGCCAGCGCGGTACGCCGCCTGCGCCTCCCGCCGACAGTGCTGGCGCCGAGCGTGATGCCGACCTCGAGGAAGAAGTCGTCGACAGTATCCCCACCGACCTGGAGGCGCCGCCTTGACCATCTGGTTCGTGGTGCCGGCGGCCGGGATCGGCACCCGTTTTGGCGGTGAAATCCCCAAGCAATATCGGTGTATCGCGGGCAGGACAGTGATGGAGATCAGTCTCGAACGGCTGTTGGCGCTCGACCCCGAGGGGGTCGTGGTGGCGCTGCACCGCGAGGATGAGACCTGGCGCCGGCTCCCGGTGAGCAGTGATCCCCGCATCGGTACGGTGAGCGGCGGCGACACCCGCGCCGCTTCCGTGCTGGCGGGGCTGGAGTCTCTCGCCGGCCGCGCTCGCGGAGACGACTGGGTGCTGGTCCACGATGTCGCCCGGCCCTGCGTCGCTGGCGGTGATATCCGCAAGTTGATCGACACCCTGGGCGACGACCCGGTCGGCGGCATCCTCGCCGCCCCGGTCAGCGATACCCTGAAGCGTGTGGTCGAGCACAGCCAGATCCAGGGCACGGAGGAGCGCAGCCATCTGTGGGCTGCGATGACTCCCCAGATGTTCCGCTACGAGCTGTTGTGCCGGGCTTTCGTTGCGGCGCGCAACGACGGGGTGGCGCCCACCGATGAATCTGCGGCGGTGGAGCGCCTGGGGCTGGTGCCCAGGGTGGTGCTGGGGCGTCGCGACAATATCAAGATCACCCGCCCGGAGGACCTGGTGGTCGCCGGGGCGATCATTGCCTATCAGCAGTTGGAGAACGGCTAATGCGTATCGGCCACGGCTACGATGTACACGCCTTTGGATCTGGCGACCATGTGGTGATTGGCGGGGTGCGGATTGCCCACCAGCGCGGCCTGGTGGCGCATTCCGATGGCGATGTCCTGATCCATGCCCTTTGCGATGCGCTGCTCGGAGCGGCGGCGCTGGGGGATATCGGCAGGCATTTCCCCGATACCGACAGCGCCTATGAAAATGCCGACAGCCGGGTGCTGTTGCGCCGGGTGCTCGACCTGGTGGCGGCCAGGGGCTGGCGGCTGCTCAACGCCGATATCACCCTGGTGGCCCAGGCGCCGAAAATGGCGCCCCACCTCGACAGCATGATTGCCCTGCTGTGCGACGACGTCGACTGCCAGCGGGAGCAGATCAATATCAAGGCCACGACCACGGAAAGGCTCGGTTTCGAGGGGCGCGAAGAGGGAATAGCCTGCCACGCGGTGGTGCTTCTCGATCAAAAGCCAGCTTGAGATTGCAGTTCAGTCAGCCTGGCGCCGTCCGCCCGGGAAAGGCGCCGGCAACCGGGCGGCAGGGAATGGTCAGCCCCGCTCGGGATGACTGCCGAATTTTTCCTTGACCAGGGCGACGCGTTCCTCGGCATGGAGGTCGAAGTGCTCCAGCGCTTCGATGGCTTCGAGGCGGGTCTTGAGGCCGATGCCGTTGGCAATCTGCACCGCGAGGCCGGGCCGGGCGTTCAGTTCGAGAATCATCGGCCCGCGGATTTCGTCGAGCACGAAGTCGCAGCCGATGTAGCCGAGGCCGGTCATGTCGTAGCATTTGGCGGCGAGCAGCAGAATTTCTTCCCAGTCGGGGATCGCCAGGTCGGAGAAGTCGACACCGCTGTCGGGATGACGATCCACCAGTGTGCTGCGTTGCACGGCGCGGATGGCGCGCCCGGTGCAGATGTCGAGACCGACGCCCACGGCCCCCTGATGCAGATTGGCCTTGCCATCCGAGAGGCTGGTGGGGCAGCGCATCATCGCCATCACCGGAAAGCCGCGGAACACGATGACACGGATGTCGGGCAGGCCCTCGAAACTGTACTTGAGCATGTCGGGCTGGCCGCGAACCAGCGATTCGATGATCGCTGTATCGGGGCGGCCGCCGAGGCTGTAGACGCCGCTGAGGATATTGGAAATGTCGCGGCGGATGTCCCGCAGGCTCATCATCTTGCCACTGGGCTTGACGAAGGCGTCGCCATCGCGCCCGGTGATGATGATGATTCCCTTGCCGCCGCTGCCGCGCAATGGCTTTACCGCAAACCCGGTGAGCGGGTTGAGCAGATCGCCGAGGGCCTTGAGTTCGGCGGTATAGCGAATGACCCCGTAGAGGTCCGGCACCTTGATATTGTACTTGCGGGCCGCTTCCTTGGTTTTCAGCTTATCGTCCACCAGCGGGTAGCGATGGCGGTCGTTATAGCGGGCGATATAGGCGACGTTGCGGGCATTCATCCCGAGAATGCCCTTTCGCTTGAACTTGGCGATAGTATTCCAGAGCATTATTTCTCGATCAGGAAGCGGAAGCGTTTGAGTTCGGTCAACCTGTAGCCGGTGTACTGGCCGAGGATCATGATGATGCCGAGTTCGATCAGCAGGATTTCCGGGAAATTGTAGGTCAGGTGCTCGATGAAATTATTGGTCATCAGCAGGTAGGCGATGATCGACACGATCAGGCTGCCACCGCCCTGGGTCACTACCTCGCGGGGGCCTTCCTCCTCCCAGATGATCGACATCCGCTCGATGGTCCAGGCGATGATGATCATGGGGAAGAAGGTGATGGTGAGCACCTGGTCGAGACCGAGCTTATAGCTCAGTACGCTGAATCCGGCCATCAGGATCACCACTGTGATCAGGACCGCCGCGAGGCGCGCCACCATCAGCATGTCGAGCTTGCTCAGGTAGGAGCGAATCCACAGGCCGACGGCCACCAGGCTCACCAGGATCAGCACGCCGGCGGCCAGGGTGGTCTGGATGAACGCCAGGGCGATCAACACCGGCATGAAGGTGCCGGACGTCTTGAGGCCGATCAGTACCCTGAAAATCACGACCACCAGAGCGCCGATGGGCACCAGCAACAGCATCTTGAAGATGTTCTGCTTGTCCAGGGGCAGGCTGTAGATATTGAAGTCCACCAGGGCGGTGGCTTCGGTCTGTGCTTCCTTGAGGGCCACGGCCTTGGCGGAAATATCATTGCCGAGCACGGAAAATCTCACCCGCGAATTGTAGCCGCCGATGATGTCGAGCAGCGACTGGCCGCCTCGCTGCCACATGAAGAAGTTCTCGGGTACCCCCCGGGCCGCAGTCTTGGGGTCGAAGAATATCCATTGCCTGCCGTCGTGGATCTCGATGATCTCTTCGGCGCGCTGGTTGTAGTGGCGGTTTTCGAGATAGATGCCCCGCACCATGCGCGCCGGTATATCGGCGGCGTTGAGGAGTTTGATGGTGATCTGGGCGATGGAATCCCCGCGGCTGGCTTCGAGCAGCAACTGGGCATCCTGGGAGATGGACTGGCCGTTCATCATTTTCAGCAATTGCTGGGTAAAGCTCGCGGGCTCGGCGGACACCTCGGTGGCGGTGCGAATCAGCCCCGCCGCGGCGGTCTCTTCCGCCGGGGTCCAGATGGGCGGGACCACGGTTTCCGGCAGATCGAGCATCGGCGTGGCCCTGGCGCCGGAGCGATCGGTGATCTTGAGCCGGTAGTAGAGGGTCTGTGGGCCCGAGGCCTCGCGGCGGGTCCAGATGGCGCGGCGCTGATGGTTGTCCTCGATGGTGAAACCGTAGCCCGAGGAGGCGAAAACCTCGTCCAGTATCCGGTACTGCTGCTGTTTGGCAGGCAGAGCAAGGCTGAGGGTGAGGGGGGTATTGCCCGAGTCGAAGGTGATTTTGGCTTCGATGTCCCAGACCTTGCGTTCGGTGTCCGGCAGCAACGGGAACTGCAGGACGGTGGATTTATAGATGGTCAGACCCAGACCGATGAGGATGAACAGGATGGCGAAAAGGTAGACTTGCCCTTTGGGTGACATAGGGTTTCCGTTATTTGGCGATCATTTCCTGGCTCACATCGACGATCGCGTTATTGCGAAGGAAGTTGCGGCCGATGAGGACGGGGAAGCCCATTGCGGAGCGGTCCGTCAAGGACATCTCCAACTGTTGCGAGAGCGAGCCGAGGGTCACGGTCATCAGCACCACCATGCGCCGCTCCGCGATCTCGAGCTCCGCCTGGCGGACGCGGATGCTGCGCACGACCTTGCGCTCGAGCGCGACGGACTCGCCCTCCGCCGCCTCGAGGTTGAAGCGCACCCAGCTTTCACCGTCCCGTTCGAAACGGACGATGTCACTGGCGTGGATCGAGGATCCGGTGGCCCCGGTGTCGATACGCGCTTTGTAGGTCATGTCGGGCGGGGACAGTCGGACGCTCTCGACGGCGCCGACGATCATCTTGCCGTCGACTTTGCCGCTCGCCTCTGGCTTGGGGCAGACCGGACACTTCACCGGTTTCGGCGGCGGGCAGGCCGGCGCCGGTTCGGGTTCCGGACAGCTGAGGATGACATCGTTGGGGAACACGTCATAGCGGGTGTCGTTTTCCGCTTCCCGTTCCGGCGCCGCCTGTTCCCGGGACGGTTCCCCGCTGCGATCGCCGGAGGTGGCGGCACAGGCCGCGAGGGTGGAAAACACTAAGACGAGACCGCACAATTTCAGCGGTCTGGTTGCTGCCCCAATCATCATAAGCAATATTCTTCGGCTGAAAAGCAAGCGAGCCCCCGTTTTATAAGCGCATAATGATAATGCATTTGCAGAATGCTTTGAAAGAAATAGTCTGAGTCCCGGCAAGAAAACCGATCGCGGCCCGGATCAGCGGCGCTGATTAGGGTGTATCCTCGCACCGGTATTCCAGTGAGCAGAGGTGGCGATGTGGCAATGGCTGAGGTGACGACAGCTGATTCGACGGCGGCAGGCGAACCGGGAGCGGGGCGTAGCGGCGGTTTCGACCTCGATTTCCCGCGCGCCCACGGGGCGTTGCCGGGTACTGCCGGCTTTCGGCGCTCGAGCGCCCACTTCCGGGTGGATGAAGAGTTGGGCTTTGCCCCCGACGGCGACGGTGAGCACCTGTACCTGCAGGTGCGCAAGACGGACCAGAATACCCGCTGGGTGGCCCGCTTGCTGGCTGAGCATTTCGCTGTCGATGCCGCTGTGGTGGGCTATTCCGGGCTCAAGGACCGCCATGCGATCACAGTCCAGTGGTTCAGTGTCCAACTGCCGGGAGGCAGCGCGGTACCGGAACTGCCGGCGCTGGAAGGTTGCGAAATCCTTGCCGCCGGGCGCCATCCCCGCAAATTGCGACCGGGCAGCCACCGCCGCAATCACTTCGTCATTCGCTTGAGTGACTTTGAGGGTGATCGCGCCGCACTTGTCGAGCGCCTGGCATGCATCGCCCGGCACGGGGTGCCCAATTATTTCGGCGAGCAGCGCTTCGGTATCGGTGGCGGCAATCTCCGCGAGGTGGAACGCATCCTGGCTGCCAGGTCTCCGCGGTTCAAGGGCAACAAGGGCGGCCTGTATCTATCCGCGGCCCGCTCCTGGCTGTTCAACCAGGTGCTGGCGGCACGGGTACTGGATGGCTCCTGGCTGGAGGAGGACGCCGAAGGCCCTCTGTGGGGCCGGGGCCGCCCGCGGGTGGCGGAGGATGTGGCTGGGTATGAGGCGGCGGTGCTCGCGGCCTGGCAGCCCTGGTGCGACGCGCTCGAGCACAGCGGCCTGCGCCAGGAGCGCCGCCCCCTGGCGCTGTCGGTGGAGGATCTGTGCTGGCACTGGGAGGACGATGACCTGGTACTGGGATTCAGTCTGCCGCCCGGTTGCTACGCCACCGCGCTGTTGCGGGAGACGGCGGTGCTGACCCTTTCCGAGGCTATGGTATAGTTGCCGCCGATGAGGGGAATGTTAGGGGAGAGGGGTGACTTCCACCGATCTGAATGGTATAGGCATGACGTCGCAGCGGACCCGCGAGCGATTGGTTCAGCGCCTCCAGGAGCAGGGCATCAGCAACCAGAAGGTCCTGGATGTGATTCGGATGATGCCGCGGCATATCTTCCTCGACGAAGCGCTGTCCCACCGTGCCTATGAGGATACGGCGCTGCCCATCGGTTACTCCCAGACGATTTCCCAGCCTTACATCGTGGCGCTGATGACCGAGCTGCTGCTTTCCCGCGGACCGCGCGGCAAAGTTCTCGAAGTGGGCACCGGCTCCGGCTACCAGGCCGCGATTCTCGCCCAGCTGGTGCCCAAGGTGTATACCGTGGAGCGCATCAAGCCGCTGCTGCTCAAGGCGCGCGAACGCTTCCGCCGACTGGGCTTGCGCAATATCGTCACCTCCCATGCCGACGGTGGTGTCGGCCTGGAACAGTACGCGCCCTATGACGGCATCATCAGTACCGCCGCGCCGGCCCAGGTGCCCGAGGAACTGCTGAGCCAGTTGGCGCCGGACGGGGTGCTGGTAATTCCGGTAGGCCCCGAAGGCGACCAGGAACTGCGGCTGATTTCCCGGGTCGGAGAGTCCGGTAAATTTGAACAAGACGTCATTACTCGGGTGCGCTTCGTGCCACTGTTGAGCGGGGTGCCGCGGTGACAGAGCGGTGGGTTCCCGAACTGTTCGTCATTGCGGCTCGGTCGTCATCATCTATTGTCGTTCGCCAAGGTTGAGGGGGAGTTTTGCGCAGAGGAGTAAAACGGGCGGGATATCTGCTGCCACTGATTGTTTTGGCGACGCTCAGTGCCTGTATGACGCCGCCGCCGGTGCCGGTGGTGGAGCGGGAACAGCCGCCGAGCACCAGGATCGTTCACCATGTCGTTTCCCGTGGCGACACCCTGCATACCATCGCCTGGCGCTACGAAATCGATCATCGGCAACTCGCCGCGCTCAACGGCTTGCAGCC
>Ga0265293_10010453_pt1 | contig 12972 bp, 14 predicted proteins | sample Munlanlewell138R_FD_192505 | JGI IMG/M metagenome (GOLD analysis project Ga0265293, IMG submission 192505) | Leachate microbial communities from a municipal landfill in Southern Ontario, Canada - Leachate well 138R | ecosystem: Engineered > Solid waste > Landfill > Unclassified | place: Canada... | reverse complement strand
AGATGCCGGGCAGCACCGCGGCCGACAGCGCGCCGAACGGGGTGTCCGGCGGCAGTGGCAGGCAGAAGGGCGCGCAGAACAGCAGGTGGTCTTCCCAGCCGATGTACAGCAGCGGTGCGGGGAAGTTCTCGCGCACGTCCTTCATCGGGAACGCGTAAGGGGCGGTGGCGACGACGCTCATTTCGCTTCTCCTTTCTCCACGGATTCGCCCTTCCAGGCGGCAAAGTTTTTCTGGTCTTCCGAACCTTCGAAGTCGAAGTTGTCGCGACCCACGTCCATCTCGTAGTACTTGAGCACGGCCAGCAACGGGTCGAAGCCTTCGGCGGTCGGGTCGGTGCCCTCGGGGAAGCAGTGGCCCTGGTAGATCTGGTGCACCGGCAGCCAGCTCTGCACGTACTTCTCGGGTTCGTCGTCGAAGATGTGCTTGCAGTGGTCGGAGCAGAAGTGGTACTTGTTGCCGAAGTAGTCCGACTCGCGATAGCAGATCTTGGTCGGGTCGCCCTCTTCGGTGAACAGCATCGGGATCTGGCAGGTGGTGCACAGCATCGGCAGCGTCTTGTTGTAGAACCGGTTGCCGGCCTGCTGCTGCTCGCGGAAATACTCGAGGCGCGGACGGTGGTACTTGTCGAAGCTCTCGGGGTACTTCTGCGACAGCCAGTCCATCTCCTCGTCGCTGGGCACCCAGGTGTGGAAGGGTGCGGCGGCGTTGTAGTTGTAGAAGGTGTTCCAGGCCTGGTGGCTGATGTGGTCCTTGCCTTCGCAGGCCTGTTTCCAGCCCGCGGGCTCGCGGATGCCGTAGCGCGCCAGGTCCTTGAACAGCGCGCCGCCGTTGGCCTCGGCGTACATCTCCCAGGCCTCCTTCCAGCTCATCACACGCTTGGGCAGCATGTAGTCCTGCATCATGGCCACCAGCGTGAGCAGGCGATAGCCGCGCCAGAACCACTTGTCGATCCACTTCTGCACGATCGGCACGTTGCCCGGATCCTGTTCGAGCATGAACTTGATGCACTCGATGCCCAGCGTCATGTGGCGCGACTCGTCGCTTTGTGCCGAGAAGCCGAAGGTCACCGTGCTCATGTCGCCGTTGTGCGCCGCGCCGCTCATGAACGGCACGAACAGCAGGTTGGTCAGCACGTACTCGAAGCTGAAGCTCACCGCGGTGAGGAACTCGAACGGGCCGGCCGTGCAGGCGTCCTCGAAGAAGCTCTTGGGCACGGACAGGTACCACACGCGGTCGAACCAGTGGTTCGAGTGGTGCATGCCATTGAAGTACTTGTTGTAGTGGCTGATGGCGTGCGTCTCGGTCTGGTAGTGGCGCAGCTCGTCGATGCTCTGCATCTGCGCGGCCACGCGCGCGCCCACGCCGCTGAACTGCCGGCCCACGTGGGCGAAGCCCCGGTGGGCGTAGTACTCCAGCGGCGTCACGCCCTGGATGAACAGCTTCAGCGCATTGACGTAGCGCGCGTCGCTGATGCCGAGCTGGCCGTTGTTCTGCGCGAAGGCATCGATCACGGCGTAGAGCTTCTTTTCCTTTTCACCCTGGTACTTCCAGTAGGCGTCCATGGTCAGGCGGAACGGGTCCTGCCAGGCGTCCCAGTCGTGGATCTTGATGCCCTCGTAGGTGTCGTACGGGAACACCTTGTCCATCGGCTGGTAGGTGGTTTCCCAGCCCAGACCGCGGGTCATGGCGGCGTAGCGTTCCTTCAGGCCCAGCTTCTTGCTCGCAACTCTCGTGTCCATGCGTGTCTCCTTCTGTTCTCGAATCAGTGTTTCCAGCTCAGCGTGAGCTGGTCGTCGTCCTCGTCGATGTGGCCCGACAGCGTGACCAGGTTGACGTGGATGGCTTGCAGGTCATAGGGGCGGCCGGTCAGCCCTTCGATGGTGTCGCGGCGGATGGTCAGCCGACCCGGGGCATCGATCTTGATCAGGCCGGGTGAGTGCACCACCTGGGCCTCGGGGTTGTCGGCGATGATGGCGTCCACCACGGGACGGGCCTCTTCGTTGGCCTGGAAGGCGATGAAGACGTTGGACATGGGTGCTCCTTGGGGTGGTGTCAGACGTTGTCGAGATCCAGACCGGCCTTGGCGGCGCGGGCCTCCATGGCCTGGCGGGCCTCGTCGAGGGCGGCCTGGGCGTGCTCGCCCAGCGCCACCCGGGCCACCGGTGCCAGCGCGGCGTAGGCGCGCTCCCCCCAGGCACGTGCCCATTGCGACAGCAGACGGCGGTTGTCCTCGGACTCGGCGGCGGCCACCTTGATCACGGCGTCGATCCAGCGTGCGCTCTCGTCGTGCCACTCGGGCATGAAGGCAGTCAGCATCGCCACGGCGGTGCCGCCCTGCAGTGCCACGTGGTCGTCCACGAAGCTGCCATAGATCAGCGGGTACAACTGGCCATCGAGCGCCAGGTTCTGAGCCACGAACAGCTCGAACGGGTCCTGCACCACGAAGCTGTCCTCGACCAGGCGGCGCAGTGGTTGCCATTCGGGCGCGTCCAGCCAGGCCTGTTTGGCCGTCTCCAGCGCTTCGGGGGCGCCGATCACCAGGCCCAGGCGGGTGAGGTATTGCGCCACGCCCAGGTTGTCCATCGCATGGAACATGGCCGGTGCCGTGAAGGCCGTGCCATAGCCGTAGGCGCAGATGGCGGTGTTGTTCATGTTCGCACCCCAGGCCGCGTGACGCAGGGGCAGCAGCACCTGGAGCACCTGTTCGCGCAGGGCGTCGCTCATCAGCACGCCCATGCGCTTGCTGTCGACGAAAGCGAAATTCGACTCCATGGCATCCTGCTGGCGCGCACGGGTCATCGTCCAGGTGGCGTAGTAGAACTGGCGCGGGTCGCGCAGCGCGTACCAGTCGGCCAGCCGGATCGCGCTGCGCGAGGCGTCGAACAGCTCGTGTGCCGGGTCCCAGGTGGGCCGGTAGTGGAAGTTCACCCTGGGTTGCGCACCCAGCGTGGCTTCCTGGTAGCGCGAGGCCGTCTTGTCGCCCCCGATGTATGTCGCGACGTGCGCGAAGGTGTTGCGCAAGGGGGTGATCTCGCGCGCCTGCAGGTCGATGTTCATCGTCGTTGGTCTCCTGGGTTGTAGTAGTGGATGCCGGGGCCGGTCGGTGCTCAGGTGTCGAGCCGCCGGACCCGGTTGACGCGGCAGAACTCCTCGAAGGCCTGCGGCGGCAGCAGCAACTCCACCGCCAGCTCAGGCCAACCGATCGAGAACTCGAAGCTCACCAGTCCCTCCGGCAGATGGGCCAGCACGCGCACGTAGCGCAGCGAGGTATCGGCGATCGGCAGGGCGGGGGTGGCGTCGGATGTCATGGTGGTCTCTCGCATCGGTTGCCCGGCCGTGATTGCACGGGGTGTGCCAGTTGCGGCCAACGGTGCCGAAAATCTCGATATTCGAGGGAATACCCTGACGAAAATGACCCGTTCGCCGTGCGCACGTCGCACGGGGCCCCGGCAGATATCCACATTGCTGCATTGCAGCGTCATCAAATCATCAACCCCTGCGCCACCCGATTGACGATTTGCTCAGACCTTGGCCGCACGGTCGCGCACAGGCCCTTGCCCTGGCCTGCGCTTGTCCTCAAAATATCGAGATTAGAGGGCGCCAGCCCCCCGGCCACCCGGTGACACCGGCGGCCTCGACGCGCCGTGGCGCAGCAGGAGACAAGTACATTGAACGATGCCCTGACCTACCCCAGTGACAGCGACCTGCGTCGCCTGTTGCGCTTCGAGCCGGACAGTGGCGCCATCTGGCTGGGCGAGCGGCGCATGCTGCTGCTGCACACCGCGGCGCTGGCGGCGCTGCGCCAGGATCTCATCCGCTCGGTCGGCGGTGAGCATGCGCGGCGACTGCTCACGCGCATGGGCTATGCCTGCGGCCTGCACGACGCCGGATTTGCGCGCCAGACCCGGGGCGGCAAAGGGCTGGAGGACATGTTCCTGGTCGGGCCGCAACTGCACATGCTCGAAGGGGCGGCGCGCGTCACGCCGGTGCGCCTGAAGGCCGACATCGAGGCCGGTCAGTTCGATGGCGCGTTCCGCTGGGACGATTCGTGGGAGGCCCACGCCCACCGCACGGCCTTCGGCATCGCGGACGAACCCTCGTGCTGGACGCTGCTCGGCTATGCCAGCGGTTACACCAGCGCGTTCATGGGTCGGCTCATCCTGTTCAAGGAAACCCATTGCGCGGCCTGCGGCGACGAACACTGCCTGATCGAGGGCCGGCCGATCGACGAGTGGCCCGATGGTGATGCCCATCGTCACTATTTCGAGGACGACTCGCTGCTGGACACCATCGATGCCCTGAGCCAGCAGGTCGAGGCACTGAAAACGACGCTCTCGCCACCGGTGTCCGGCGGCATGCTGGTGGGCCAGTCGCCGGCCTTTCGGGCGGCGCACGAGCTGATGCGGCGCGCCGCGGCCACCCAGGTCACGGTCCTGCTGACCGGCGAGACCGGTGTGGGCAAGGAGCGCTTTGCGCGCGCACTGCACGCCCACTCGGACCGCGCGCAGGGGCCCTTCGTCGCCGTCAATTGCGCGGCGCTGCCGGCCGAGCTGATCGAGGCCGAGCTGTTTGGTGTCGAGAAGGGCGCGTTCACGGGCGCGCACGCGGCGCGGGCCGGCCGCTTCGAGCGCGCCGACGGTGGCACGCTGTTTCTCGACGAGGTGGGCGACCTGCCGCTGCCGGCGCAGGCCAAGCTGCTGCGCGTGCTGCAGGACGGCGAGATCGAACGCCTGGGCGCCGAAACCGGGCGCCAGGTCAATGTGCGGCTGGTGGCGGCGACCAACGTCGACCTGCTCGGCGCGGTGGAGCGGGGGCTGTTCCGGCGCGACCTGCTGTACCGCCTGAACGTGTACCCGATCTGCATCCCGCCGCTGCGCGAGCGCATCGGCGACATCGAGGCCCTGGCCGGGCACCTGCTCACGCGCTTCACCGCCGTCCACAACAAGCGGCTGGCCGGTTTCGGTGATCGCGCGCTGCAGACCCTGTTGCACCACGACTGGCCCGGCAATGTGCGCGAGCTGGAAAACCTGGTCGAGCGCGGCGTCATCCTGGCACCCCAGGGCGGGTTCGTCGAGGCAGAGCACCTGTTTCCCAACCAGCCGACGCCGCCGCACGACAGCCCGGACGGGCAAGGCCGGCTGGCGCGGCAGTCCTCTGACAGCGAGCTGGCGCTGTGCGAACGCATTCTGGAAAGCCAGACCCCGATCGCGGAGCTGGAGGCGATGGTGCTGAACCTGGCGGTCGAACGCAGTGCCGGCAACCTCGCGGGCGCGGCGCGATTGCTGGGCATGACGCGGGCACAACTGGCTTACCGGCTCAAGCGCAACCAGCCTGGCAGTGGCGACGACGATTGAACATGTCACCAGATCTGATGCTGCACGCCGATGTGGGGGGGCCGGCCAGGGCCCGTGATGAGGTCGCGCCGCGGACGCTGACCGAACGTGCCTACCGCGCCCTGCGCCACGACATCGTGTGCGGCCGGCTGGAGCCGGGTCAGCGCTTGCGGGTCGAGCACCTGCGCAACGACTATGGTGTGGGCGCGGGCACCCTGCGTGAGGCACTGGCCCTGCTGGTGTCCGATGCGCTGGTCACGGTCGAGGGACAGCGTGGCTACCGGGTCAGCGCCATTTCTCTGTCCGACCTGCGGGACCTGACCGAGACGCGGGTCCGGCTCGAAACCGAGGCCCTGCGGCAATCGATCCGCCTCGGTGATGCGGCCTGGGAGTCCGCGCTGCGCGACAGCTATGCGCACCTGAGCGAGATCGAGCGCCAGGGGCCCGGGCACCACCCGGTCCAGTGGGAGCTGGCCAACCGGCGCTTCCACGACACCCTGATCGCCGGCTATTGCTCGCCATGGACGCTCCATCTGCTGAGCATCCTCTACCGTCACGGAGAGCGCTACCGCCATGTGGCGCTGCGCCTGGGCGCCAGGCCGGGTGTCGGGCGCGACGTGCATGCCGAGCACCAGGCCATCTTCGAGGCGGCGCTGGCACGCCAGGAGGCGCGCGCCGCCCTGGCCCTGGAGGTGCACATCCGCCTGACCTGCGACATCCTCACCCAGCATGCCCGCCAGCGCGGGCCGGCGCCGGCCCTTTAGGGCCTGTCCACACCGGGCTCGCGCCGGCGGAACATGCCATAGCCATCCATGTGCAGCACCTTCTCGCCGTGCTGGTTGTACATCTCCCAGAGCGTGCGTGCCAGGCCGACGTCGGGCCGCCTGCTCATCGGGCGCTTCTCGACGATGGTGGACGTCAGGCGCAGCACGTCGCCGGGGTAGACCGGCCTGGTCCACTTCAGGCTTTCCAGGCCCGGCGAGCCCAGGCTCGATGTTTCATGCAGGAAGTTGGTCACCATCAGCCGCATGGCCAGGGCGCAGGTATGCCAGCCGCTGGCGCTCAGGCCGCCGAACACCGAGGCCCTGCCGGCTTCCTCGCTCAGGTGGAAGGGTTGCGGGTCGAACTGGGTGGCGAAGGCGATGATTTCTTCCCGCGTGGGTGAGAGGCTACCCAAGTCGCGTGTCTGGCCAACTACCAGATCTTCCCACCAGATTTTGATGTTGGGGCTATGCTCGGGCGTGGTGGCTGTCATGGTATGGCGTTCTCAGGATCGTCGGCGATGGCAGTTTGCTGCAGCCGGGCACCTTATACGAGTGCGGCGCGCGCATGCGTCACGCACCGGACTGTCCGCTGATCTTTCGTTTTCCTTCCTTGTTTCATTGTTGTTCAGGAGACTTCATGGGTCAGTTCATCGATCTCACCGCCGCTGATGGTTTCACTTTCCCTGCCTACGTGGCTCAGCCCGCCGGGCCGGCCAAGGGCGGACTGGTGGTCCTGCAGGAGATTTTCGGCGTCAACAGCCACATCCGCGAGGTGGCCGACGGCTATGCTGCCGACGGCTACGCCGTGGTGGCGCCAGCGATCTTTCACCGGGTCCAGGCCGGTGTCGAGCTCGGTTACGCCGAGGCCGACATGAAGGCCGGCATGGGGCTCAAGGCGGCGGTCGAGGCCCTGCCGGCACCTGGCGTGCTGGCCGACATCCAGGCCGCCATCGCCCATGCCGCCCAGGCCGGGAAAGTGGGCATCATGGGCTACTGCTGGGGTGGCTTGCTGAGCTGGCGCGCAGCCTGCCTGCTCGATGGCCTGTCGGCGGCCGTGTCCTACTATGGCGGCGGCATGACCAGTGAGGCCGAGGCGGCGCGCCAGCCCAAGGTGCCGGTGCTGGCCCACTTCGGCGAGCAGGACCACTGGATTCCGCTGGACAGCGTCGAGGCCTTCCGCCGCGCCCAGCCCGGTGCCGAGGTCCACGTTTATCCGGCCAACCATGGTTTCAACTGCGACCACCGTGGCGCCTACGACGCGGCTGCCGCCAAGCTCGCGCGCGAGCGCACCCTGGCCTTCCTGGCCAAGCACATCGGTTGACAGATGGTGTCGCGCGCCCGCCGTGCCGGGCGCGTGGGTCAGGCGCGCAGCAGGCGCGCCGCGTCGCGGGCGAAATAGGTCAAGACGCCATCGGCGCCGGCGCGCTTGAATGCCAGCAGCGACTCCATCATCACCGCGTCATGATCGAGCCAGCCGTTTTGCGCCGCGGCCTTGATCATGGCGTACTCGCCGCTGACCTGGTAGGCGAAAGTGGGCATGCCGAATTCATCCTTGACCCGGCGCACGATGTCCAGGTAGGGCATGCCGGGCTTGACCATCACCATGTCGGCGCCCTCGGCAATGTCCAGCGCCACTTCGCGCAGCGCTTCGTTGCTGTTGCCCGGGTCCATCTGGTAGACCTTCTTGTCGGCCTTGCCCAGGTTGGCCGCCGAGCCCACCGCGTCGCGGAACGGGCCATAGAAGGCGCTGGCGTACTTGGCGCTGTAGGCCATGATGCGCGTGAGCGTGTGCCCGCCCTGTTCCAGCGCCTGGCGGACGGCGCCGATGCGGCCGTCCATCATGTCGCTGGGGGCCACGATGTCCACGCCGGCCTCGGCCTGTGCCATCGCCTGGCGCACCAGGATGGCCACCGTCTCCTCGTTGAGGATGTAGTTGTGTTCATCCAGTACACCGTCCTGGCCGTGGCTGGTGTACGGGTCCAGCGCCACGTCGGTCATCACGCCCAGTTCGGGAAAGTGCTGCTTGAGGGCGCGTACGACGCGCGGGATCAGGCCGTCCGGGTTGGCCGCCTCGGCGCCGTCCGGCGTCTTGAGCGACGGGTCGATGGCCGGGAACAGGGCCAGCACCGGGATGCCCAGTTTCACGCAATCCTCGGCGACGGGCAACAGCAGGTCCAGGCTCAGGCGTTCCACGCCGGGCATGGATGCCACGGCCTCGTGGCGACCTTGTCCCTCGTGCACGAACACCGGGTAGATCAGATCCGAAGGGTGCAGCCGGTGCTCGCGCACCAGCTCGCGACTGAAGGCGTCGCGGCGCAGGCGACGAGGGCGGGAGAGGGGGAAGGGCGGGGGCGTATGCATGGGGCTATTGTGGCAAATCGGCTCTGTCCTGGTGCGTCCGGCCGAACGCTGACGACAGGAAGCGAAAAGTAACAAAATATTGAAATGTTTAGCTGAATGTGTTGAACTCCGCCCGATGCAGGAACGAGGGCTTCGTTGCCTGCCTTGGATGTGTCCTTCGGCGCGTCGTTCCTGCCGTGACCTCGCGCCCCTGTCTGGAGCCCTGGTCAAACACCACTGCCTGCGCTCATCATGTTGTCCACGCAAAAACCTCTGACATCGGCCGGCAAGCCGGCCGCCACTGCCGCCGACCCGGACGCCTGGACCCTGGACAGCCACTGGCCGGCGCTGGTGGCCGGCCTGGCCGGCCAGGTCACCGAAGGGGTCAGCCTGCTGCAGCACCACCTGGACCAGTTGCTGGGCAAGGAGCGCCTGTCCTCGCTGGAGCACCGCCTGCTCACGGTTCTGGTCGAGCGCATCAAGCTGGCCGGGGTCAGTGCGCAGCAGATCCAGCGTTTCTACGGTGGCCGCATCCGCCAGTCGCACGAGAAGGTCGATATGGCCGATCTGGTGGAAAGCGTGCTGCAGGAGCGCAAGGGCGAAATGGGTGCCGTCGGCATCGTGCTGCGCCGCAAACTCAAACCGGTGGATGTGCTGATCGATCCCACCGTCGCCCATACGCTGGTCAATGCCGTGCTCGACTGGAGCGTCCCCTTCGGCAACCGGGTCGATGTGCGGCTGGACCTCAACCACTGGCCACCCCATGCGCGGCTGCAGGTGCGTGCCAGCAGCGACGGGCTGCCGCCGTCCAGCGCGGCCTCGCCGGACAACCTCAGCTGGATGCTCATGCGCCAGATCGCCCACACCGCCGGCGGCATCGAGCTCACGCGGGAGATCACCGAGGAAGGGGCCAGCCTCACGCTCATGTTCACGCGCACCGTGCAGGCCGTGGATGGCATCTCGGCGGTCGATCTGTCGGACGAGCACTCGACGACATTCCGGTCGTTGCAGGGGGTGTATGTGCTGACCATCTCGCCCAGCCTGCAGATCCGGGCCGCCGTGCGCGACGCCTTGCGGGAGATTGGCATTGCCTCCGACAGTGTCGTGAACTTGCAACAGGCACGTGAAGCCATACGGGCGCGCATGCCCAACCTCGTGGTGATCGACGCCGAACTGAAGGGCGACGATTTCGAGGTCTTTCACCGTGATGTGCTGCGTGAGGTTTTCGAGCTGCCCTTTGTCGAGATCTCGCCCGACGACAGCTCGTTCGACATGTCCGGCTTCGGAGAGTATTCCATGGCCAAGGTGGGGCGTGGCAACATCCGTGAAGCCCTGGGCACGGCCGTGATGTTCGAGCTCGCCAAGATGATGTGATGTGTCGCGCTATTGCCCGATAGCCCGATAGGGTGTCAGGGCTTCCCACAAATTTGGGAATTGCAGTAACATTATTGATGGGCGAACCGCAAGGGGAGCCCCCCGCTTTTCCTCCCTGAGCGGGTGCCTTATGTGTGACAGCAAAAAGGCTTCCCAACCCGGCCCCCTGGCCGGGTTCTTTTTTTGCCCGCGCAGCGGCGCAATCCGGGGGCCGATACACTCGTGTCATGCTCTGGGTCAAGTCCTTCCACATCGTGTTCGTGGCCAGTTGGTTTGCGGGCCTGTTCTACCTGCCACGCATCTTCGTCAATCTGGCCATGGTGCCGCCCGAGTCGGTGGCCGAGCGCGCGCGGCTGCTGCTCATGGCGCGCAAGCTGATGCGCTTCATGACCCTGCTGGCCGTGCCCGCGCTGGCCCTGGGGCTGTGGCTGTGGCTGGGTTACGGCATTGGCCGGGGCCCCGGCAACGGCTGGTTGCATGCCAAGCTGGCCATTGTCGTGCTGCTGCTGGGATACCACCACGCCTGTGGTGTGCTGCTGCGGCGTTTTGAGGCCGGCATCAACCGGGCCAGTCACACCTGGTTCCGCTGGTTCAACGAGGCGCCGGTCATTTTGCTGCTGCTGGCCGTGGTGCTGGTGGTGGTCAAGCCTTTCTGACGCCGTGGTGATGCCGGCCGGCGCGGCGCCAAAAACTAGAATGCATGCCATGGAAGTCACCCGAACGCCCTCGTACTACGAACGCCACATCTTCTTCTGCCTGAACCAGCGGGACAACGGTCAGGACTGCTGCGCCGACCACCGCGCGCAGGCCGCCTTCGACCACTGCAAGGCCCAGGCCAAGGCCATGGGCCTGCTGGGGCCGGGCAAGGTGCGGGTCAACAAGGCCGGCTGCCTCGACCGCTGCGCCGGCGGCCCCATTGCCGTGGTGTACCCGGAGGCCGTCTGGTACAGCTTTGTGGACGAGGCGGACATCGACGAAATCGTGAGCTCGCACCTGCGCGACGGCAAGGTGGTCGAGCGCCTGCTCACGCCGCCCGACGTCGGCCGCTGACGGCTGGCGCTCAGCCATGAACGCCCAGACCGAGTACCTGCTTCAGGCCGGCCCGGCCGGTGCGCTGGAGGTGGCCATCGACCGTCCGTCCGGCCATGTGCTGGGCACGGCCGTCATCGCCCATCCGCACCCGCTGTTCGGCGGTACCTTGTCGAACAAGGTCGTGCAGACCCTGGCGCGCGCCTTCGTGCAGTCCGGCTGGCGGGCGGTCCGTTTCAATTTCCGCGGCGTCGGGCGCAGCGAAGGCGAGCACGACAACGGGCGCGGCGAACTCGACGACATGCTTGCCGTGGTCGCGGCGCAGGCGCCCGAGGGGCCGCTGTGCCTGGCCGGCTTCTCGTTCGGTGCCTTCGTGACCAGCCATGCGGTGGCGCGGCTGGCGGCCTCGCGCGAGCTGCAGCGCATCGTCCTGGTGGGGACCGCGGCGAGCCGTTTCGAGGTGGCACCCCTGGCCGGGGAACTCCACGCGCGCACGCTGGTCCTCCACGGTGAGCAGGATGACACCGTGCCGCTGGCGGCCGTGCTCGACTGGGCGCGTCCGCAGAGCCTGCCGGTGCTGGTCGTGCCCGGCGGCGGCCACTTCTTCCATGGCCAGTTGCCCCTGCTCAAGGACATCGTCCTGCGCCATCTCCGCCCCTGAGGCCCATCCGCCCCGGGGCGCCCGTGTCTTTTCTTTCGAGGTATCCCGTCTTGTTCCTGCGTCGTTTCGTTTCCTGTCTGCTTGTCGCCTCATCCCTGGTGGTGGGCACTGTCCGCGCGCAAGCGCCGCAACCGCCCGAGGTGGCGGCCAAGGCCTTCCTGCTCCTGGATGCCACGTCGGGCCAGATCCTGGCCGGCAAGGACATCGACGCCCCGGTGGAGCCGGCGTCGCTGACCAAGCTCATGACGGCCTACCTGGTGTTCGATGCCCTGCGGGCAAAGAAGATCAGCCTGGACCAGACCTTCCCGGTGAGCGAGCGTGCCTGGAAGATGCCCGGCTCGCGCATGTTCATCGACCCCAAGATGCTGGTGCCGGTGGAGGACCTGATCAAGGGCATGATCGTCCAGTCGGGCAACGACGCCACCGTGGCGCTGGCCGAAGGCGTGGCCGGCTCGGTCGAGCGCTTTGTCGAGATGATGAACGCGCAGGCCAAGGCCCTGGGCATGAACGCCACCACCTACCACAACGTCGAGGGACTGACCGCGCCCGGCCACACCACCACGGCGCGCGACCTGGCCACGCTGTCCATCCGCCTGATGCGCGACTTCCCCGACTACGTCGGCTACTACGCCATCCAGCGCTACCGCTACCCGGGCACGCCGGCCGCGAACGACACCAACCGCAACCTCCTGCTGTTCCGCGATCCGACGGTCGATGGCCTGAAGACCGGTCACACCGCCGCCGCCGGCTACTGCCTGGTGGCCACCGCGCGCCGCCCGGTCGCTGCGCTCGGCTCGGGCAAGGACGGCGAGCGCCGGCTGATCAGCGTGGTGCTGGGCGCCGCGAGCGAGAGCGCCCGGGCGGTCGAGAGCCAGAAGCTGCTCAACTGGGGCTACACGGCCTACGAGGCCGTGCGCCTGTCGGCGCCGGGTCAGGCCCTGAGTTCGCCGCGTGTCTGGAAGGGCAAGGCGCCGGACGTCAAGCTGGGTCGTCCGGAGGGGGTGGTCGTGACCGTGCCCGCGGGTGAGGGCGCACGCCTGAAGACCGAGATCGTCCGTCCCGATCCGCTGGTGGCGCCGTTGCTCAAGGGCCAGTCGCTGGGCACCTTGCGCGTGACCACCGGCGCCGGCACGGCGGTCGCCGAGGTGCCGCTGACGGTGCTGGAGACCGTCGAGGAAAGCGGCATCTTCGGCCGCGCCTGGGACGCCCTGCGGCTCTGGATTCAATAAACGGCTGACTCTCCTTCAGCGTACGCAAGGCGCCACTCTCCCCCGCAGGCAACCCCTTCTGTGCCTTCGGTCAACACCAAAGCACCTGCCAGGCGCTGGCATCCGACCGGGCCATTTGCCGTTTTTTTGCCGACGTGCTACATTTGAGGGCTTTTCGGATTTTTCCGAAGGGTTTTCTTTTTCCGTTTTCAAACGTTTAGGGACGTTTATCAATGCCAACCATCAACCAGCTCGTGCGCCA
>Ga0265293_10010452_pt1 | contig 12976 bp, 3 predicted proteins | sample Munlanlewell138R_FD_192505 | JGI IMG/M metagenome (GOLD analysis project Ga0265293, IMG submission 192505) | Leachate microbial communities from a municipal landfill in Southern Ontario, Canada - Leachate well 138R | ecosystem: Engineered > Solid waste > Landfill > Unclassified | place: Canada... | reverse complement strand
TGCAAGGGTAACCTACCCCAACAAGTTTTTGAAAGGTGTAAAAGAATACTTTGATGCAATCTTTGCCCCCTTCAGACCCTATGCCCGTGCGGGGCTAGATAAGCTAGATGCGATTGCATTTGATATGGCGTGTGTAAGTCATGGTCCAGTGCTTACCCAGCAAGGGATGCTGCCCGAAATTAGGCGGCTGTATCGTGAGTGGAGCGCAGAGGAAGAGAGGGCTGCGCCCTTGATTCCCGTCTTTTACACTAGTGCCTATGGCTACACCAAGCAGCTTGCAGAGGCGGCAGTAGTATATATTAAGGAAAAAATGCCAACTGCCCAGACAGAGGCATATGATATTATTGAACACGATATGGCTGAGCTTGCAGCTATTATGAACCGTTCCAACGGTTTTATGATAGGTTCTCCCACGATTAATAAGGATGCTGTACCGCCCGTGTGGGAATTGCTATCCAAGTTGGACGGCATTGGCGCACAGAAAAAACCGATAGGGGTATTTGGCTCATACGGTTGGAGCGGCGAAGCTATTCCTGCGTTAGTTGGCAGGCTTAGTGCAATACGCACAAAAGTAATTGGTGAGGGTTATAAGGCAACTTTTTGCCCCTCGGCAGAGGAACTTCAAGCTATGCGTGACTATACCCAACTATTTTTGGATAGCATCACACTCAAATAGGTTATAATATCAACATTGTTACTAAAGCAGGCTGTGTCTTTTTACCGACAACAGCCTGTTTTTATTTGCGAAACAACAAAAGTTAAATTGATAAAGTGACAAGCGGCAAATGATATTTATTGTATAGCCTAAAAGGAAAAATACTATCTCCTAGCCCTCGGGATACAATCAAAAAATTATCCGTATCGGGGTGCGAATATAGCCCGTCATAATACTTGGGGAAGTATCCGTAGCCGGGGGCATAGATTCCTTTACCAAATACTTGCAGTTGTCCGCCGTGTGCGTGTCCTGCAAATACTGCTAAGGGAGCGGGAGTGGTTGTTAAATAGTTTTCCCACTTTTCTGGGCGGTGTGCAAGAAGTAATATTGGTATATTATTTGGCAAAGCATTTAGCCCGTTTACCGTGCCTAAACTATAACTTTCCTTGTCAGATATCCCTACAATCGCAATAGTGTGGTCTTTTGTTTGTGCTAGATGTGTTTCGTTGTCTAGGAGTATAATACCGTTTCTAGCCAAACATAATTTATAATAGTTTAGGCTGCTTAATATCAGCTCGTGGTTACCCAAAACAGCAAAAGTGCGAAAATGTTTGAGTTGTGTTAAAAAACTTTCAAACTCCTCTGCATCCTTTTTGGTTGCAACAGAGGTTAGCATATCACCCGTCAAAAATACAAAGTCGGGCTGGAATAGGGCGACTTCTCTTATTAGAACATCCAAATCTATTTTGTTGTCGGGGTAGTGGATGTCGCTGATGTGCGCTATTTTTATTTGCGTGTCACCCCCGCCTATGTTAATTTGTTCTACTTCAAGTTTATCCGATAATAAAATACCAATGGCAAACCACACAAAAAGCACTAAAATTAGTGTTATTGATATTCCCAAAATAGTTATTTTATTTTTTGTCTTTTTAGATGCAAACATAATACATTGGTTTAATATATTTTATTTCTAATTTAACTAATTATTATGGTATAATATATTCAATAAAAAATCAATAACTACCTTAAAGGGATAGTTAGTAGGGAAAGGGTTTGCACTTACTTTTAAAATATCAATCAAGGTTGTTTAATAAATGGTATGGATAATAGACAAAATATAATTATGGAAACTTACCGCAAGGACGGTATACGCTTTGTTTGGGCGGATAAATTTTTTCATTCCGCTTTTTATATTGCCGCTGTCACACTTATTGGGATAGTGGGCTTTGCATTGAGCTACGAATTGTATGCCATATATGCTGTTGCTGCAAGCCTTATGATTTCGTGGGTGTTCTGCCGTGACCTTAGCCCTTCTTTTCTTGCAATGGCGATAATTTCAATGATTCCTTTGGCACGGTATGGGCAAGGGGACTATTTTGCTAGCATGTATTATGTAGTCATTTTCTTAGTGCTAGCATATATAATTAGATTGTTTGTGCATACACCTCCAAAGATTAGATTAGGGCGGTTTTTCATACCCACCCTTGCTGTTGCGGTTGCAATTACTTTGGGCGGACTGCTCTATGACGGGCTTGCAGGAGCATTTGAAATGCCCGCTATTTATTATGTTGTCGCCTTGGGGTTTGGTATGCTGCTTGTCAATGTGATACTAGAAACCAATATCCCGTTAGACCATCCCAACGGCGCAGTATTTTTTGCAAAAATGGCGGTGGGCGTGGGTGTTATGGGTATAGCTATGGTGATAGCCAATTACTATAAATACTTTCCGCTTTTAAATGCACCAAACATAGGCGCATTCACTTCTAAATTCCAATTTGGGAATAATTTGTCAAATCTGCTGCTAATCACAATGCCGCTTACCTTTTATTTATCTACAAGGATAAAAAAAGGCGGTTTTATTTACTTTACGCTTGGTGTTTTGCAATATTTTGCGTTGGTGTTTTCCTTGTCACGAGGGGGGATAGTTTTTGGCACGCTGGTATTTCCGCTTGTTGCTGGTGCGGCTATCGTTATAGCAAAGAAAAACAGGTTGCAATATATATTAATACTTGTCATTTTGCTTATTGGTGCGGTAATATTAACGAGGGAATTGCTTGCCCCAATCTATTTGCGCCTAGGCGATATGCTCAAGGTTTCGGGGAATGAGGCTAGAGTTAAGCTGTATCAGCTTGCCTATCAAAACTTTTTGGAACAGCCAATTTTTGGCAAGGGACTTGGCTACATTGGCGGTCGATATTATTTTCCCAAACCGTTTTGCATATATTGGTATCACTCAACCGTGTTTCAAATTATTGGAAGTTTGGGGTTGGTAGGTGTAGCGGCATATATTATTCAAGCAATATACCGTGCGGCGGCGCTAATTAAAGCTAAGACCAAGTTCAACCTCTTTGTATTATTTATCATAATAGGTTTTGGCGGATATTCGCTAGTCAATGTGGGATATTTTGTACCCTTGCCCTGTATGGCGATTCTTGTGCATATATTTATTTTGGTGGATAGAAATAACCGCCTTGTCAAAGCTAGCGCAGCGGATGCAAAAAAAGAAAATTTGCCTCGCTCCAATTATATTGATATAGTAAAATAGTTTTTTAAAGGAGGTATATTATGTGTGATACTTTGGTTGCCTTGCCCTCGGTTACTCGGGACGGGAGCTTGATTTTTGCAAAAAATTCGGACAGAAGTCCAAATGAACCGCTTGTCACAGTGCGTATCCCCGCAAAGGATTACGATATGGAAAAAGAGCCTATGTTAAAGCTTACTTATATTTCCATACCGCAAGTGCCGCATACGCACGAAGTCGTACTTATGAAACCCTCATGGATGTGGGGAGCAGAGATGGGATTTAATGAGTTTGGGCTAAATATTGGCAATGAGGCGGTGTTCACCATTGAAAACAGGCGGAGGCAAGCAAGCTTAACGGGTATGGATATGGTGCGGCTTGCCCTAGAGAGAACAGCAGACGCAAAGTCCGCCCTTGACTATATGGTTATGCTTTTGGGCGAGTATGGGCAGGGCGGCAACTGCGGCTATAACAGCAAGTTTTATTATCACAATTCCTTTTTGATAGCAGACCGAACAGCGGCATATGTATTGGAAACAGCAGGTAAATTTTATGCGATTAAAAAGGTGGAGGACTATTACGCTATTTCCAATTGTCTTTCGATAGGTGATGACTACGATTATATACACTCCGGGGCAATAAAAAATGCAAGAACAAAAAAACGGGCAAGGGTGGATACAGCATTTGATTTTCAAAATAGCTATACAGACAGGCTTTACACGCACTTTGCTAAAAGCCGAGAAAGACGCTCTTTGGCAATGACGCTCCTCGAGCGGGATAAGGGCAATATCACTGTAGAAAGTGTGATGAATATTCTTAGGGCGCACAGCCAAGATAAGCAAGAAGATGGCGCATCGGTGAGTTCTGTTTGTATGCACGCAGGCGGATTCGTGGGCGACCATACAACGGGCAGTTATATTGCAGAGATTACGGGCAATGCAGATAATTACTACATTGCCGCCACATCGCTACCTTGCCTTAGCATTTATTTACCGTTGGTTTTTGCAAATAAAATGCCTATTGGAGAGGATGAGGAGCGGGCAAAGGAAAATTGGGTGAGGGCAGAAATGCTACACCGATACATTTTATCGGGACAAATAAACAGGGCTGAATATGTGTCGGAAAAAACTAAAATTGAGCAAAAACACCTATCCCTTTTTGCGCAAGCGGCAAATGAGAAGGAAAAGCTTGCAGTATCGTTTGCCGCCTTTGAGGAGGCGGATAATTTTATAAAAGAGCAGCTTTCCGCCCTTAACGGAGCGCCGTACAAGTTTAAGTTGGGGAGCTTTGGCTACCGTCGATATTGGACAAGGAAAACTAAATCCCTCTTGAAAAATAGCTAAACAATCATTGTACTTCAAATAGGGTATGCCGAATATTTTATCAAATGCGTATTCGCACTAAGCCGTTGTTTGGGTGTCTTTAATGTTTTTTAAGGATACCTTAACTAGGCATTTATAGTTATATACCAAAGTTATGTGTAACCCGTTTGTTAGGAAGAACAAACATATCTTTTTGTAAAATTAAATAAATTGATTGACTTTGAATAGCTAGTTATCATATAATAATCAATGTTTAATCAAGCGTGGGGATATAGCTCAGTTGGCAGAGCGCTTGAATGGCATTCAAGAGGTCAGGGGTTCGACCCCCCTTATCTCCACCAAAACCCACGATAAGGGCGCATCTTGCGCCCTTATTTCGTGTCTTGGACTCGGTCATTTATGTCTGGATAAACTCCCCTCGTCCTCGCACTCATAAGGGACGCAATCTCCACCCTTCTTGTGGGTTTTGGATTGGGCGCATCTTGCGCCCTTATTTCGTGTCTTGAAACTTGAATTTTTATTTCTTTATTATAATTCCATTATGTTATTTACTTGTTTTTTTCTGTTGACAATTTTATCTTTTCATTATATATTAGTAATGGGTATATATTTATAATATATATATAAATACCTTATAAATTTTGGTTTTTCTCTTAGGAGGTACCTATATGCGACGCTCCGCTAACAAAAAACTTTGGGCAAAGGTTGCAATAACCTTAATAGCTTCGGTTTTTATCATACTAATTGCCACTATCAATGGCAGTGGTATTGTTGAATTATTTAAATCTAATCCATCTGCTCCCTCAGAGGAAACGGTGGATAATAGCTTAGATACAATTGCGGAGGAAAATCCCCCTTTATATCTTGCATCTAAGATTGATGATAACGGTGGCATCGCTATTGGCGGAGGTAGCGCCAACACAGGTTATCCTATCAATACTAGTGATATTAGTGTGGGAAAATTTCACACGATAATTGCCGATATAGACGGCTTTGTTTATACAAGAGGCTCAAACGAACAACAACAATTGGGGCTTGGCGCAGGTACTACAAATTGGAATATAGATAATGCGACTTACCATTATAACTATCTTCAACCCGTTGTGGCGCTAAACGACTACACAATTACCAAAGTTGCCGCAGGCGGTTTTCACAGTTTAGTAATTGGATATGACCATACAAAAGGCGCAATTGCGGGCAATAACTATGTAGTTTTTACTTGGGGTATGCAAAATAACGGCAGATTAGGCAATGGGAGTTCCGCCGCCGCTAATATTGGTATACCTCAAAATATATCTTCAAGATTTGCTTTTGCCGCTGATGAATATCCAATAGATGTATCGGCGGGCGACCACCACTCAATGCTAATCACCAACAAAGGCAATCTCTTTACTTGGGGCTGCAATTCAGACGGGCAGTTGGGGCGTGGCAATACTACCGACAGCAATGTGCCTATTAAAATTACCACTCAAGCAGGGCGGTATATGCGGATAAGCGCAGGTTCGGTACACTCACTTGCGTTGTTAAATAATAATTTAGGCGCATCAAACGGCGAACTATGGAGTTGGGGCGGCAATTCACGCCGTCAAGTAGGCGAAGTAACGACCGCTACTGTAAGCACTCCTGCAAGAAGATTTTCTAGCTACACATTTACGCATATCGCCGCAGGCGAACTGCATAGCCTTGCAATGAACGGTGCGTTAGCCTATGGTTGGGGTGACCAACGAGGCGGCAAATTGGGTGATGGTCAAGGTCAGGGCGACATTCAAGAATCAAGTAGACACCAACACGCTCTTACCCAAATCACAGGTCAAACATGGAAAGCCAACTCGGCATCTGCCGGCATTGGCAGTTTTTTAATTACTAGCGGCAATGAGTTGTTTGCTTTTGGATACGGCGCAGATACATATTATGGCACAGGCAACGCTAACACCACTATACCCCGTACTACTAGTATAGGTAGCGTGTCGCAGGTGGATAGAGGGTTGGTTGTATTTACCGATAATAAAATACAGCACTTTGGCAATCTCACTCATTACTCTGAAAATTGGTATGGCAAAGCCAGTCCTCCTACATTAAATGGATACATTAATACCACCCCCAATGCTACTTATAATGTAACCAAGGCTAGCGCTGAGATGAGAACTCATGTTACGCCGTATAAGAATATAATAGGCTTGCCCACCGTATATAGTCGTTCTACCAACACAAATGCGGTTGCGGCAGTACACGGTGTTGTTTTTACCGTAGGTCGTGTGAAAATCACGAGCTTTCACCCCACAGCGGATAACGGCGGACTTGCTGTTGCACAGGTAACAAAAGCTGTGTATGATGCAGCGACCACAACATCTTCGGGCGGGGCGACTTTCCAATCGTCTGGGGCAAAGAGCTATGTGCTTAGCCGAGAAGGTTATTATGTGGTGCGCTATAAACAAAATGACACTGTTGTTTATAAGAAATTTGAAATAGCTAACGCTAGCGGACCAGAAGTTGTTATAAATACACAAGAAAACCAAAACAATGTATTTGCTACAATAAGTATCTACGACGGGTTTGGACTAAAGTCTTTAAGCATTAATGGTCAGGCTTGGGAGCCGGGAGGCACAACAAGCACATATAGTGCATCCTCAGGCGATTTTCCAAGTGACACAAATTCAATAGTGTATAATACCACCTTTACAATCACAAAAAACAGTATAAACACTTTTGCAGTTGTTGCAACCGACCTCAAGGGGACAACAACAAGTATGAATATTGATATAGATACGGTTGTCTATCTCAACACCGCCAACGCAAGCAAGCTGTATGACGGGCAACCTCTCCCCATAGAGCCTGTATTTTATTCTAAAGCAAGGGGCGGTTTTGGGTTAACCACTTTTAATAATGTTTATGGAACTAACGGTTATAGTGCGACCCCAATTGTTTATAAAAAGGGAGCTACAACTCTAGATGGCGCTCCTGTTGACGCAGCCCCCGAGCCTTACAAAGCCTCATATTCTATACTTAAAGGGGGGAGTGCTATACTCACTAGGGAAACAGATATTTTAATTGGCAAAGCTACACCCATATTCCCTCAGCACCACGCAATTAATATTAAGTATGGGCAATCACTCTCTGCGGCGGGTATGCCTCACGCAATAAACCCATATGACAGCGGTATTGGAGTAGAGGGCGAATTCGAGTGGCAAACCCCAGAAATTATACCTGCTTTGAATAACGCTCCCACAACTACAACAGAGTATTTGTTTAACTTTGACCCCATCGGACATGATGCCACAAACTATCATTCTGTTACGGGCATAAAGGCAAATGTTACTGCCAATCTTTCCACTTCGTTAGCAAGGATAGCCTTTGGCGCAGATGCGGCAACCAACACTTATGATTATGATTGGGAAACAACCAAGGTTGTAAACAACAAAGCCCGTGTTGGCATTAAAGCGGTGCAAAACGATAGCGCTAACTATATATTCTTAGGTTGGCAAAAGGGCGGCAATTATAAGTCGATAAATCACAGCTATGTTTATGAAATGGTATCGGAAATGCCTGCCGAAACAGATACCACATTTACGGCGGTATTTGCGCAATACAGGTTAAATAACAACCTAGTTAAACAAGTTGATGAACTTTATACGGGAACACCAAGACGGGTAAATGTAGATGTGGACTTGTTCAGCCAAAACCCCGGACTTTATAGGATAGGGCTAGAAATATCTAGCGATGTTGCGCCCACCGGTATTGGTACATACGAAGTATCCTTTACCATAATCAATACAGAACTCGGGTTACCTGTGTTCTCGCCTACTATAATATTTAATGTGTTGGAAACAGATGTGATAGCGGTAATTGATATTGCTAACTCCGATGGCTACAATGCGGAAACGGGTTGGGCTAACTCTGTGGCATTTAGATTGAGCGTGAGCGGTACGGCGTCAGGAGCGGTGCAAAAATATATTTATTCTAAGGACAACGGTGTAACTTGGCAAGATGTGCCGGGTACTCCTGCTGCTCAGCCGGGCTGCCCAATAATCTTTGTTGCGGCGGCGGCATCAGAAGGGCAAAGTTACAGCGAATCTTATATATTTAAAGCGGTACACGCCACACATGGTGCGGGTACTCATAAGAGCGTGGCATCCTCAACAGAGGAAGTACATTGCAAGATAGATACCGTCACTCCTACCATTAGCGTTAATTTTGCAAACGGCTATGCCAGCGAATGGATAAATCAAGATGTTACCTTTGATATATCGGCAACATCGGGCGGCAGCGGCATAATCATTTATTACAGCACTGACGGCGGAGAATCTTGGACGGATACTCAATTGACAAGCTACAATTACGGCATGACGGAACAGCCGATTGTAAATTATGATGATTTGATATTCACCCGTTCGGATGAGCAAAACCTCACATATACCTTCCGTGTGGAAACGGGAACTTCCCGAAATGTTATATTGGAAGATAGTTTTGTAATTAAAATAGATAAAACCGCTCCTATTATCGCCAAGACGGGCATCACCCAAACTCCCAATGAGAATGGTTGGATAAAAGATACAGCGGTTGTGACGCTATCTATAACCGATGTCAAAGCCGATTATTCGGGCATACTTAGCATTACGGTTGATAACGATGCTGCATATACGATAAATTCGGGCGAAATTAATCCCGACAACAACAGCGTGTATATTTTTGTTCCCGACTACAAAGTTTACACAGTAACCGCAACAGATATAGCGGGCAATATTTCCACCCTTGAAGTATGGGAGAAAGTAGACACCAAAAATCCCGACTTTATTGTAGAGGGATACACAGCAGGGGAATGGATAAATGATATTGCCAACTTCGTGTTTACAATAAATGCGGGCGCATCTGGCGTCAAAGTGCGTTACAGCATTGACGGCGGGGCAAGTTATAACTATTGGACAGAAGGCGACTTCTTAACCACAGACGAGGGAGCATTCCAAACGATAGTAGCCGAACACTCCTTGAGTGAGGAGCAGCATAATGAGTATATCTTTAGCGTGGAGAGCGGCGCAGGACGAATTACCGATATCACTTTTGGATATGTAAATATTGACAAAACCGCTCCTGATATTGTTGATGACGACCCCGTTTGGTCTATTATTCTTGCCAACTATAAAGGCGACAGCCCGTGGCGAAACGAGGATGTGGATATGAAGTTTGTCGCTCGAGATACGCACGAACTATTCAATTCCGGCATAGACCATAGTAAAGTTATAGTAACCAATGTGGGCGAAAATGTTCCCGCAGTACATCACGGCGACGGCAAGTATTTGTTCGTGGTGGATAAGTGTACAGAATATGTTATTTCAATAACAGACATAGCAGGCAATACGACAACAGCAAACTATACGCTTAAAGTAGACCAAGGTGAGCCAAGCTTTACTTCGGAGGCATACATTGGCGAAACAGACGAGCTGTACACATTTGCCGAAGATTTATGGCTGTCACGAGCCAGCTATGGCGACAACGCATTTGTAAGGTTTGTATTTAATATGAACTTTACACCTAGCGGCGCTAAAATGCAATTTTCAACTGACGGCAAAGATGCAGGAGATTCCACCAAAGTATGGATTGACCTAACTGAAGTGCTGTTTGAGGAGGGCAACGAAAACGGCTTAGAGCAGAATGTAACGATAAGAGTTGATGTTAAAAATCAACAAAATAACCCGTATATGGTTAGAATCATATCTGGTTCTGAGCGGGTAATGGAGGGCGAAAACCTAGGCAGAATTAGGATAGACTTTACCCCGCCCGTATTTGAAACTCCCATTACCTACTACTTTAACGGCACAACCCTTACCAATTACAATACTATAACAACTGTTTGGGGCTATGAGGATATTGAAACAAGGTTTAAGCCTGGGGATACTCCGTCTGGAGTTGCCACCGTTGAGGTAAGGCGCTATGCAATAGGGGCAGACCACACCAACCCATCCACACCTTATACGCAAGCGGTAATTACCGAAAAAGACGGGTTATCGTCCTTTAATATGCAAGAATATGCTAAGTTTGTGATAATAATGACAGACAGAGCAGGTAATATCTTTGTTAATGACCCAATTATGCCAAGAATAGATAAAACCGAAGGATTCTCATTTACTGTGGATACCAATGGTTACGAAAGCGGCTCTTGGATATATGACGAGGGTGTAAATGTACGCTTTGACTTCCCCGTAGTGTTCGACCCCGAATCGGGCTTTAGCACATTTGGACCAAGCGGCGCTGCTTTGGAATTCTCTATCAATAACGGGCTGTGGCTCACCGAATCTTTAGTTGGACAAACCACTCAAGCGGTGCAAAATAACGGTACGCTCAATCCCTATATGATAGCCGAAGTTTCACAAATTAGAACATACAGATTCCGCTTGAGAACCGGTACGGGCAGGGTGTATTACGATGAAGGTACTTACACGGTAAATAAAGATACCATACAACCCACAGTGACAAGCACGGCAAAAGCCAACGGCGAGAACTACCTTGGGCAATGGACTTATCATAATGTGGACTTTACTTTAAATATGGTTGTTGGTCCAAGCGGCGCAAAATATTATTGGGCATCATCCGCCTCACCCACAATAACATCCGCAGACGAACTTATTTGGGAAGAGCGTGGTACTCTAAATGAATCGGTGGGTGCAGAGAGAACATACTCGGTAAATACAACGACAAACGGTGTGTATTACTACTTCCGCATAGTCGCTGGCACAGGAGTGAGCAACTTTACCACAGAAGGTAAGTTAGTTAAGATTGACAAGGCAACCGTTTCCGCTACGGCAACACCTTACTACAACGACACTCTATATACGGGTGATTGGGTGAGCGGCTCGGTAGAAATTTTGGTAAGAAATGTCAACTCTGGTCCAAGCGGCTATACTGTGCAATATCAAACACGGCGTATAGGTTCGGATGTTTACGGCGAATACCTTGATGCGGGCTACAATACGGCAGAGAATGTGTTAACCCTCTCCAACAATACCCAAAATGAATATAGGCTACGCCTGATTAGCGGGGCGGGACGGGAATATCACACAGTAGTTATCCCCGTTAAGATTGATAACGAAATTCCGGAATTTGCGCTATTTAGCAGTGGCACAAGTTTGTCCGCCCCATTGCAAAATGCAGGTTGGTGGATAAGTGATTTATCTATTATATACAATGTCACCCACACGGGCGAGTCGGGATATGTGTTGCAATATGCAACCAGTGACGACGGTGTCACTTGGTCGGAATGGACGGCAGAAAAAATAAACGGCAACACTATGCTCCTCACAGACGAAAGCGGCTATGGCGGCACAAGGGCATTTTATAAGATGCGTGCGCTTAGTGGCGCAGGTGTGTCCTCGGTTGAGAACAACTATGGCGAAATAAAGATAGATACCAACACTTACACGATATCGGCAGAGCAGTATGTGAGCGGCACTTTGGGTAACTATGCAACTATCACAAATATAATAAGCGATTATAGGCGTGGCGATATTGTCGATAGCGCTATAAATATGACAAGCGGCTACTTCCTAAAGTCTTTGCTTGTCAAGTCAGGCGAAGATATAATAAAGAGTGAAGTCCCCGGCAATTTCCATACGGTTACCTCGGGCTTTACAATGGAAATATCCGGCGAAAATGTGACGGTTGAACTCTCTTGCTACAAGCAGATATCTATTATATACAACAACCGTCATCAGTACTTGCAAGATAATCAAATTACCCCGTCCTTTATCACGGTGAGTGAGGCAGGCTTTAACGATACTTATGGCGAGCTTGACTTTAGCATAACATACAACGGCAGTTTGACTGTACCGCAAGAAATAGGCGTATATACCCTAACAGCAACGGTTGCAGACGATAGCTTTATTATAATAAATCCCGCAGTAGAGAATAGAATACTCACGGTGGTTTACTTCTCGGGCGACGGCTATGAGGGGCAAAATCCCTACCTAATATCCTCTGTTTTGGATATGACCTATATTGACTTCTATATGTCGCTTGATAGCGAGTATAACTACTTGGGTATGAATAGGAGAAGGGCGGCATTCTTGCAAACACAAGATATAGAACTTCCTGCAAACTTCTCTCCCATTGGCTCTGACAGCAATCGCTTTGCGGGCAACTATGACGGCGGCAACTTCAAGGTGTTCCATAACGGCGGCTTTACGGCAAGTGATAACTTTGGTTTCTTTGGAACTTTAGATTCAGGCGCAAGGGTGCATAACCTTGGCATAGAGTTTGACCTTGTTGTTGCAGGTGAAAATATTAGCGCAGGATTATTAGCGGCGGAAACATACTCGGCAGAAATTATTGGTGTTTACGCTATCGGCAGTATTAAAGTGTCGGGAAGACAGCTTAATATTGGCGGACTTATCGGACTTGCTTGGAACAGTACGCTAAGCATAAACTTTACCGATGTAACCATATATGCGTCAGATGCCGCAGGCAATATTGGCGGCGTGTTGGGCTTGT
>Ga0265293_10010451_pt1 | contig 12976 bp, 6 predicted proteins | sample Munlanlewell138R_FD_192505 | JGI IMG/M metagenome (GOLD analysis project Ga0265293, IMG submission 192505) | Leachate microbial communities from a municipal landfill in Southern Ontario, Canada - Leachate well 138R | ecosystem: Engineered > Solid waste > Landfill > Unclassified | place: Canada... | reverse complement strand
CCGTATAAAAAACATCATTACTATGGGCTTTTATCCTAAATAATTTCAATATCACCCTACCCTAGGGCAAATGATAAAGAACCAAAAATACAGTTAGTACACACTCTTAACTCGTTATTTAGAATGTTTACAATGAAATTTCATTAAAAAAAGGAGGAAAAGTGAACTATTCACAGAATATTTTTCGCTACAATAGCCAGATAATCAAGGCTACATCATTTTTTTAACGATATAAACTAAAAAAGATGCTGTTTTCTTTGGTTGATTTAGTTAAATGCGATATTTTTGCAAACGCAAATGAGAGGATTAATTTCGTGAGGTAGATTGAAAGGAACATTTGAAATAATGCGGAAATAGCTCAGTTGGTAGAGCACAACCTTGCCAAGGTTGGGGTCGCGAGTTCGAGTCTCGTTTTCCGCTCAAGCGTTAAAAGCGGAGTTAGTCCGCTTTTTTTTCTATAAAACACTTTTCTTTTCATAACCAATGGGCCCGGATGGTGGAATTGGTAGACACGCAGGACTTAAAATCCTGTAGCCATTGCGGCTGTGCCGGTTCAATTCCGGCTCCGGGTACAAAAACAAAAGCCCCAATTGAAAATTAATCAGTTGGGGCTTTTGTTTTAGAATCATTGGTGTCCGGTAAAAATTCAGAAATCATTACAAACCCTCTGTTTTTGCTGATAAAACCAAGAATATTCCATTTTAGGGGCTTAGTTTTATGTTTTTGTATTTAAGTAGAAAAATAATGCACTCAATTATTTTTCTGCATTATTTTCAATTGTTGGGGCTTTGCCCCAGACCCCACTTACTTTCTTTGTTGCTTCACACCGATTTTAATTTTTAAGAGTGTTCAGCGAGCTCGCAAAAAAACGGCTCGGTTGAAAGCAGAAAGTAAGCAAAGAAATTCAAGGCTACGCCCGGTTGACTTCGTCGAACTCGCAAAGAACGCCCGGTTCACTCGAAAAACTACGCGTTGTGGGCTAAAAAATCTAAACTTGCACCTCCCTCCGGTCGGTGGTTGCCTTCGGCGAACTCACACAAAACGCTCGGTTCAAACAGCAGATTTTTCTTAACGCCCACTTTGCCTTCGGCGAGCTCGCAAAAAGCGCTCGATTGCTTGTTCTTCGGCTCACCGGCCAATGCCCATCGAAAAACGGATCATATCTAGCATAATACGTTTTAACCGGACACGAGTGAAATCAATTACAAAACCTTTAAAATTCAGTAGTTAGTTTGCGGTATACTTGTATCTTAATCAGATACTCCCTGTGTCGTAGGGGTTCAGAAACTAGTAGCAATAAATACATACCCTAAACATAACAGCCTTCAAAGGGATTACGAACCTTTGGCATGTTTAAAAGTCTAGGCTATCCTCTTCCATTAAAGATATGACGTTTTTGAAGTTAACCAAGGTATTCTTGAGTTCTTTCTTATGGCTTTACTAAAGAAAGCGGGGCTAACCATTTCTGATTAGCCCCGCTGCAATTTTATAAATTCTAGTGAGTTTGTATACCTTCACTAAAGTATCAAATTATTACTGGTAATCGGGTAAGGCGCTCATAAGTTTCTGGCGTGAAAAGAAAATACGACTCTTAACTGTACCAATTTTCAGGTTTAGCTTTTCGGCAATCTCCTTATACTTATAACCAGAAGTGTGCATTTGGAAAGGTATCCGGAAATCATCACCTAGCTCATTAACCTTCTGGCTAATTTCGCTGTGCGAAAAAGTTGACTCAGGTCCCTCATCAAAAGTACGCCCATTAATTAGATACTGATTATCGCTTGAATCAAAAGTAGTTCGTTGTTTTACTGCCTTACGATAGTTATTAATAAACGTATTCTTCATTATGGTGAAGGTCCATGCTTTAATATTGGTGTTATCCTCAAACTTATCCTTATAGGTTAAAGCCTTTAAGTAGGTTTCTTGGAGCAGATCGCTTGCATCTTCAGAGTTTGCAGTTAAACTGTAGGCAAACCTCTCAAGATTCGGCTCAAGCTCAATAAGTGCGGTGTTAAATTCTGCTGTTGACATAATAATATGGTTTAAGTTGTTATTTTTATTAAGTCTAAATATATGTTCATACAAATATACGGTAGGATTAGACAAAATCAAATCGAAACTCCTCACATAACCTCTATTAAAGCGACATTCTAAATAAAATAGGCAAGCAAACACACATCTCCCGCTGCCTACATAAGAAACTGTATAAATAAGTTCTAAATAATTATTATCACATATTCTTGTTGAACAATGTTCTCAATAATATCTTGTAAAATGCTTTTTATGGACAAAGTATCAACATTTCAGGCTTTTTATTACTAACAAAACAACCTAATAAAAAGCGAGTTAGAGTACAAAAAATCAAAAAACAACAGCCTCCAAATTCACTATTAGATTTGTTGTGTTGTTTTTATTGAAGTGTAACTAAAAAAACCTGAACAGCCAGAAGAGCATTGGTGAACTATTTCAGATGCCTATACTATAGTAACGAAATAGCAATAACTTGCACAAATAGAACCGTCAACTTGAGAGAGAACTTAAAATTTAGCTATATTTCGAAATCGAAATAAAAACTAAAAAAGCAATGACCAATAGGATTAGCAAGCCCAACCTCTTTCAAGCATTTATTCCCATTCTGTTCCTTATTATTTTCCTAGTCTTAAACGTATATTTTTTCGGCAATGACACCCTCTCGGGAGCCAACCAAATTGCCTTACTACTTGCCGCCACAATTGCTGCAATTATAGCCGTTTCGTTGGGGCACAAATGGTTTAGTATACGCAAACAAATTGTTAGAAGCATAAGTTCCGCTATGCCATCTATGATTATTCTTTTACTAATTGGCTCACTGGCCGGAACGTGGCTTTTAAGCGGAGTGGTGCCAGCCATGATATACTACGGACTAAAAATTCTTCATCCATCTATTTTTCTCATGGCATCGGTAATAATATGCTCCTTGGTATCGCTTGCCACCGGGAGTTCTTGGTCAACAGTTGCAACCATTGGGGTAGCGCTGCTTGGCATAGGCAACGCTCTAGGTTTTAGCAATGGTGTTGTGGCTGGTGCCATTATTTCGGGTGCGTACTTTGGCGATAAAATGTCGCCTCTTTCCGACACAACAAATCTTGCGCCCGCAATGGCAGGTACCGATCTTTTTACCCACATACGATATATGATTTACACAACGGCCCCAACTATGGTAATTACACTAATTATCTTTTTTGTAATGGGACTAACATACAAGAATGCGGAATCTGTCGTAAATATTGAATCGACCCTAATTGCCCTAAAAGCCACTTTCAACATAACTCCATGGCTGTTCTTGGTACCCATAATTTTAATCGTGATAATTGTAAAAAAGATGCCACCCATTCCAGCTTTAATGGCTGGCACCCTCCTGGGTGCAGTGTTTGCAATTATATTTCAGCCACAAGTAGTAACTCAAATTTCGGGTATTGGAAACAACTACGCTATGTCATCGTACGTTGCAGTTATGCGAAGTATGTTTGGCAATATTTCGGTTGTAACAAACGACTTGCAAGTAAACGATCTACTTAGCACAAACGGTATGGCTGGTATGCTAAACACAATTTGGCTTATTCTGGCTGCAATGATTTTTGGAGGGGTTATGGAGGCGGCCGGCTTCCTTGTAAGGATAACCGAAAGCATTATACGATTTGCAAAAACCACTGGCTCTCTCGTAGCAACCACTGTTGGTACCTGCCTATTTTTCAATATTACGGCGTCGGATCAATACATTGCAATTGTGGTTCCGGGCCGGATGTTTGCAAAAACTTACAAAGACAGGGGACTTAAACCAGAGGTTCTAAGTCGAACGCTTGAGGATTCTGGAACGGTAACTTCCGTCTTAATTCCTTGGAACACCTGCGGAGCAGCACAATCGGCTGTTCTGGGTGTACCCGTTTTGACCTTTTTACCCTATGCATTTTTCAACATAATTAGCCCTTTTATGAGCATTTTTATGGCAGCCTTTAATATAAATATTAGACGATTTAATGATCAAGAAAAGGAAACGGCAACGCCCATAAGCATTGACGAGGATTAGTTATCAAGAAACGGCACGATTCTTGCTTTTAATAACTTATAGTGAAGTAGGCTTTTCAACATAAAAACCTTAAACTTGATCATAAAAAAACACAACAATTATGAGAAAACTTTTTACCCTCACTCTAATTCTATTTACCATTTCAAGTTTAGCTCAAAATCGAGGCCATATTCAAAGTAGCCCAATAAAATTGTATTCAACGTTTTTACAAAATAGCAAGGATGATGCATTATTCCTTTACCCTGGTAATTGGAGTGACACCACCGAGGCAAAATTGTATGATTGGGGAGATCAAAAGGGCTATTTATTCGGCACCAACACTTTTAACGACAAGGGCTGTGCCCAAATTTTCAATATTAACAAAACGTACCAAATTGAAAGTGCCATTTTTTGGTTTGCAGCAAAAGAAGGTGCTACAGGCAACGTTAAATTTGTTGTTTGGGACTATTCAAATAATACCATTGGCAACATTTTAGGCTCAAAAACAGTTCCCCTGGCAGATATTAGTATGAACAATAATTTAGACAAAATTATTGCGGTTAAGTTTGATGAACTGATTGAGGTTAGCTCCAGTTTTGCCATTGGTATTGATATTTCTGGGCTAGACCCATATTTACCCGGTAAAAATGAGCTGGGATTGGTTTCATCAGAAGAAAACTCAGCAAGAAAGTTTGGTTTATCTCTTTTACTAGACAAAGACGACAAATGGGTACCCATTTTAGATTATGACGTTGATGTTGATATAGCTATTTTCCCAATAGTTTACGAAGTGGCCAGCAGTACTAAACCAACAATTCTTCATAAAACCAATGCCTACCCTAACCCGTTTAATGAGAAAATTTACATTGAGAATGCCTTAAAAACCAAGCGGATAATAATTACCAACGTAATTGGTCAGGTAGTTATAGATATGCCCGTAAACTCGCCAACCCTAACCATTGAAACATCTTCGCTAAAGCAAGGTATTCATCTTATAATTTTTGAAAATGAGGATGGCACCAGAGTGGTCAGAAAAATGATAAAACGATAAAGAACAAACCAAGCAAGTAAAAAAGATGCCTAGTTCCATAGGCATCTTTTTTTGCTTCAGCGAACTATAAAGCCAATCAACAAGATACTTTTTACTACCTTTGGCGTTGCAAAACTCACCATATCTATGACCCTATCAGTTGTAATTGTTAACTACAACGTGAAGTATTTCTTAGAGCAATGTCTTATCTCGGTTTTTAAAGCGATGAAAGGCATTGAGGGCGAAGTGTTTGTGGTTGACAATGCTTCGGTCGATGGATCATGCCGAATGGTAGAGGAACGATTCCCAGGCGTTAAGCTTATTGAGAATAGTCAAAATCACGGATTTTCATTCGCCAACAATCAGGCGCTTCGGCTTGTATCGGGCGAATTTGTACTTGTACTAAACCCCGACACAGTGGTTGAGGAGGGCACATTTAGCAAGTGCCTTAAATTTATGAATGAACACCCTGATGCTGGCAGCCTGTCGGTAAAAATGATTGATGGCAAGGGGAAATTCCTCCCCGAATCGAAAAGGGCTATGCCCTCGCCCATGGTTTCGTTTTACAAAATATTTGGCTTTGCCAAACTTTTCCCACGCTCCAAAAAGTTTGGCCGTTATCATCTTGGACACCTCAACGAAAACCAAACCCACGAAATTGAGATATTACCCGGTGCCTTTATGTTCATTAGGAAAAAAGCCCTTGATAAAGCGGGCCTTTTCGACGAATCCTTTTTTATGTACGGAGAGGATATTGACCTATCGTACCGAATACTTAAAAGCGGATTTAAGAACTACTACTTCCCCGAAACAACCATAATACACTACAAGGGCGAAAGCACAAAAAAAGGTAGCATAAACTACGTAATGGTGTTTTATAAGGCTATGATGATTTTTGCCCGTAAGCACTTTTCGCAAAAAAATGCTTTTGTTTATACAAGTTTAATTTACATTGCCATATACTTTAGAGCAGCCCTTAGCATTGCCAAGCGAGTATTTAGTCGCTATATTGAACCGCTTGTAGATGCTTTAATAATTACGTTAGGCATTGCTATTATAGTGCCCTTTTGGGAAAAACTTCGATTTAGCTCAATCAATATATACCCCGATAAGCTCGTGATACTCCTTTCGGCAACATACATAGCCGTTTGGCTTACCTCTATATGGCTCTCGGGAGGTTACGATAAACCCCGAAAAAAGATGGCGGCGGCCAAAGGGATTGCCATTGGGAGCATAGTAATACTCTTGGTTTACTCGTTACTTCCGGAGGGCATGCGTTTTTCGCGAGCCGTTATACTCCTGCTCTCGCTTTGGGCTGTAGGTTTTATACAGCTGGCACATATAGGTTATGCTTTAATTAGGGGGGAGACAGGAGGAGACAATCGAAAGCCCAAACAGATAATTATTGTGGGAAAATACGATGAGGCGGTAAGGGTCGAACATATTATGAGTCAATCCCCCATTCCTAGGCAACTCATAGGCATTGTATCACCCAGCAACAATATAACACAAAAGAACAATCTAGGCACTTTAGCACAGCTTGATGAGATAGTAAGGGTTAACGAAATAGATGAAATTATTTACTGCTCGGGCGATGTGTCATCGCATGAAATTATCAGGTCGATGCTTACTCTGGTTGCCCAAGGAGTAGATTTTAAAATTGCTCCACCCGAAAGCTTGTCGGTAATTGGTAGTAACTCCGTGGACACGGCTGGCGATCTTTACACGGTTGATATAAATGCCATATCATTACCATCGAACGAACGATTTAAGCGGATTTTAGATATTACAACAGCCGCTATACTTATTGTACTCTCACCCGTGCTAGTTTTTTTTGGTAGGGGTATTTCAATTATGCTTCGCAATACTATAAAGGTGTTAATTGGCAAGCGTACCTGGGTTGGCTACATTAGTAAAAGCGTAAAAGGGTTACCAAATATAAAGCAGGGTGTTTTCCCGCCAATAAAACTCTCGAGCGCTAAAGCCCTCAACGACTCTCAAGTAGAAAGACTTAATATGCTGTATGCTAAGAATTATAATATTTCTAAAGATATTAAAGCTATTTGGACAAACATTACTTAAAACAACTCGTGAACAGTATGATAAAGAAGATATTATTAGCCATTACGCTATTTAGCTTGGCTGCTTGCACAGGATCGCAACAACGCGATTACATTAAAATTAAAGGTTTTACACAAGGAACCACCTATAACATCACCTATTTTAGTCCTGATAAAAAAAACTTAACCCCAGCAATTGAAGAGTTGCTAGAAAGGGTAGATAGTTCAATGTCAGTATATCGCGAGAACTCTATAATTAACTCATTTAACAATAGTCAAGAGGGATTTTTGCTAGATTCTCTACTGGCCGAAACGGTAATGCTCTCGCAACAATACAACGAACAAACACAGGGTGCTTTTGACATAACCATAGGACAACTGGTAAAGGCATGGGGTTTTCACGCAAAAAAAGGCGAAATGCCAGATGACCAAACCATTAAGCAGCTTAAAAAAACTGCAGGGCCCAATATGATTGAACTCAACGGCCTGTACCTATCAAAAAAACACCCAGAGGTAATGATTGACGTAAATGCCATTGCACCGGGGTATACCGTTGATGTTATATCCGACTACCTAGAGGAATTAAGCATTACCGACTACCTAGTGGAGTTAGGTGGCGAAATTCGCACCTCAGGCAAGAGTCCCAGAAACTCCAAATGGCTCGTAGGGATTGATAAACCTCAAGAAAATTCAATTCCAGGCGAAGACCTACAGGTAATCATTGAACTATCTGACGAAGCGCTGGTTACCTCGGGAAATTATCGTAAGTTTTTTGTTCGCGACGGCGTAAAATACAGTCATACTATTGATCCGGTAACTGGGTATCCTGCGAAACACTCATTGTTGAGTGCTACTGTTATTGACAAAAAATCGTCGCGAGCCGATGCACTTGCCACTGCATTTATGGTAATGGGTGTCGAAAAAACGAAGGAATGGCTTAGCAAAAACCCTGAAATTGAGGCTTACCTAATCTCTTCGAACTTGCAAGGCCAATTCGAGGTTTGGATGACCGAAGGGCTACAAAAGAGAATTAAAGACTAATTTACAGAATTACACATAAAGTAAAATGCGCAACAAGTTTGGCTAAAAACCAACCGTGTTGCGCATAATAACGTTTTTTTTTAATGGCTAACTTTTGCCTAGCTAGAATTTATGGCAAGCCGCACGCCCCTGTTCCACATCCACAGCCAAATGAACGCGTCTCGCTTGTTTCGGATGAACAACTTGCTGATTGACTCTTGTTCTTCTTTAGAAGCACGAAGGACACATACATAAAACCAGCTATAAACAAAAGGAAACCAATCGTTACCAATATCAATTTTAGTGCTGCCATACTATTTTAATTTAAAATTATGTAATATGGAAACACTTTAAATCGCCAAATGTTTACTTAGTTTCGGGCATGCTCAAAGCAGGTTCCGCATTGCTTGCCTTTTTTGGTCTTGGACCAACGCATCATTTCTTCGTGCCTAGCGCAACCTATTCCTCTTTTGCGCATCTCCTTATTGTGCCCTGTTGACGTTTCGGGAAACTTATGCGATTTATGAAAGAAAATTTTAACTCCTAAAAGTAGAAATACAAGGGCTATAATCACTAGAACTACTAACAAAAGGGCTAGAAACTGCATTGTGTTTTATGTTTTTAAGTACTTACAATTCTATTTTTGGCAAAGTAAGCAAATTTTTAGATATGATTGGATATGGGGGGAAGTGGAAAACTAAAAGTGGAAAACTAAAAACTAAAAACTAAAAGTTAAAAGTTAAAAACTAAAAGTGGAAAACTAAAAACTAAAAACTAAAAGTTAAAAGTTAAAAACTGAAAGTGGGAAGTGAAAAGTTACGGGTTACGGGTTGCGGGTTGCGGGTTACGGGTTGCGGGTTGCGGGTTACGGGTTAAGGGTTAAGGGTTAAGGGTTAAGGGTTGAGAAAGTGAAGAGTGAAAAGTAAACTTTTCACTCTTCACTCATTACTCATTACTCATTACTCCTCACCTATCGTTGAATTACAACCTTTACGGTAACCCATTCTCCACCCGATGAAACTCTGAGTAAATAAACTCCGGGGGTAAATTTGTTTACATCAACACGGTGGGTAAAGGGCTGGTTTTGTGTAATATTTTTCGAATAAACAACCTGACCTGCCTGTGAAATTAACTCAATGGTAAACAGGGCAGGTAATTTAGGCTCAATATTAATGGTAATCCACTGGTCGGCTGGGTTTGGATAAACAGTAACCACGGTACCTGAACCAGGGATTTGATGCACCGATGTTAAGGTTAACACAACCGTATCGGAAGCTTGGCAACCAAACTCGTTGGTAACCGTTAACCAATAGCTGCCAGGACTATCCACAGTAATATTGGATGTGGTTGCACCCGTGCTCCATAGGAAATCGAGACCAGTAAGCCCTGAAATAATAGTATATGGGAACGTTACATCAAGATCATCGCCAAGATTAACTGCGGGGGAAGGGTTAATAGTTATATTTTGCATAAAAGGTTCGCCCAATGCGCCCTCATAGCTAACCCAATACTTTATCGTGTAGCTATCCATCCCTAATTCTAGTCCTTTCTCAAATTCGAAGGTTATTTTGGAGCCACTCTCAAACGCTTCGCTTAGTTCCAACTCTTCGCTAACCACACTTCCACCGTTTACCTGATAGTTAAGCTCTATCTCTTTGTTTTTAGCTATTGTGGTACCTCTTCCGTTGGTAACAATAATTGACACGGGAATTTTATCCTTTTTGCAGTCTTTTTCCAATGGCGAAAGCACCTCCGAAACAGTGAGTTTTGAAAAGTTTTTAATTTCTAGAATAACCTCATCAGTACCTTCGCATCCGTTATTATCCGTAACCGTAACCCTGTATGTACCCGACTGAGTTACAAGCAATGTTTGGTTTGTTGATCCATCGCTCCAGAGATACGATACAAAACCGCCTCCAGCATCAAGAGTTAACGGGCCATAGGAAATTCTATCCTCTCCAAGGTTGACTACAGGTGATTTATAGTGCTCAACATTGACAGAAGTTGTATTGTTTGACGGGTCTTGGTCGAGACTATACTCAAGGGTAGCGCTAATAGTGTATTTCTTATGTTCGGACAGGTTTGCCTTTTTATTAAACGTATAGTCAACCGATTGTTGAGGTTCTAATTTAGCTGAAACGGTTATCGCTTCGTTAGCAATATTTTTTCCGTCGATACCAAAGGTTAAGCCTATTTTACTTCCCATAGGCAGGGTTTCAATTCCCATATTTGTAATTGAAACCTTAACTGTTTCGGCATCACTTAACGAGCATGCGCTAACTGGGCTCAAAAGGCTTATCTGGTAATCGGAGGTAATAAACGTTATGCTAACCTCATCAGTTGCTGAACAACCATTTACATCGGTAACAACAACACTATATACGCCAGTTTCGCTAATAGTAAGGTTTCGTTCAATTGATCCGTTGCTCCATAAATACGTTGCAAAACCTTCCCCAGCGTCAAGCACTGCGCTCGCTGTTTTCACAACCCTATCGCTGCCCAAATCAACCGTAGGAAATCCGTAAGATACAACCTCCTGCATTAAACTATCGTTAGCCGGATTGTTATCAAGCGGATGTTTTGCCTTTACCGCAATAGCATGCTGATTTTTGGCAGATAAGTTCACCCTATGATTCAAGGTATGCTCAATAGACGCACCCGGTTGAAGGCTTTCGGAAGCCGCAAAATCCTCATTGACTAGCAGTTCGCCATTTTGCCATAGGCTTAAGGTTATAATGTCACCCGTAGAGAGTATATCGTTACCCTGATTGGTTATTTCAACCGTCACAGCCTGGTTGTCAGCCAGCTCACAGTCGCTTTTAGGGCTAATCAACTGTGTTATACCGTAGTCGGGCATAAGAATGGTAAGATCAACCTCGGCATAGCCTTGACAACCATTGTCGTCGGTAACCAGCACACTGTATGTTCCGCTTTGGGTAGCAGTGTATGTTTGATCGCCCGTTACATCAACCCCTTCGAACTGCCATTGGTAGGCATTGTAGATAGCACCCACATCAAGAAGAATTGGGTTGTAGGAAACTGTTCCTGTTGCAACGTTTAGGCTTAAATTTACCTTGGGGTAAGAATTCATATTAAGTGTAATGCTGTTATTACTATCAAATCCATCGTTAACCATATCAATCCAGAATAATACAGAATGCCCTTTTGGTTGAGAAAGATCAATGGTTTGTGAAAGGGTTACTTCAAAAACTCCACCTACTGCAACTTCCTCGGCAAGTGTATATATTTCAGGGTATTCTACACTTTCGTAGGTATAGCCCATATCGATTACTCTACCTACCGGTATGGGGTAATTTCCATTATTCTGAATCCTGAATGTGATAGGCTCTTGACTGGATAATCCACAGCCGGTTGCTGGTTCGAGCACCTCCAGTAGCTCAATATCATCCTTGTAGAATGTGAGCGTAACCTCATCGGTGCCCTGACAGCCAGAGAAGTCGGTAACCGTAACGCTATAGGTTCCATTTTCTGTTGCTATCAACTCCCTTTCAACACTAGCATCATTCCATATATATGCATCGTAATACCCAGGATCCAACTCCTCTTGCCAGGCATAAATATCCCTGTCGGCACCAAGATTTGGACTGGGGAAGCCAAGGGCGTACACCGATTTGTTGCGCGTGTTGTTGTCGTAGTCAACCTCTTCGGTAGCGGAGCTAATGTTAAGTTGCACTGTTGCAGAGTTCATAACGCTTAAATCAAGTACCTTGTTTAACGTTATTTCTTTTGATTCTTTTGATGCAAGGTTTTCGACTAGACTAATCGACTCTGTATCAATGTATGAACCGTTTAAGTAGATGTCAATATCTAAATTAGTACCTGCTGTGTATTCTGTGTTGCCACTATTTTGTAGAACAAAGGCTACAGGTGATTCACCTGACAATTCACAGTTGGTTCGCGGATATATTATTGATGAAATATTAAGATCGCTAGTTACAATCCGTAAAGCATCACTTGCGGAGCAACCAAAACTGTTTGTAACTGTAACCTCATATATGTTATACTCAGGTGCTCCTAGAATAAAGTAACTTGACTCTTCAAAACCATCGTTCCATAAGTATGTAAGTGAATCGCTTTCATCAGCTAATTCAGAATATATGGGTTCTATTGTAAAGGTTTCATTTGGTTCGAAAATTTTATAGAGCACCTCTGGATTAATTGTTACACTTGGTGATGGTAGTGTATTTACTTCAACTCCAACTTCATTGTTCTCTTCGATAGGATCAATATTGGTGTGGATAGAAAAACTTAAATAAGTGGAGCCTAGAGGAAAATCATAGCTACTAGTAAATTCATAGGTTAATTCTCCATCTGGATCTAGTGGGCTAGTTAAAGTGTAACTTTGTGTTTGATTTCCGGTGGGGGTAATGGCAGTAAACTGAATTTGGGAATTGCTAGGGTAGATGTCTCTGCCAACATTTTTTACAAGCACGGAAAGTGGTGTTATTCCCTCGCTAAAGCAAATTTCTGAGGATGGGCTAGTTATGTTTGTTAACGATAAATCGAAAGCATTTACTAGAATCATTGCTTCAACTGTTCCGCATCCGTATTCTGTATCAGCTTTTACTTTGTAGTAAGTTGATCCTAGTTCAGCAACCACAAGTGTTTGGGTGCTGTTTATAGGTGTTTCGTTAAAATCTGCATCAAATATTCCTTTAGAATACCATTGATAATTGCTAAAGCCACTGTTAGCCTTTAGCTGGATGGTATCGGCTTGTGTAGATATAATCTGCTCGAAGCTTTCAAATACTTCAGGCACACTATTGATTCTTGTTAGTATGTCTAGTTTAGCGGTGAAGT
>Ga0265293_10010450_pt1 | contig 12977 bp, 11 predicted proteins | sample Munlanlewell138R_FD_192505 | JGI IMG/M metagenome (GOLD analysis project Ga0265293, IMG submission 192505) | Leachate microbial communities from a municipal landfill in Southern Ontario, Canada - Leachate well 138R | ecosystem: Engineered > Solid waste > Landfill > Unclassified | place: Canada... | reverse complement strand
ATTGATTTTCAATATGTGAGGCGATATACTTTTAAAAAACGATTGTCATTAAAATAGGAGAAAAGTCATGAAGAAAGAAATAATATGTACTAAAGCACCATCCGCTATTGGTCCTTATTCCCAAGCCATTGAAGTGAATAATATGCTTTTTATTTCAGGTCAGATCCCGATTAATCCAGCTACTGGTGAAATTCCATCAGGAATTTCACTTCAGACGAAGCAATCCTTGGAAAATATTAAAGCTATTGTTGAGTCAGCCGGCGGTACCATGGATAATGTCGTTAAATGCAGTGTCTTTTTAAAGGATATGAATGAATTCACGCAAATGAATGAGGTCTATGGGGAGTATTTTAAACATCCCTTCCCGGCTAGAGCAGCAGTAGAGGTTGCACGACTTCCTAAGGATGTCCTAGTTGAGATAGAAGCTATAGCTGTACTGTGAATAAGCGTTAAACTTTAACGCTTATTTTTCTATCTGTTATTCCGATTATTTTTAAATTGGCTTGAATCAATGTTTCCAGATAATCCACGATTTCTGGTGTGACTTCTTCTCCTGGGCATAGAAGAGGTATCCCGGGAGGATAAGGAATAATCATATCCGTACAGACAGAACCTGCAGCTTGTCGTATATCAACTCGTTTTTTTTCACTGCTTAGTGCCCCTGTTATGGTCGTTCTTCGGATAGGCTCCATTTGAAGAATAGGAGGGAGTACTTGGGCAGGCTTTCCTGTGACAGAAGTTTTGCATAATAGACTGTCCATATTTCTTAAAGCACTTAATAAATAGTCCAAATCATGCTTGCTTGTGGCAATGGAGGTAACCGCTAAAACATGATTGAGACCAGCTAATTCTGTATAGATACGGTATTCATCCCTTAAGAGAATATCAAGCTCATACCCTGATAATATGTTAGGATAGGTATAGAGATTCAGCTTTGTTTTGTCGAAATCAAAAACGGATGAGGGGTCTAATATTCTGATGATGGATAATTTTGAAATCTCTTCATAAAATACATCCAAGCTCCTAACTAAATTTTCTATAAAAGCAGGGCCGCTTCTTTCCAAAATATCTCGTGCGATATCTAAGGATGCAAGCAAAAGATAGGAAGGACTGCTACTTTGGAAAACTTGGAGATGATATTTAAGCTTGTCTAGGTCCACTTTGCTTGAGTTAACATGAAGAATGGAGCTTTGTGTTAAGGCAGGCAGTGTTTTATGGACGCTTTGTAGGATGATGTCAGCTTTTGCTTGGGCAGCAGATAGTGGGAGTAAGTCGGAAAAACCAAGATGCGCTCCATGGGCTTCATCTACAATAAGGATCATGCCATGACTGTGAACAAGCTTTTCAATAGAAGTTAAATCGCTTGCGATACCATAGAAGTTAGGGTTTTGAATAAAAACAGCATCAGCATCCGGATTCGCTAGGATGACTTTTTCTAGGGATTCTACACTATAGCCTGAGGCGATACCCAGGTCGTCTAAGAGGGAGGGGTATAGGAAAACCGGCTGTATATCCCCAAGATATAAAGCATTGAAAACGGATTTGTGGCAATCCCTTGAAATAATAAGCTTGTTGCCTTTCTTGACAGTACTGAGAATAGCTGCGAGGATACCACCGGAGGTACCATTGACAAGAAAAAAGGATTCCTGAACACCCAGCAGTTTGGCATACTTATCTTGAGCAATTTTAATAATTCCCTGAGCATCAAAGAGATTATCTGCACCATGAATTTCTGTAATATCATAATCCAAAATATTTTGAAGAAGTGCGCCGTATCCAAAATCCTCATAAATAGCTGATGATTTATGCCCCGGAATATGAAAGGATATTGCTTTTTCGTCTTGATGGTGAATAAGATAATCATAAATAGATGAAGACATGATTTTCTCCTAGGGCTTGCCGGATATAATTTGAGTGGACAATCCGGCCCGTAGTAAAAGCTTATCATATTCTTCGTAAGAAATATAGTGGGTTTAAGATTCTTAAATAGAGGAGAGAAGCCACGTGGACCATAAAAAAACATTAAAAAAATATATCTATGAGAGGGATAATCGGAAATGCTACTTTTGTAATAAAGATTTATTATTTCATCAAATCAGCCTGGATCATTACCTGCCTAAAAGTGAAAAAGGCCCGGATGATCTTTTTAACATTGTTTTAAGCTGCAAAAAATGCAACAAATATAAGAAAAATAAAATCCCTGTTGATTATGAAGAGGTATGGCTATCCAATTTTAAACAAGCCATTATGGACAAAAGAATTACATCCTCAGTAACCAAGTTAAAACACAAGGAATTAGAAGATTTCAGTAAAATGCTGGATAAGATAGAAAGCATACAGGAGGATTGGACAGTATTACAAGGCAAAAAGTATCGAGTATATGTCAAGAATAATAAAGTTTATAAAGTTATCAATTTAGGATAATTATCATCGAGGGAAAGCACCTCGAAGGTAATTATTTTTTTATAGATAAAATAAAGGAAAAAGTAATTTTATGTCGAAGAATATTGTTACAATTATGGTAAAAAAAGGAGAAGTACGTATGTTTTCAAAAATAGTCAGTTGTTCGTTACAAGGTATAGAGTCCAATATTATCCATGTGGAAGTTGATTTGGCCAATGCGCTACCATCCTTCAATATAGTGGGATTACCTGATATGGAAGTTAAGGAATCCAAGGAGAGGGTGAAGGCCTCCATTGTCAACAGTGGATTTAAATTTCCTTCTAAGCGCATTATAGTGAATTTGGCGCCATCCAGCATCCGAAAAACCGGAACCCATTTTGATTTGCCAATAGCCATAGGGATATTATACGCACTCAATCATATCAAGGAAAAAAAGATTCATAAGTATGCTATGCTGGGTGAACTTTCATTGGATGGTAAAATTAACCCTGTTCATGGAGTTCTTCCATTAGTTTTGGGACTAAAAGATAAAGGTATAACAAAGGTGATATTGCCCCATAAAAATGCCGATGAAGCGGCTCTTGTAAAAGATATGGAAGTCCGTGGCTTTTCAAAATTAAATGATGTTGTTGATTTTTTAAATAAAAGGATAGCTTTAAGCCCGCATCTAAGTGAAAGACAAGGTGAAGAGCTCGACAGTGATATTGTATATAATGATGATTTTTCAGATATCCTGGGTCAGGATAGTGCCAAAAGAGCATTGCAAATCGCTGCAACAGGGGCTCACAACATCCTGTTGGTAGGACCTCCGGGAGGTGGAAAAACTATGTTGGCTACGCGCATGCCTAGTATTTTGCCTACCCTAACTTATGATGAGAGACTGGAAATCGCAAAGATCTATAGTATTGTAGGAAAGTTACCCCAATCGAAAATATTATCAATGGGCAGACCCTTCCAATCACCTCACCATAGTATTTCTCTTTCCGGCATGGTAGGTGGGGGCAATATTCCTAGGCCGGGAGAAATATCCTTAGCCCATTTAGGCGTTTTGTTCCTAGACGAGGTTCCGGAATTCAAAAGAGAAGTTTTGGAAGCCTTGAGGCAACCGATGGAAGATGAGAGCATAGCTATCGTACGTGTGAATGCTACCTATAGGTTTCCTACGAAGTTCATATTAATAGGGAGCATGAATCCTTGCCCATGCGGTTATTTCGGGGATGATAGGCATGAATGCACTTGTACCATGGCTGAAATCAATCGCTATCATTCAAAAATATCAGGACCTTTTATGGATAGAATGGATATGTTTATCAAGATATGGCCAATAGAATATGATGATTTGAATGGAAAAAGGAAAGTGAAAAGTTCAAAGGATATGAAAAATGAGATTGAAATAGCAAGAGAGATTCAAAAATCCCGGTATAAAAACAGCAGTATAAATTATAATTCCCAGCTTTCGCCCTATTTAATTAAAAAGTACTGCAAGTTAAATCAGGAGAGTCAAGCGTTGTTAAAGGAAGCCTTTGAAAAAATGGGATTAAGCACCAGAGCTTATTATAAAATTATAAAGCTATCGAGGACGATTGCAGATATAGATAACAGTGAAGACATCAAGACAAATCATCTGGCAGAGGCCCTGCAGTATAGAAACAATGCAATAAATATCCGATAATAGAAAAGAACAAGGAGAATAGGGATGAAAGAAAACATTTATGATATTTGGCTGAGTCAAGTAAAAGGTATAGGTCTCAGTAAGAAAATAGAGCTGATTCAAGCTACCGGTTCCTCTTATCAATTATATAAGATGAACAAGGAAGAGCTTCGCGTTCTTAGTGGATGGGATGCCCGATGGATTGATCCTTTGTATCAGGATAAAAATCTTGATGATGCAAAAAAAATTCTTGAAAAGATGGAAAAGCTTCAAATTCAAGGAGTGGGCTACTTTGATAATGAGTACCCGAAAGAGTTGCGGCATATCTATAATCCTCCCTTATACCTTTATGTGAAAGGAAGGAAACTAAAAGCGGATGAAACAGAAGCAGTAGCTATCATTGGATCCAGAAAAGGGAGTGCCTATGGCAGAACAGTTGCCTATGAACTGGCCAAGAAACTTTCACAATCAGGTAGTCCGGTTATTAGCGGTATGGCCTATGGGATAGATTCTTATGCTCATAGGGGTTCTGTGGAAAATGGCGGCTATACCATTGCTGTTTTAGGTTCAGGAGTGAATATTTGTTATCCTAAAAAGAATCGGGAGCTCATGGAACAAATAAGCAATTCCGGGTCAGTTATTTCAGAATATCCTCCTGATACAATGCCGTTTCCCGCCTATTTTCCTGCACGTAACAGGATAATAAGTGGGCTGTCAAAAGCCATTGTAATCATCGAAGCCGGTGAAAAAAGCGGCACATTAATTACAGCTGAACTTGGATTAGAGCAAGGAAAGGACATCTATGCATTGCCTGGAAACATTTATAATGTTTATAGCATTGGAACGAATCGATTAATTAAAGAGGGAGCAACTCCTATTTGCAGTATAGAAGAATTCTTAGTCGACTTAAACATAACGAACCCTCCTGAGAGAATGAAATATTTGGATTTGGGAAAAGATGAAACAAGAGTGTATGATATAATAAAATCGATGCAACCTGTTCATAAAGATATTTTAGCCTATAAATTACAAAAAGAAGTTTTAGAAATTGCAGCCATTATTTCTATATTGGAAATAAAAGGGCTAGTAGAATCTACATATGCCGGAATCATTGCAAAATAGGAGGTTCTGTGCTTATGAACAAGGAAAGTGACCATGAGATAATATTCGAAATATTCAGTAAATTGTAACTTTAAATCAACAAATTTAAATAATTTTATTGCAAAATAACAATTCTAGTTATAAGATATACTGTATATCTAGAATATAACAAAAATATTCTGTAAGAATTCATATAGATAGATAGGTTTTAACAGAAAATGAGGAGAAAATTCAATGGCAGATAAATCTTTAGTGATAGTAGAATCTCCGGCTAAAGCTAAAACAATAGGTAAATTTTTAGGAAGTAAATATAAAGTAGTTGCATCTGTAGGACACATCAGGGACTTGCCTAAAAGCACAATGGGGATAGATATTGAAAATAACTTTGAGCCTAAATATATTAATATACGCGGAAAAGGCGATGTTATTAAAGAAATGAAAAAAGAAGCGAAGAAGTCAAAAAAGGTGATGTTGGCAACTGACCCTGACAGAGAAGGTGAAGCCATATCTTGGCATATAGCTCATATTTTAGGTATTGATGAAAATGAAAAATGCCGCATTGAGTTCAATGAGATAACTAAAAAAGCTATAACAAATGCTGTGAAGTCACCACGGGAAATTGATCGTGGTCTAGTCGATGCGCAGCAAGCCAGAAGAGTATTAGACCGACTGGTAGGCTATAGTATCAGCCCGCTATTATGGCGAAAGATAAGAAGAGGGCTGAGTGCCGGGAGGGTGCAATCCGCTGCCCTCAAAATTATTTGCGATAGAGATAAGCAAATTGCTAATTTCCAAAAGGAAGAGTATTGGAGCCTTCATGCAGAGCTCTACCCGATTCATAATGAAAAAGAAAAATTTAAGGCTAAATTAATCGAACATGATTCAAAAAAGATTGCTATTGCTAATGAAACAGAAGCTCATCGAATCATAGAAGCTATCAAAGATAGCCCTTTTACGGTTAAGAAAATAGAAAACAAAGAAAGGTCAAGAAAACCCCTTCCACCCTTTACAACCAGTAGCCTACAGCAAGAGGCATCCAATCGACTTAACTTTTTTACAAAGAGGACCATGATGGCTGCTCAGCAATTGTATGAAGGTATTGACATAAAGGGAATGGGAACTGTAGGTCTTGTAACTTATATAAGAACCGATTCAACTCGAATATCCGATGAAGCCCGTGTAAGTGCCAAAGAATACATAACAGAAAACTATTCTAAAAAGCACGTTGGGAATCATATTTATAAAAATCCTAAGAAAAAAGATGTGCAGGATGCTCATGAAGCTATCAGGCCTACTTATATCGAATTGCATCCTGAGCAAATTAAGGATTTCCTATCGAAGGATCAATACAAGCTTTATCAACTGATTTGGGAGAGATTTGTTGCCAGCCAAATGGCAGCAGCTGTGTATGATAATCAATCCATTGATATTGAAAACAATAATTATTTATTTAGAGCCAACGGATCCCAGTTAAAGTTCGATGGTTTTTTAAAGGTGTATTCCTTTATGTCTATAGCGGATAACATTATTCCTGAATTAAAAGAAGGTGAAATTCTTGAAAAAGAAGCCCTTATACCGGAACAGCATTTTACACAACCACCGGCCAAATTTACTGAAGCTTCTTTAGTTAAGGAATTGGAAGAAAAAAATATAGGCCGGCCTAGTACTTATGTGCCAATCATCAATACACTTCTTGCAAGAAGATATATTGAAAGGGATAAAAAAATCCTTAATCCAACAGAATTAGGATTTGTTGTGACAGAACTTATGGAGAAGTATTTTAAGAATATCGTCGATGAAAAGTTTACAGCCAATATGGAACAACAACTTGATGAAATAGAAGAAAAAAAGATACAATGGAAGAATGTTATTGATGATTTCTTTGTTACATTTCAGGCAGATTTAGAATCAGCAGAAGAAGAAATCAGTAAAATTACCATTGAAGATGAATTGACAGACCAATTATGTGATAAATGTGGTAAACCTATGGCCATAAAACATGGAAGATATGGCGATTTTCTTGCTTGTTCGGGTTATCCAGAATGCAAAAATGCGAAACCTTTATTAAAGGGTACCGGAGTAAAATGCCCTGAGTGTGGGGAAGAAATAGTAGAAAGAACCAGCAAAAAAGGCAGAGTATTTTATGGATGTGGGGGGTATCCGAATTGCAAGTTTGTATTATGGAACAAACCAACACATCTAAAATGCTCTAATTGTAATTCCATCATGGTAGAGAAAAAAACAAAGAAGTATGATTATCAATGTGCCAATAAGGATTGTGGCTACACAAAGTAGATATGGAGGATAATAAGATGTTTCATGGAACTACGATTGTTGCAGTAAGAAGAAACGAAAATGATATATGTATTGGTGGGGATGGTCAAGTAACCTTTGGCCAAAACACAGTGATGAAGCATCATGCAAAAAAAGTAAGAAAGATCAATAAAAACAAGGTATTATCAGGGTTTGCGGGCTCTGTTGCCGACGCTTTTACGCTGACAGAAAAATTTGAAAATAAGTTGGAAGAACACGGGGGCAATTTAAAAAGAGCAGCTGTGGCATTAGCTCAGGATTGGAGAAAGGATAGAATCCTTAGAAAATTGGAAGCTCTTATGATAGCAGCAGACAAAGATGATTTACTGGTTATATCAGGAAACGGGGAAGTCATTGAACCGGATAATCAATTTATTGCTATAGGCTCAGGAGGCAATTTTGCTTTTGCTGCAGCAAAAGCCTTATATGAGAATACAGATCTTGATGCTGAATCTATTGTGCGAAAGTCTTTAGAGATAGCATCATCTATATGTGTTTATACAAATAACCATATAAGCGTAGAAAAATTGGGAGGTGTTAGCGAATGAAAGAAATGACTCCTAAAGAAATAGTTGCTGAACTGGATAAATATATCATAGGTCAAGAAAAAGCAAAAAAATCGGTGGCTGTAGCTCTTCGTAACAGATATAGACGTAATCTGTTACCAGCGGGAATGAGAGAAGAGATTACCCCTAAAAATATTCTCATGGTTGGGCCTACGGGAGTAGGTAAAACTGAAATTGCCAGAAGATTGGCAAAGCTCATAGAGGCTCCTTTTGTTAAAGTTGAAGCTACTAAATATACAGAAGTAGGTTATGTAGGACGGGATGTCGAATCCATGGTCCGTGATTTAGTAGAGACATCTATAAGGTTGGTCAAGAGAAGAAGGATGGAAGAAAAGTATGAAATGGCAGACAAAATTGTAGAGGACAAAATCATCGATGCTTTTTTTCCAAATAAGAAAACTCAGAGTACAAGTAAAAATCCACTGGATTATATTCTAAATAACTCACAAAATCAATTTAGCAAAAAGAAAGAAGATGTAGAGGAGGGTGATATAAGTTTACAAAAAGATCAAATACGAGATCAATTAAGAAAAGGCTTATTAGAGGAACAATTAATAGAAATTCAAGTCAACGATAATTCGAATTCACTGAATATGATGGATATGGGAAATGAAACCATGAGCATTAGCTTGGGTAGCATATTTGGGGATATGATGCCTCAAAAGACAAAAAAGAAGAAGGTTCTTGTCAAAGATGCAAGAAAAATACTAATCGAGCAAGAGGCGCAAAATCTTTTGGATATGGATCAGGTTATTAGCGAGGCTTTAGAAAATGCTGAACAAAACGGGATTATTTTCATCGATGAAATTGATAAAATAGCAGCTCCAAGCTTTAAAGGCGGGGCCAATATTTCCCGAGAAGGCGTCCAAAGAGATATTTTACCTATTGTAGAAGGTAGCGTTGTCAACACAAAATATGGATCTGTAAAAACAGATTATATGTTATTTATAGGAGCCGGTGCTTTTCATATTTCAAAAGTTACGGACCTTATACCTGAATTGCAGGGTCGGTTTCCTATTCGTGTTACCTTGGATAATTTAACTCAGGATGTGTTTAGACAAATACTAGTAGCACCTGAAAATGCTCTTATCAAGCAACACAAGATGTTGCTGGAAACCGAAGGTGTGAAAGTGGATTTTACTGAAGAAGCCATTGATCAAATTGCACACGTGGCTTTTAAGAGCAATGAACAAATGGAGAATATCGGTGCTAGGCGGTTACATACTGTCATGGAAAATTTACTTGAGGATATTTCTTTTGATATTGCTGATTATCAAGAAGAAGTGATAAAAATCGATGGAGATTATGTGAAAAGCAAATTTCATGAAATCGTTGATATTGACGAAGTTGACAGATATATTTTATAGCTTTGTTTTACAGGAAGAGGTGATTAATTGGAGGGATTGTTGGAAAGAACAAGAAAGCTTAATAAGGTCTTACAAACCACCACAAAAGAGGCTGTTTCCTTTCATGAATTGACGGATATATTAGCTAGTCTATTGGATTCGAATATTTATATCATTAGAGCAGATGGCAGAATCTTAAGTACAAATTTTACAGTTGAAGCAGATAGTTCATTGATTATAGATCAAGAAACGGGAGTTGAAAAATTTCCAACGGAATATAATGATAATCTGCTAAAAATAACGGACATCCAAGGTAATATTACCGGGGAAGATGCTTTAGAACTTTTTAAATACGAATATGTTATTGTAGAAAAATTTGTCACGATTATACCTATTTATGGTGGCGAAGAAAGACTAGGAACAGTTGTTATTTCAAGATATAATGAATTTACAGAAGAAGATTTTATTTTGGGTGAGTATGGGGCAACTATAGTTGGCATAGAAATACTTAGGGAAAAATCCTTGGAGGCTGAGGAAAATAACAGAAAGAAAGCTATTGTCAGCATGGCCATAGGAACGCTTTCCTACTCTGAACAGGAGGCTATTGTGCATATCTTTGAAGAATTGGGGGGCAATGAGGGTTTAGTTATAGCCAGTAAGGTCGCAGACAAGGTTGGTATTACCAGATCAGTTATTGTCAATGCTTTAAGAAAGTTTGAGAGTGCCGGAGCTATAGAATCCAGATCTCTAGGTATGAAAGGAACCTATATCAAAGTATTGAATGAGTATTTATTGGATCAAATTAATAAGATTGAACTATAAAATGACAAAAGACGATTTTACGAATGTGAACAATTGTAATACATTTAAACAAATCGTCTTTTAATATAGATTAATGAATAGAGTGCTGCGATACTCTCATAAAAAATAATAATGAAATAGGCATCTTTTTTATGCACGTCTTCCTCACAAGATGAATAGGATAAAAATAAGAATAAATTTTAGTATCCTTATCAGCTCGCCCAATTTGTCAAACAAATTGATGGCGAACTTATGCGAGGAAATCACAAATCTTTGATTTGTAGATTTCTACTGCAATCTTAGGAGGATGCCTATGCAAAAAAATAGATTACATAGTCAACAAACAACAGCGGGTATTAAGTTTTTTATCCTTATTGTTTTCATGATATTAATCATGATATATGGATTTTTATTTTTTGAACAGCAAATCAAACCTGCTGTATTTAGCATATCTGAAATGAAGGTCAAGGAGATTGCCAATGAGGCTATCAACGAGTCCATCAATGAAAAATTTAATGAACAAATTGATTACCATGATCTTGTTCGCATTGAGGTTGATAAAGATGGTAATGTTGTTTTATTGCAAGCTAACACAGTTTTTATGAATAGAATAGCATCTGACATGGCCTTGGTAATTCAGAAGAATATACGTGATGTAACCGGAGATATTAAAATACCTGTTGGTGGTATCCTAGGAAGCCAAATACTATCTCAATATGGACCGATGATAAGATTGACAGTAGTGCCTATGGGTGTGGCTAAAGTGAATTTTAAAACAGAGTTTGAAGAAGCAGGAATTAATCAAACACGGCATAAAATTTATTTAGAAGTGAATACTTCTGCTAAGGTAATTATTCCACTTAAAGGAGAAATAGTGAGCATTAATACAATCGTACCAATCGCTGAAACGATTATAGTGGGTGAAGTTCCGGATAGTTTCATCACAGTACCTAGGGAAGAAATATTCAACTTTGCAGATTAGAACGCGCATTGATAATACATACCTTTCGGTGTATAATTAAAAAACAATGGGTTCGAGGTGACTAAAGATGGAAGAAATATTCAATGAAACACGAGACAAAGCAATCCTAATAGGAGTAGAGCTTAGAGAAGATATAACAAGATCCATGGAGGAATTGGAGCAACTTGCTGAAGCCGCAGGTTGTTTAATCGTTGGCTCCATGACGCAAAGAAAGGATAAAATCGAAGCAGCTACATTTATTGGTAAAGGGAAACTAGAAGAATTAAAAAATGCAGCTAAGGAATTAGAGGCAGATATCCTTATTTTCAATGATGAATTATCTGGAGTTCAACTTCGAAACATAGAAGAATTTACAGAAATAAAGACAATCGACCGCACTGTTTTAATCCTCGATATTTTTGCCCAAAGAGCAATCTCCAGAGAAGGAAAATTGCAAGTTGAATTAGCTCAACTTAAATACCGAAAGGCCAGATTAATTGGGATAGGAAAATCACTGTCTAAACTAGGTGGGGGAATAGGAACAAGAGGACCGGGAGAAAAAAAATTAGAAACTGATAAAAGACATATTGTTCGAATCATTGAAGACATAGAAAAAGAACTGAAAGAAAGCAAAAAAAATAGACAGACTCAAAGATTAAAAAGGAAAAAGTCTGAGATTCCCATTGTTGCATTAGTAGGATATACCAATGCAGGAAAATCTACGGTTATGAATTGCTTATTAAACAGAGCTAATAAATCGGAAAAAAGTGTTTTTGAAAAGGACATGCTCTTTGCTACACTGGATACATCCCAGCGCAGCATAAAATTTGATAGCAAAGAAGAATTTATTTTAATCGATACGGTGGGATTTGTGAGTCAGTTGCCCCACACACTTATAGATGCTTTTAAAAGTACATTGGAAGAAGTGCTCTATGCGGACTTAATATTTCATATCGTGGATGCATCTTATGAGCATTTTGATTTTCAGATGGATGTGACGGAAAAGGTATTGAGAGAAATAGGAGTCAAAGATAAGCATATTATCACAGTATTCAATAAGATTGATAAAATAGAATACGATAAAAATATTTTACCGGCAGATAGAGAGGCCCTTTATATATCTGCAAAAAAGGGAATAGGCATTGATCAATTAGAAATGAGAATTAGGGAATGCTTATTTAGTCATAGTAAGGATGTAAAAATGCTTATCCCTTTTGACAGAGGCGAAATAGCCTCCTATATCAGTGAGAAGACCAAGGTAGAGTCAAGGGAGTATACGGAAAATGGACTGGTCATAGTGACCAGATTAAACGAGGCAGATTATAATAAGTATTGGAAGTATATTGTAGAGGAATACTGAAATGATGTTTTATAAAACGGTGGAAAACCAGGCGGAAATTGAAATTATTATTGAGAAATCACGGTTTATTGGACACATCATTCCTATAAATTGGCATGAGCATTCCGATATGGATAGTCTATCGAAGGAGGCTGAGGACTTTATACTTAGCATTCGCAATAAGCACAAGGAAGCCACCCATAACGTTCCGGTTTATGTCATAGGGCTAAATTATGAGGTTCAAAAGTATAGTGATGATGGTGAACCCAGTAAAACTGCAGGGATTCCAATACTCGAAATGCTGAAGAACGAAGGCATCATGAACGTAGTGCTTGTGATTACCAGATATTTTGGTGGTACCAAGCTCGGAACCGGTGGCCTTGTCAGAGCTTATACCAGCACAGCAAAGCTAGCTCTTGAAGAAGCTAGGGTTATTAAAAAAGAAAAACATGATTTGGTTCAAATAGTAGCAGCTTATACTGCATTGGGGAAAATA
>Ga0265293_10010449_pt1 | contig 12977 bp, 14 predicted proteins | sample Munlanlewell138R_FD_192505 | JGI IMG/M metagenome (GOLD analysis project Ga0265293, IMG submission 192505) | Leachate microbial communities from a municipal landfill in Southern Ontario, Canada - Leachate well 138R | ecosystem: Engineered > Solid waste > Landfill > Unclassified | place: Canada... | reverse complement strand
TAAAACCAGACTGATGGCATCCAGTTTGAACTCCTTGGAATACTGTTTTCTCGTGGTCATGTAATTTCCTCCAGTTAAGGGCATTTTCTCTTAACTGGGGTGTGCAGATCCATTGGACCACGTCAGTTGTGCCTTCGGGGACCTGCGTCTGAACAGCGGTGAGAGTGCTCGACGCAAGTCCGCGCTGTTCTCTTTCGAGTTCTGCGCGAACGGCCTTGCACGTCTTCACAAGCTTGTCGAACAGGTCCAAACCGAAGGGCCGGAAGGCAACATCGGTTTTTTCGGTCAGGTAGACGGCAGCGCATTGCGTGTCAAATACGCTTACGCGCGAAACGAATTCATCCTCGCCGGCTCCGGTCCATTCCCGGGGTTCAGATTCGGCTCCGATCTTGTACTTTATTGCAACCACCGGGGCGAGTGGTGCTGTGCCGGAGACGACATTACCCAAGATTTTCTCTTGCCCGCGCGCCCGGCAAGCGCCCTTGAGGATTCGGATATAGCCTGTCTTGCCCGCGCCATTATCACCATAAACCACGGTGAGGCCGGGTGAGAACTTGAGCGTCTGATCCTCCGCCAGCGCGTTCACACCGCGATGATGGAAGATTGATACCAGAGAAACAGGGGCGGCGCCCTCTGTTGTATCGGGCACATGCTCCTTGGCGAGGGGCACGGTTTCCTGCGCCTCAGCAAGGCCATGCGCGCTCTTGCAAGCTTCGGTAAGTGCACGGATATCGTCGTCGGAGAGTTCTCCGTTGAGTACGAGCCGACGTAGCGCGTCGCGTTGCCACGCTGGGCGGCCTTGAGACCATTCAAGTATTTCTTGTAGGACCGTCATACTCTCCCCGCTACATCGCGATAGCCAATTTCATTATTCCCTTCGCCGTGCATCGTCCTCCATGGGCCGAAGAACCGTCCCCTCGGTCTGATCCAGTAGCGCCTTATAGATGTTCGATTTCGATATCGCCCCATTTGTCTCTCAGATACTCCGCAACAAGGCGACGGTGACAATGATGCGGCTTGTCCTCGCTGCAAAGCAGGCATCCGCCATCCAATTGTGTGCGGTCCATCTCTTCGATCTTTCGCTGGGCCATCAGGCTGAGAAACTTTTCGGCATACAAATCCCACTCGCCGCCATTTTTCTTGTATTCGTCAAGGATATCTTTAGTAGGAGCTAAAGACGGGGTGTGTTGGTACCCGATGCCACATATCTCGTTGGTGAAGTACTTCAAGTCGTCACGTTTAGCAAAGCCAGCCAATTGCGAGACATTGTTCAAACGTACGTCCACTAGAGATTTCGCACCAGACTTCTTCAGTCGATCAAAAAAGCGCTGTGCCGTGGTTTTGGTGAATCCAATTGTAAATATTTTCATCAATATCGCTCTTCGTAGCGAAGTCCATCGGAATGGTGAGGGTTGGATACTTTATTTTCCTTGCGATCATAGGCGATACGGTCGGCCTGCTTGTCATAGGCTTCATTCATGGTCTCTTCCACAGAGCGGAACATGTCCCGATCCGAAAGTCCAAGTTGATTGATCAAGCGTGACATTGCCTGTGAATGTGTTTCCAAGCTTCCGTCGGCCAGGATGTGCGTCACATTGTGTCCTAGCTTTACCAGTTCACGTGCAACCAAAATCGTCCGATGACAATCGAGGGGATCTTTCTCGGCGCACATCAACGCGATCCTGAAACTCTCTGCTCCTTCAATCACCCTGGAAACTCCAGAGCGGAACAATTCTGTCTGCGCCAGCAAACGGTACTGCACCTTGTCGTTGATGTAGCAGCACTCGTCATCGCTGCGCGCGCCGAGCTCTTTGCCCATGAAAACGTATCGGATTCCTTCTCGTTTTAAGGCTGTCCGCAACTCCTCCCGGTTGAACTGGGGATTGTGGCGGCTATATGGAGCAGAGCGTACATCAGCCACGGCTGTGATAGCGTGACGTTTCAGACGCTGCAAGAACTGCGTGCTGCTTTGCGTAGAGTGCCCAATGGTGAATATTTCAAAGTTCATCGAGTGCCTCGCACCTATTAGGTGTGATCACGGAGGCGACGACGCGGAACGCGAACCCGTTCCAGACCTCTGCAAGGCTAATGCATAGTGCAGCTTCGCCAATCTGATATTCTCCGTCACCTTGAGTAAGGAATTTCTCCTCGATTTCAGGATCGGTGATCGACATCCAATATTGAGTATTCCTGAACGTGAACTTCGCTCGAACGCGACGACGCGAAGGGTTTCCTTCGTATCCATTTTCTCTACTGACGCTGATCACAAGATCGGCGACCAGAATGAGTTTAAGCGAACTACCAATAGCATCAACTGCTGCCTCCGGGACTTTGTCGTTCAAGCCGTGATAGGTACTCTGTGAATTGCCCCAGAATTTGGCGTCATACGGATCGACTGCTGCTTTGACTTGAGCCCAGGTGGCAGTCCCTTCCTTTTCCCAATAATACTGATCGTCGAGCGTGTGGTTCTCAACTTGGTGCCGACTAGGTGAGGCTTGTCGTAGCGGTAATGAAATGATGTCGAGCAACTGCGCTTTGGTGCCGCCTTCATAGCGACGCTCTTCTTCGGAGACCTCATGGGTGGGGCGAGCACTGACAGGCCGAACCCAATCAGCAGTTGTTCTTCCGTTCGCGTAGACCTTCCCCGCAATGCATCGGCCTGAAGGCGGCTTGCGCGAATTCGCCAAGCATAGAATGGTTATCTCGTACATGCGTGGTCCCTCAATCGTTATGCGGCAACAGTAATGCCGGCTGCGTGCGAACGTCGGGCCGGACGCACAACAATTTCGACCTGTTGGTCGAGCGATACTAAAGCCTGCATCAGACGCTCAAGAGAAATGTTCTGAAGCTTGTAGCGTCTCACTTGGGAAACCTTTGGCTGAGTCATACCAGTGATGTGGGCGGCCTCGGTTTGGCTAAGGCCGCGTTTGTCGATCAACTCATTCAATTTGACCGCCAGGACGGCCTTTGCGGACAGTTCTTCCGCATCATCGAACCCGAGGTCGGCCAGCACGTTGTCGGTGCCCTGAGGATGGTCTTTGCGCGTCATCATGATCTCCCGCTCGTCCGATAACGGGCGAGCACTGCCTTCAACCGCTTTTCGATCAACTCCACGTCCGGCTGCGGGGTGGCGATACCAGACTTGGACTTCTTCTGAAACGCATGCAGCACATGCACCGCATCACCGATCCGTACAGTGTAAACGGCACGGAAGGTATCACCCCGGTGGTCCTCCACCAGCTCGTACACCCCGGAGCCGAGTCCCTTCCAAGGCTTAGCCGAGTCCGGCGTGCCGCCCAACTGGACGACGAACAGTGCTACACCCATGCCCTTCTGCACGGGGATGGGAAACTCCTTGAAGTCCTTCTTCGATGAGCCTTCCCAATACAAGAGCTTGCGTTTCTCTGGCATGATTATATCCGTTCAGGTATAAAAAAGCAAGCGCCGGAATTGTCGTGACAGTGGCGCGACGGGACATGACATAGGAGCCCTGAGCCGGATCATGCCGTCACGTCCTCGGCACGAAGCGCGGGTGCAGCCCGCAAGCCCGGCAACGGTATGCCGGGACGCACCGCTATTGTTGGCGCGTCTTGACGCGAGACTCCACCATCCGCCGCGTGCTCTCCAATTCCTTTTGCAGTAGCTCGGCATCCGGCAGCACGGTTCGATAGTTCGCCGCCATGACCTTGGTGGGCAAGCCCTCCAAGGCGTACCGTGCCAGGGCATGGCCCTTCTCGGCGCAGAGGATCAAACCCACGGGCGGGTTCTCATCGTGGAACGTCCAGTGCTCCTTGGCGTAGTTGCAGTACAGGTGCATCTGGCCCACGTCGGCATGGGTCAGGCTGCCGAGCTTCAAGTCGATGATGACCAAACAGCGCAGCCGTCGATGGAAGAACAGAAGATCAACCCGATACCAGGTCTGGTCGATGCGCAATCGGCGCTGACGCCCGACGAAGGTGAACCCCTCGCCGAGTTCGAGCAGGAAGTCATGCAGCCGATGGATCAGGGCCTGTTCAAGATCGGACTCTGAATACTCGTCCTTGAGGTCCAGGAACTCCAGCACATACGGGTCCTTGATCGCATCGTCGGGCGTAACGGCATCTTCCGGCTTCGGCATGGCGCCCTTGACCAGCATCGCAGCCTTGTCCCTGGACAACGCGGTGCGCTCGTAGAACTGGCTGTTGATCTGCCGGTCGAGCTGGCGCACGCTCCAGCCGCCGCGCAGGGCCTCAGCTTCGTAGAACTGGCGGGCATGGCCATCCTTGACCGACAGCAGCCGCACATAGGCGGACCACGGCAGCGTGAACACCTGCGCCAGTTCGTCGAGTCGCCAGGGTCGCGTCGGCGCCGAGGAAGATTCGCTAGACACTGTCTGGCGAATTGGCCAGGTCAGGAAGAACGCCCGCATCTGCTGCAAGTTGGGGCGGCTGAACCCCCGCCCGAACTGCACGGTCAAGTCGGCCGACAGCCGTTCGATCAACTGTTCGCCGTAGCCGGCACGTCGCTTGCCCTGTTGCTCCGCCTCAACGATCCGGCGGCCGATTTCCCAATAGCTTGCTGTCATCAGCGCATTGACGCTACGTGCCGCCGCGTGCCGCGCGGCATCGAGCAGTTCCACGATGCCGCTGTGGATGCCGGCATAACCGGCCGGCAAGGCGGCGGGGCCGTTCCCCGCCGCCGAAAGCGTCTTCTTGCTCATGCCGTCGCCTCCTCGGTGCGCTGCGCACCCGTGATCGTCTTGCGCCGGTTCGCCACCAGTTCGGCTGCCTGGCGCACCGGATCGTCCTCGGTGTGGACGTAGCGCATGAACATCACCACGGTCTTGTGGGCCGTCAGCGCCATGCCGACCTTCACCGGGATGCCCGAGTTGGCAATGTCGGTGGCCGAGCGGTGGCGGATGCCGTGCGTCCCCACATGCGTCGCACCCGCAGCCTTGAGCGCACGGCTCCAGCCGTTGTAATACTCGCCCGTGGTCAGGTGTTGCCCCGGATGGCGTGGCGACGGCAGCACGTAGGGATTGCCTTCCTGCCTCGGCGCCGTCGAAAGCAGCCGGTAGGCTTCTTCGCTCATGGGCTTGGACATGCCGCCGGTCTTGCTGTCGGGCCAGACGACGCGACGGTTTTCCAGATCGACCCATTCCCATTCGAGCGTGACGATTTCGGAGCGGCGGGCGGCGAACTCGAATTGCAAGCGGATCGCCAGAGGGATGACATAGTTCTCCAGCCCTTCGACCTCGATCTTGTCGAGCTGCCGGAACAGCTTGCCCATGTCCTCGTCGCTGATGAGGTGGGTGGACTTGCCGGCAGGGAACATCGGGACATGGCGGCACGGATTGGTGCCATCAGGCCGATAACCCCACACTTCGGCCAGGTTGAACATCTTGCGCAGGATGCTGAACGCCTTGTTCGCCTCGGTCTGCTTGTACGAAAGTTTTTCCATCAGTCCGGCAACGTCAGGCCGTTTCACGTCGTGAACCTTCTTGCGGCCCAGCAGCGGGATGATGCAGCGGTCGATGACGCCTTGATAGCCGGTTTGAGTGCTGGGCTTGTTGCGCTTCTTGGAGTAGTCCTCCATGAACTTCTTGCACAACTCCTCAACCGTGGGCGCCTTGCGCGCCTCGGCTTTAGCTGCGCCGGGATCGCCGCCTCGGCGAACCTCAGCCAGCCAGTTCTGCGCCAGCGAGCGGGCTTGTTCGACGGTCAGTTCTCCGTACATGCCCAACGCCGGCTTGCGCCGCTCGCCGGCATTCGTGCGGTACTGGAGCATGAAGACCTTGCGACCGGCCGGTGTAATCTTGCACAGGAAGCCGGGAACGAGGGTGTCGCGCAGCTCGATGGCTTGCGCTTCGGGTTTTGCCGCATCGACTGCGGACTTGGTGAGCTTGATCTTGGCCATAGCTGACTCCTTGGAAAGACCCGATTCCAGGAGCCTGTCAGGAGCCAAGCGGTCGGAAGCCGGGTCAAGTTTCGGAAAGCACCGGCATAGGATGAACTCACGTAAGTTATTGATAAACCTGCCACAACGAGCTGTGGCGTAGTCCAGCGAAGTTCGGTGCTGGAGTCATGGTGAAATAAAAAAGGGCCGCAAGCGGCCCTTTCAGTGCGTCGTACCGTTATCGGTCAGTTGCCGAAGCGGTACAGGACCTCCATGCCCCACATGCGCGGCTCGTTGTAGATTGCCGTGCCGAAGGGGGTGATGGTGGTCAACACCGCCGGTGCCACTACGGCTTCCTCGTCAAATACGTTGCGTACGAAGAAACCGACATCGACGCCGTAGCCGAGCAGATCGTACCAGTCGGCACGCAGGTTGGTGATGTCGTAGGAGTCGGCTACGTAGCCGGTCATCGCCATCTCGTCGGAATAGTAGTAATTGGCATTGAGTACCAACTCGCCCAGGCTGTCATCCATTGGAACGCTGTAGCGGGCGGCCACGGTGTAGCTGCTCTCCGGGGTGTAGAGGACAGGGATCTCGTTGGCCGGGAAGAACGGGCCCAGCAGCGGAGGGACGGTGTAGCTGGTGGTTTTGTAGTCCTGGAAAGTGGCCGAGGCATTCAGGGTCAGCCGCTCAGTGGCCAGTACCGTGAGCTCGATCTCGGCGCCCTCGATTTCCGTATCCCCCACGTTGACGGTCAGGTTGCCCTGGGCCGGGTCGTTGTCGGGATTGCAGTCGCCGTCAATGAAGGTGTTATCCGGCTCCGAACAGTTCGGCGCTGCCAGCACGGTGGTAAAGCCGGAACCGGCGAGTTGTACGTCCGACGCCTCGCTGTGGAACAGGGCGATATTCAGCCGTCCGTCCATTTCGGCCAGTGTCCAGTCGGTGCGAATACCCACTTCCACATCCACTGTTTCTTCCGGTACGAAGGTCTGGTAGGCATCCAGGGGCGAAGTAAATTGCGGCCCGTTGATACCGCCAGCCCGGTAGCCCTTGCGGGAGGTGATATAGGTAAACAGCTGGTCGTTGACCTGCCAGTCGAGCCCCACGGTCCAGGTGGTGGCGTTCGATTTGTAGCTCAGGTCGCTGAAGTTGCCGAGCACCGTCGGGTTGCAGCTGGTGATCTTGGCGGTGGTTGGCATGATGGCGCCCGGCTGTGGTTGTTCGCCGGTGCCGGAACATACCGAGGACTCGTCCCAGGTTTTGCGCACACCCAGGTTGGCGGTCAGGCCTTCCGTGAAGTCGCTGAGGTCGTAGGACAGGTTGACGAACAGGGCCTTGCTCTCTTCCTCGACGAACTGGTAGGTCTGGGTGGTGGGGGCGAAGAAGCCGGTGGCGCTGGCCATGACACCATCGGGTTCACTGTCCAGGAAGAAGGCGCCCACCAGCCAATCCAGTCGGCCGTCGAACAGATCGCCCTTGATGTGGAATTCCTCGGTCAGCTGATTGATGTCGTTGCGCTGCTGGCCTTCCAGTACGTTCAGGGGCAGGGGGATGATCACATTCGGGGCCACTTCTGCGAGCAGGTCGCCCATGCCGTCGATCTGGGATTGCACAAACACGTCGGCGATGCGGTAGCCAAAGATATTGGTCACTTCAAAAGTGTCGAAGGCAATATCCGTGCGGTTGGTAAAGCCGAAATGTTCGAAGTTTTCATAACCGGTGGGACGGTTTAACTCGATTTTACGTGGACCCCACTGGTGCTGGCGCTCGGCCATGAGATCAAAACGGAACGTTGCCTGGGGCGTGGCGAATTTCTGGCCCTTGACGAGCAGGGCGCCGGACATGGAGGCATCGTTCTTGTGATAGTCAAGCACGGTCAGGTTGGTGATGCGATCCGTGGGCTCGTACAGGAACGAGACGCGCAGGCTTTTGGAGTCGAGTTGGTCCAGGTCGGGGCCGGCACCGACGTTGCGGGTGTAGCCGTCCCGGTGTTGCATCTGGCCGGCGACACGCATGGCCAGGACGTTGTCGATCAGGGGAATATTCACCGCGCCTTCCACGGCGTTATAGCTGTAGTCGCCCAGCCCTGCTTCCAGGTAGCCCCCGAATTCATAGCCGGGTTTGTTGGGGTAGGTGAGCACAGCGCCGCCGGTGGTATTGCGGCCAAACAGGGTGCCCTGGGGACCTTTCAATACCTGGATCGACTGAATATCAAACTGGGGTGTCGAGCTGGCCAGGGTCGGCAGTGGCACATCGGCGAAATAGGTGATAACGCCGGGGGAGCCCTGGCCCACAGTGGGGCGGGACTGACCGCGAATGGAATACAGGGTATTGGATCGGGAGCCGGAACCGGAAAGGAATACACCGGGCACGGCGTATTGCAGATCCTGGGAGGTGTTGATGGATTTTTCCTTCAGGGTTTCTTCACTGAAGGCACTGATGGTAATGGGCACCGACTGAAGGCTTTCCTCGCGGCGCCGGGCGGTGACGACAATTTCCTCGATGGAGGCGACGTGACCTCCGGCGGGGTTTTCCGTCTGAGCAGTGGCCTGGCCTGCACCTGTGAGGGCGGCGGCAGTCAATATGCTGGTGACGGATGTGGTTATGAGCGTTTTCTTGAAATTATCCATTAGTACTTCTCCTCAAGATGTGACGACCGTCAAGTCGGTCGAAACGTATTCCCCCGCTCTTCTGGTTAGGGCCGGATGCGGGATTTGAGCGCCTGTGATTTAAGCGCGGGGGGATTCTACTATTGATAGGCTGATCAGTTAATACGGGATGGGAAATGCGCCGGGTTATTGCTGTCCCCGAAACAAATTACTTGCCAGGGCGGTGTCCATATATTCGACCCCGCGAATGATGCGATCTCCGGAGAACTCAAACAGGTAGTGGTAGCGGTTGTTGTAGTCGCGACCATCGCGGAAGCGGAACTCGCCATCCGCCGCCACGGCAACCCGGTTGTCCTCGGCGGTGACAATGACATTGTGAAATCGCCGATGGTCGGTGAGCGTTATCGTATTTGCCAGGCTGGCCAAAAACGTCTCCCGGTCATAGACGCCAAACCCGGGAATATCCCAGCAGCAGTCGGGCGCCAGCAGGGCGCGGATGTGATCGATGTCGCCGGCGGCGATGGCCTCCAGCAATGCCAGGGCGCGCTGACGGCGGATAGCCGTTGTTACGGTCACATTAACCTCGGTCCCGGATGGTTTGCAGGCTGACGCCTGTGCCCCAGGAAGATGGCCCGCTGCCGGTGAGCAGAAAATCCTGCCGCAACAACCAGCGGTGAAAATAGCCGGTCAGCGCCCGGGTGTGTTGATGTCCCCTTTCATTGATAAATTCGATCAGTGCATGCTCGGCCTTGTCGGGGTCATTGACCGGGCGTCCGAGAAGGGCAGAGATATCGGCCAGGTTGTCGTTCATCAGGGCCCGGCCGTAGCGGTTGCTGCGTTCCAGGAACAGGGCCAGGGACTGAAGCTTGCCCCGCGCGTACTCACTGGCATCCCCGGCCAGGGGCAGAGTGTCGAGGTTTGCAACCAGGTGGCGGGGAGCGGCGGAATAGGTCAGGGGCCGGGCTGCTGGCGGCTCCAGCGGGACCAGGTCCACGCCCTCGGCTTCCGCAACCGCTTCCACGGCCCAGCGGGACTGGGACACACTGAAGCTCAGATAGGCGACAAAATCGTCAGCGATATCGGGGTCAAAGGCCAGGGGCCAGAGCAGGAAACAGGCCCCGGTGCAGAAGCCGGCGGTGTGGTATTCGATGCTCGCTTTATCGAGAGAATCGCCGGTCAGGGCTTCGTAATGGTCGATTAGTGAGTTGATGTCCCCCAAAGGTTCACCAATATCCCGAATCCGAAGGCCGGCGAACTCCGCCAGGGGATCGCCCAGGTAGCTGATTTCGAAATCCAGCAGACCGGTCAAGCGATCGCCCTCGAACAGAAACTGACCCGAGTCGGCGGTGATAAAGGCCAGGCGGTCACGGTGGCGGGGAATGTTGTCACGCACCCAGCGCCAGAGGAATTCCATCAGGGCGAAGGGGCGTGACGCCATACGCTCCCGGTATATGGTCTCGCACTGGCGATAGAAGTTGAGGGCAATGTCCTCCGTTGTCTGCGGAACGGGAATCCCCAGATGGGCAAACGCCGACACGGGAATCCGGTGCAGGGCGGCCAGGGTCTCGATAAACTGCCCGCGGATTGACTCCCTGGCGTCATCGTCCCGGGCAGTGGCCAGGTTGGGTTGACCGGGAATACGGTCCATGACGATTGCCACCGGGTCATCCATCATCCCGTGGACATGGGGAACGGGTATGCCGTGTGCTTCCAGAACCCGGTGAACGCCCGCCTCCTGGTGGAGGCTCATGGGGTTGAAGTACTTCCTGCCCTTGTCGGCGCGCACATGAATCGCGCGGTCCTTGCCATCGATACGCATATCGACATCCCAGGCCGGGCGCCATCGAGGCTGGCGACGCAGTGAGAGTATTTCGCCGCCCAGCATGGCGACAAGGCTTTGTCGGATCGATGCCTCCAGGGCATCGCTATTGTCTGACCTGTTATCACCGGGCATATTTAAATCATTAAATTATAGATAAATATTAAAGTTATTTATAGATTTTTTGCATCGTCGCGATGGCCGCTTACCGCTCGCGATGGCGAATGGCCTGCAATTTGATGCCGGTACCCCAGGAGGATGCACCGCATTCGCGAAGCAAAAAGTCCTGGCGCTGAAGCCAGCGGTGAAAGTAGCGGGTCAGGGCCGGCATCTGCTCCGGGCCGGCCCCGGCGATAAGGTCGACCATGGCCTTTTCAGCATCATCCGGGTCATCGAATTGTTTGCCGGTCAGTTGCACGACATCGGCAAGGTTTTGTTCGATCACCGAGCGGCCATAGAGGTTGGCGCGCTCCAGATACAGCGCCAGGGATACCGCCTTTGACTTGTCGTACTCGGCGAATTCTCCCTCCATAGGCAGCTGAGCCAGATTCTTCACCAGGTGCCGCGGCGCGGCGGGGTAGCCCAGGGGGGGCAGCGGCGGGGGGCTCGATATCCTCCAGGGTCACCCCTTCCACCTCGGCGATGGCCTCGATGGCCCAGCGGGTGGTACCGACACTGAAGCTCAGGTAGGCGACGAAATCATCGGCGATATCCGGGTCGAAGGCCAGGGGCCAGAGCAGAAAGCCGTTGACGGCGCAGAACCCGGCGGTGTGGTATTCGACGCTGTTCTTGTCCATCCGATCGCCGGTGAGCTGCTCGTAGTGATCCATCAGTGTGTTGATGTCCCCCAACGGTTCTGTACTGTCCCGCAGTCGCATGCCGGCGAACTCGGCGATGGGGTCGCCCACATAGCCCACTTCGAAATCAATCAGGCCGGTCAGTTTGTCGCCCTGGAACAGAAACTGCCCTGAATCGGCGGTGATAAATGCCGCGCGATTCCGATGCTCCGGTACATTGCTTTGTACCCAGTGCCAGATGAAATCCATCAGCGCAAAGGGCCGGCCCGCCATGCGCTTGCGATAGATTGCCTCGCAGTCGCGATACAGGTTGAGGGCGATGTCCCGTGGTGTCGACGGTACTGTCAAACCAAGGGACGCGAACTCATCGGCGGGAATGTCGTGGAGGTTGGCCAGCACTTCCACATACTGGGCGCGTATGGACTCACGGGCGGCATCGTCCCGGGCGGTTTCCAGATTGATCTGACCCGGTATCAGTTCCATTACGATGGCGGTGGGGTCGTCCATCATGCCGTACACATGGGGCGCCGGAACATCGTACTTCTCCAGGATATCGTGAATGCCGGCTTCCTGATGCAGGTTCATCGGGTTTGCGTATTTCTTGCCTTTTTCGGCGCGGACATTGAGGCGGTGGGGCTCGCCATCGATCAGCATATCCACGTCCCAGGCGGGACGCCAACGGGTCTGGCGTCTGAAGCCGACAATGTCGCCGCCCAGCATGTTCAGCAGGTTGTCGTAGATCCGGGCGTCGAGGGGATTCAGGTCGAGGGGCTTCGGATGTCTTGATGACATTATTATTCCTTATAAAACATTAGGATAAGAGTGTTACTTGATTTTATTTCACATTATGTTCAGGCACTGATTGCCGGGCGAACCGTTACCGGAAACCCGTTTACGGCAGCGTTGCCCGACGGGCCGTCGGCAAAGCCGTTGGGGCTCAGGCGATTGCTGTTGGCCCCGGCCGACGCCATCGCCCGGGTGCGGGAGCAGGTGGGCGGCGACAAGGTGCTGCTCGGCCTCTCCGGCGGCGTCGACTCCTCGGTGGTGGCGGCCCTGTTGCACCGCGCCATCGGCGACCAGCTCACCTGCGTGTTCGTCGACAACGGCCTGTTGCGCAAGGGAGAGGGGGACCAGGTGATGGACATGTTCGCCAGGAACATGGGCGTCAAGGTCATCCGCGCCGATGCCGAGGCCCTGTTCCTCGGCAAGCTCGAGGGTGTCAGCGATCCGGAGGCCAAGCGCAAGATCATCGGCAACACCTTCATCGAGGTGTTCGATGCCGAGGCCACCAAACTGAAGGACGTCAACTGGCTGGCCCAGGGCACCATCTACCCCGACGTGATCGAATCCGCCGCCTCCAAGACCGGCAAGGCCCATGTCATCAAATCCCACCACAATGTGGGGGGGGCTGCCGGACGATATGAAAATGGGCCTCGTCGAGCCCCTGCGGGAGCTGTTCAAGGACGAGGTGCGCAAGATTGGCCTGGAACTTGGCCTGCCCTACGATATGGTCTACCGCCATCCCTTCCCCGGCCCTGGCCTTGGGGTGCGCATCCTCGGTGAAGTCAGAAAGGAATATGCGGATATTCTCCGGGAAGCCGACGCCATCTTTATTGACGAACTCCACAGGGCGGATTGGTATCACAAGACCAGTCAGGCATTTACCGTTTTCCTGCCGGTGAAATCGGTGGGCGTAGTGGGCGATGCGCGGCGCTATGAATACGTGGTTGCCCTGCGGGCGGTGGAGACCATCGACTTCATGACCGCCCGCTGGGCGCATCTGCCCTATGAGCTGTTGGAGAAAGTGTCCAATCGCATCATCAACGAGATCAGCGGCGTGTCGCGGGTGACCTATGATGTTTCGAGCAAGCCGCCGGC